>Ga0315281_10004228_pt1 | contig 20883 bp, 15 predicted proteins | sample YL17G07_0_MG_FD_204540 | JGI IMG/M metagenome (GOLD analysis project Ga0315281, IMG submission 204540) | Sediment microbial communities from Yellowstone Lake, YNP, Wyoming, USA - YL17G07_0 | ecosystem: Environmental > Aquatic > Freshwater > Lake > Sediment | place: USA: Wyoming | collected...
CCCCCGGAAGTGACCATCGCCCACCTGACCGAACTCAAGGAAAAATTCGGCGCGACCTGGTACAAGTTTACGGATGACACTTTCCTGCTGCCGTCGGAAGAACATCTCAAGGAAGTCGGGAAAGGGTTGAAGTCCCTCGGCATCCAGTTTGCATGCTCAGTGATGCCCACCACCATTACTGAAGAAAAGGTTCGTATTGCCAAGGATATGGGTTGCGTCGCCATGACCGTGGGCGTGGAAAGCGGCAATGAGGGCATACGCAAGGCGATACGCAGAACCTATCGTGATGATGCGCTGATCCGCAACCTGAAGATCGTCACCGATCACGGCATCCGGCTATCAACCTTCAACATCATTGGTTTTCCCGGTGAGACCAGGGAAAACGTATTCGAGACTATCGAACTCAACCGCAAGTTGGGCGCAGGCAGTTGCAATGTTTACATCCTGTTTCCTTATCCCGGTACGGGCATCCAGAAAGAGTACGAGATACCAATCCGCAGAGCAGACGGCAGAATCATGCCGGTCTCGGAAGCCCAAAATCTTGGGCTGTCGAGCATGATGCCTGCGGAGCTTGAAGGATTGCAGAGAACATTTAACCTGTACCTGAATCTGCCCAAGGCGCTTTGGGGAATCGTGAATCTGGTTGAGCGCGACGATGACAACAGTTCCGCCATGGGCAACATTCTGAAGCGTTATGTTGTTTCCATTCTGTCGGAAGATGAGCCTGTGTACTGTTCGATCAGCGACAAGCATAAAGACAAAATCAGTGACGCAACCTTGGCCACCGCGCAAATTCCGGAAATGTTGGAAAAGTTTTTTGAATTGCCGCTGACGAATAAAGAGCTTGCCAGGGTTACCGACGGATTGAAGCAATTGTTGTGTGCTGTGCCGGAGGAAAGCGAGTCGAGCTCGAATGACCATGAGTTCTCCATGCCCTACGCCATGGCCCGCCAGAGTGGCGCTTGATCAACGGTTGCTTATCTTGGAGCATGGATTGATAATTGATTTTCCATGCAGTTTTGGAGCCAGTCATGAAAGTCTATTCAGCCGTAATTGAGCGGTGCCCGCAAACTGGCCTGTTTGTTGGTTTTGTTCCTGGTTTCCCTGGTGCCCATTCCCAAGGGGAAACGCTGGATGAGGTCAACCGTAACCTGCACGATGTGATTGCAATGCTTCTGGAAGATGGTGAACCCGTGCTGGAGTCTGAGTTTGTCGGGGTTCAAAACGTTGCCGTTGCTTGAGTGATGGGCAACGTTCCGGTCCTTAAGCCCAGTGAGGTGATAGCAATTCTGGTTAAACTCGGTTTTACCGAAGTACGCCAACGTGGATCCCACAAACAATTCCGTGATTTAGCCGGTCGCTGCACAACGGTTCCATTTCATCAGGGCCGGGACATTTCCCCAATTCTGCTCCGTCAAATCGCCAAAGACATCGGGCTCGCGCTTGATGAGTTGCTCAAGCACAGATAGCCTACCCCGGCGGTTAACAGAAGATTAACTCTTTCCTTCAGCCCTCAACCGCAGGCGCGCCGCTATTTCCTGAAGAACATTCTTCCAATCTGCATTCAAGGGCCGTTTGATGTTTGTGATACTCGGGAAGAACGGTATCTGATCACTTCCCAGGCTGGCCCAGTCTGCTGTGGAGATCATGCGGTAGCATGACACACCCAGGGCGCCCGCCATTGCCGAAACAGAGGTGGGAGCGGAAATAATCAGGTCACAGGCGGCCGTCAGCGCGGCTGCACCGTCCAGATCATTCATGAGATCGATGTCGTTCCGGGTGTGAATCGTGATGCCGAACTGACGCATGGCATCGTCCAGTTCTTGCTGGCATTCGCCGTATTGCAGGTTGACGAAAACAACACCCGGGATGGAGAAAATAGGCCCCCATTCTGAAAGCTCGGTGAAGTCGTTCTTTCTCAGGTGGGTCATGACCCTGCTGCGCCAGGAGAAGCCCACTTTGATTCCCTGTCCGGCCTGATTCAGTTGCGCCCTGTAGGACGAAGTTCTGTCCGGATCGGCCACCAGAAAGCCACCGGATTGTGGGAAGTCCTGCAACGTCTTCCTGAAGGTCCGGAGCAAGTCGCCCATGGGAGCATGGTAATCAATGCCCTTTTCCAGCAATCGTGGGTGAGGGGGGTTCGTCCGGGCGACTATCTCGGCGCCAGGAAACGAGCGTGAAAACAGCGGTATGAGCCGGGAGTCGCATTCGAAAATGCAGTGCTTGGCCGTTGCCATGACATCCGGGATGATACCGGCGAACATGATTTCGTCGCCCACGCCCATCTCTCCCCACAGCAGAATGGTTTTTCCCGATAAGTCGCTGCCGTCCCACCAGCTTTGCGGAAACGGGCGTATGTAATTTTTCTGAGCGGCTTCCGTTTGCCACCGATAGCTGAATTCCTCCCACCCCTTGCTCAGCATCCCGGCCGTCAGGAGGGACAGCGCAAAATTCCAATGGAGGAGCGGTTTTTCCGGTGAAAGTTCTATGGCACGCTCGTACAGTTTGACGGCTTCCAGCGGTTTTCCGCTGTCTTGCAGGATAGTTGCCAAATTGTTGATGGCGTCGCTGTAGTCCGGTTTGAGGGAAAGCGCTTTCTCGTAGTAGTAAATCGCTTCCTCGAACTTGATCATGATTCGATAGGCCGTGCCAAAATTGAGGTAAATCGAAGCATCGTCCGGTTTTAATGCAAGGGCTCGCTCAAAATGAGGGATCGCCTCAGCGGGTTTGTCCAGATTATTCAGTGCGGCGCCCAGGTTGTTGTGGGCGTCTGCGAAGTCGGGGTTGAGAGCCAGAGCACGTTCCAGCGACGAGCGGGCCTGTTCGTATTTGCCGCAACTGACGAGTGCCGCCCCGAGGTTGCCATAGGTGTCGACAACGCCGGGTTTGAGCGCGATTGCTTTCTCGAAATGCTTGATTGCGTCATCGAATTTACCGGCATTGGTGTAAGCGAGCCCGAGATTGTTTTGCGCCTCGGCATAGTCCGGATTGAGCGCGACGGCTTGTTCCAGAATCTTGACGGCCCGTTCAACATAAGGCGAGGCTTGGTTGTCCTGGTTTAGCTGGAAGAGCAGGGCGCCCAGATTGTTCTGGGCTTCGACGAAGTTTGGATCGAGCTCGATTGCGCGTTCGATATGGGTAATCCCTTCCTCGATTTTACCTAGCTCGGCTAAGGTTTTCCCCAGGTTGTTGTGCGCCTTGGCAAACCCCGGGTTTATCTTGATCGCCTGAGCATGGCATTTGGCGGCTTGTTCGAGATTGCCTTGCTCCTGATAGGCTGTCCCCAGATTCATGTGGGGCTCGACGTATTTTGGGTCCAGGGCGATGGCCTGACGGTATTGCTCCATAGCCGCATCCAGGTTCCCCTGGTCCTGCAGAGCCATGCCCAGGTTGTTGTGGATGAAGGCGATCTTGGGACTCAGGCGGGCGGCTTCACCCATCAATTCGACCGCGGTCTGGTTGTCTCCCGCCTGGTGGGCGAGCAGACCCAGCAAATGCAGGGCATCAGCGTGATTCGGCTCGCTGGCCAATACCTGACGATAGAGTGTTTCAGCCTGTTGCAGTTGGCCGGATTGATGGTGGGCTACCGCTTTGGCGATGGCCTGCTGGCTATCGTGCGCTGACATTTTCTTGCCGCCGCCCCGCTGCACTGGCGGGAAACGGTATGTCTCGGCCTGCGCCATTTTGCCTGCCGGCGGGGCTGTTACGGGTTCTGGTGGCGATGCCGAGGGTGTCGCTACGGCTGGAGCGGCCTGCAGTATCCTCAGCATTCCCTGCAAGGCGGCTACATGGTCCGGGTGCTGGCTGAGGGCGGTCTGGAAAAGTTGCCGTGCCTTCTCGATCTGGCCCAATTCCAGGCAGGCCTGACCCAGGCCGACCAATACTTCGGGTACGTCAGGTTGGTGCGCCAGCGACTGCTCGAAGTGCGGGACAGATTCGCCCGCCCGTCCCAGTGCAAGCAGTAAGTTGCCGAGGTCGGCTTCCAGATTAGGGTCGTTGGGTCGGTAGGAAGCGGCGCGGCTGATCAGGCTTAATGCGGTGTCTGTGTTCCCGATCTGATACGCGGCAAGGCCGAGAAAATGCAGGGCATCGGCGTTATCTGGCTGTACTTGCAGGATGTCGCTGTAGATCGAAGCAGCCTGTTTCAGATCGCCGGATTGGTGCAGTTTAATTGCCTGGATCAGGGCCTTGCTAATGGTGTCTTCTGTAGTGTCGGACATTGACTGTAGGATCCTGAGAGTTAATGGGTTGGGAGCGTTATCGGGATGTATCATAAACCAGAATTGTCCGAAGCAGGCTGTTGAAAGCGCCAAGAAAAGCAAAACTAAATAATGGGTTGAACCTTTGCGTCTTGGCGTCTTGGCGCGAGATTGCCTTTTGTCCCAGGCTTAAGCAAATCACTTGAACAAATCCCTAAAGTTTCCGGAATTCCCTCCGATAACCACTCTGACGGCTCCATTGATAGTTAGATTTTTATCGTGAGAGCCGTATTTTTGAGACTGGAAGCAAAGGAGAATTAAAATGGCAAATATTATCAATACCAACGTCGCGTCCTTGATGGCCCAGAATAGTCTGTCTACTTCGCAGACTTCACTTCAATCGTCTTTAGCACGTTTGTCGTCTGGCTTGCGCATCAACAGCGCGAAGGACGATGCGGCCGGTCTGGCGATTACGGATCGGATGACATCGCAAATTCGTGGCCTGAATCAGGCGGCCCGTAACGCTAATGATGCCATTTCTCTGGCGGCAACTGCCGAGAGCTCACTCTCCAGTATTACTGACAACTTGCAACGGCTGCGCGAACTCGCGGTACAGTCGTCCAACGCGTCCAACAGCGCCACTGACCGTGCCAGCCTGCAGGCAGAGGCAAGCCAGTTGCTGTCTGAGATTGATCGTGTTTCAACCACGACCCAGTTCAACGGCGTGAATCTGTTGGACGGATCGTTCTCCAAGCAGAATTTCCAGGTGGGCGCCAACTCCAATCAGACGATTGGCGTGAGCTTGACTGGTGCGACCCTCAGCCAATTGGGTTCCTCCGCTGCGGCATCGGTGACTGCAGACGGCAACGCGACCGCTTTGGCGACGGGTGACCTGGTGATTAACGGCGTGTCCGTGTCCAACTCGGTGTCCTCAACCGATAGCGCTTCCACGGCCAGCCAGGCAAGCAGCGGCATTGCAAAAGCGGCGGCGATCAACGCCGTATCTGCTCAGACCGGCGTGACTGCCATTGCCACTGCCGCTGTCTCGTCCGGCGCCTTGGCCACCATGGTGAATGCGGTGTCGACCGGTACCATTACGATCAACGGCGTTGCGGTGACTGTGGCGGCTGGTGCAAATAATGCCCAGACCCGCTCAGCTACGGTGTCCGCGATCAACCTGCTATCCGGCCAGTCGGGTGTGTCGGCTTCTGATTCCGGTACGGACGCGGGCGGTATCGTCTTGACCGCTGCAGATGGCCGCAACATCGTTACGTCGTCGACGGTTTTGTCGGCTACCTTCGGTATTGCGACCGGTACAACCTACGGCGGTTATACCTTGAGCTCTTCGTCGGCGATTACCATCAGTACGACTGGTTCCATCGCAAGCACGGGTCTGGTTGCAGGCAGCTACGCCACCCAGACTGCATTTGCCAATACGATTGCCGGCCAATCTTCCACTGCTCTGGTTGCAGGTGACGTCACCATCAACGGTGTGGTTATCGGCGCCTCTCTGGCGGCATACGATACTGCGTCCAGTGCAGGTAATACGCTGAGTGCCATTTCCAAGGCAGGTGCCATCAATGCGGTCAGCTCCCAGACCGGGGTGAAAGCCGTAGCGACCAATGCAACGGGCGGCGGTACCGGTATTGCGTTTGCGACCACCGCAGCGTCGGCAGCTACCATCACGATCAACGGTGTTGCCACCGCTACCATCACAGCTACGGGTACTGCCTCCACAGACCGGGCTCTGATTGTTTCGGCCATCAACCTGATCTCTGGCCAAACCGGTGTGCAAGCCGTTGATTTGGGCGGTACGGCGGCCAACAAGAGCATCCAGTTGACTGCGGCGGACGGCAGGAATATGACGTTCGTCAACGGTTTTGGTAGCAGTGCAGCGATTGGTTTCTCGGTCACCAACCCAACCTACGGTACCGTGCAATTGAGCTCGGCCGCTGCGTTTACCATCGGCACGGGTCCTAACGCTACGGCGAACGTGGTGATGACCAACCTGGGTATTGCTGCGGGAACCTACGGTACAGGCAGGACGGGTCAAGCGCTCACCAAAGTCGACATCTCGACTTCGACCGGTGCAGCTGCGGCGATTGTCGCGGTTGATAATGCTTTGGCTGCTGTCAGTAGTAACCGAGCCAACCTGGGCGCGTACCAGAACCGGTTCTTGTCGACGATCTCCAACCTTCAGGGTGTGTCTACCAGCCTTACCGCTGCCCGTAGCCGGATCCAGGATGCGGACTTCGCGGCAGAAACCTCGAATCTGAGTCGTGCTAATATTCTGCAACAAGCCGGTACAGCGATGTTGGCCCAGGCCAACGCGCTGCCCCAGCAAGTTCTGACCCTGCTCAGGTAAGCTGGTAAGTAGTAGTAATTAAGGGGTGGGCAGGGCGTTTACGCTCTGTCCACTTTCGCACGTCTACTCAGTGTGTCCGGCAGAGGTTTGTTTGTGTTAGACACAATGATTGGTGAAAGTGAGGTGACATTATGCAAGTCCAAAATATAGGAAGTAGCGGGGCCGCCGGGGATTTTTCTCCTGCCATTGCCACCGGGAAACCCAATGTAGAGGCCGTGACCACGCCACCTGCAGCACCTGTTGAAATGGCATCCAAAGCGGTGCAACCTGTGGCGCAGGTTCCCAGCGCGGAGCAACTGAAACAGGCGACAGCTTTGATCAACAAGGCTATACAGTCAATGTCGAGCGATATCCAGTTTACGGTCGACCAGGACTCTCATACGGTGGTCGTCAAGGTAATCAATACGGCAACCAATGAAGTCATCCGGCAGATTCCCAATGTGGAGACTCTTGCCATTGCTAAAGCGTTGGATAGCCTGCAAGGCTTGATTATTCGGCAAAAAGCATAGACCATCATGCGTAATTGGGGCGGCTAAAGCCCGCAACGTGTGTAGCTAGCTGAGGAGGTCATTATGGCGACCCTTTCGTCACCAGGTATCGGGTCAAGTCTCGATGTAAACAGTATCGTCAGCCAGTTGATGACGATCGAGCAACAACCCCTGACCGCGCTCGCCAAGCAGGAGGCAAGCTATCAGGCCAAACTGTCCGCCTTCGGCACAATCAAGAGCTCGTTGACATCGTTTCAAAGTACGATGAGCAGCTTGAGCTATTTGTCTAGTTTCCAGGCGCTTAAAGCGACATCTTCCGATACGACTGTACTGACGGGATCGGCTTCCAGCACTGCGGTGGCAGGCACCTATACCATCCAGACCACTAAATTAGCCCAGGCGCAATCACTGTATGCGACGGGCCAGGCCAGCGCGACTGCAGCAATCGGAACAGGTGCTAATACTATAGTGACCTTCGAGTTCGGCACCACGACCGGGACGGTGACCAACGGAAAATATGACCCCGGCGCAGTTTTTCTCCTGGACGCAAATCAACCCACGGGTTCCGCTACGATCACTAGCAGCAATAATTCTCTGCAAGGCATTCGGGACGCTATCAATAATGCCAAACTGGGTGTGACGGCGACCATCGTTAATGATGGTAGTGCGCTCCCCAATCGGCTGGTCATAACCGACAATTCCACTGGCGCCATCAAGAGCATGAGAATCAGTGTGGCCGGTGATGCCACCTTGCATGATCTGCTTGCCTTCGATCCAGCGAGTACTGCGCTGGTTGACCAAAGGTTGACGCAAAGCCAGCTCGCGCAAGATGCGGCGCTAACGGTCAACGGTATTGGAATTACGAGTGCTTCCAACAACGTCAGCGGCGCGATTCAAGGGGTGAGTTTGAGTCTTGCCAAAATCGGCAGCAGCAGCCTGAGTGTGGCCAGCGATACCGCAGCAGTGCAGGCCTCCATTCAGTCTTTCGTCACTGCCTACAATGAGATCAACAGCACCATCGCTAAACTGACCGCGTATGATGCGACGGCGAAAAAAGGCGCGGTTCTGCAGGGCGACTTCGCAGCGGTGAATATCCAGACCAGGATTCGCAGTACGCTCACGACGTCATTGACTGGTTTGACCGGTGGGCTGACCAATCTGTCGCAGATTGGTGTTTCCTTCCAGAAGGACGGTACCCTCACCCTGGATTCGACCAAGCTGCAAAACGCCATAGCCAGTAACTTCAGCGATATCGCCGGATTGTTCGCGGTGGTCGGCAAGGCCACTGACAGTCTGGTGAGTTATGCAGGATCGACCTCCAACACCCAGCCCGGTACTTATGCGGTGAATGTGACTCAATTGGGTACGCAAGGGAACGCGGTTGGGCTGGCGCCTGTGGTAAGCACGACTATTACACTTGGGGTCGATGATACCCTCGACGTGAATATTGATGGCGTAACGGCCACCATTACTTTGACGGCCGGATCGTATACAGCCGACACGCTGGCGGCGCATATTCAATCGGTGATCAACGGCACCACTGCGTTTTCCAGTGCGGGCAGTAAAGTAGTAGTCAGTCACGATGTTGCGGGGGTGATGACGATCACTTCTTCGCGTTACGGATCGGGTTCGACTGCTTCAGTAACCGGAGGGACCGGCGCCGCAAATTTGTTTGGGGGCGTGCCAACCAGCACTGCGGGTGTTGACGCTGCCGGCACCATCAATGGTGTTGCCGCTACCGGTTCCGGCCAATATCTTACCGGCGCCAAAGGCGATGCCTCGGAGGGTTTGATCGCGCTAATTAATGGGGGCGTGATAGGCAGCCGCGGCACGGTGGGTTTTTCCCAAGGGTATGCCTCCCGTCTCAATGCGCTGGCAACCAGTGTGTTGGGAAGCACGGGGTCGCTGACCAGTCGCACCACCGGCATTACGCGCAGTATCACTGACATTAGTCATCGGCGAGATGTCTTGTCCAACCGTCTCGTTGATATAGAAAAGCATTACCGTGCCCAGTTTTCTGCGCTGGATACGCTGATTAGCGGCATGACTCAGACCGGCAGCTTTCTTACGCAGCAGTTTGCCGCGTTTAACAGGTCCACCACTGGATAAGTTCTGAGAAGCTTTTGCTGGCATGGAACAGAACGTTTGGATTGCTTAAGCCGTAGCAGCTGATAGAGGGATAATTAAATGAATATGACAACGCGTGGAGCATTAAACGCTTATGCCAAGGTAGAGGTGGAAGCAGGGATCAGCAATGCCAGTCCGCATAAATTGATCCTCATGTTGTTCGAAGGAGCACTGACGGCGTTGGCTGCAGCGCGGGTGAATATGTTGCTCAAGAATGTGGCGCAGAAAGGGCAGGCGATTTCAAAGGCGATAGCGATCATCGACGAAGGTTTAAAGGTGAGCCTGGATGAAAAGGCAGGCGGTGAGCTCGCACAAAATCTGAAAGCATTGTATGAATATATGTGCCATCGCTTGTTGTTGGCCAACCTGCATAACAATATTCCGGCACTGGATGAAGTGAGCAAGCTGCTCACGGACTTGAAGGGTGCGTGGGAGGCGATTGCGCCACATGCACAAGTTGCGCAACCCGCTGTTGCGCAACAATCCCCACCGCAACGTGCGGCTATGAGCTACGGCAAGGCCTGAGTGTGGCCGCTGAAAGTCCCATCCTGGCAGGTTACGAGGCAATATGGACTGTGACCCAGAATATGCTGGATGCGGCAACAAACAGCGACTGGGATCGGTTGATTGTTTTGGAGCTGCAGCGCGAGGCGTTGGTTAATCAGGTTCAGGCTGCCGGCGTAGCGTCCTCGGAAGCCCCGGCATTGCAAGCCAGGCTGATGCAGTTGATCCGGCAAACGCTGGAGGCGGATGAGAAAATTCGCACCCTTACCGAGGCCTGGATGGCCGAACTGAAAGAGATTCTGGGTAGTGTGTCTACAGAACAAAAACTGCAGCACACCTACCAAATTGAGTAGCAGGATCTTCGCCTTGCGGAGTCAGCCTATGCACCAGTCTTCGTTAAACTTGGCGCAATCCGGTAATGCCCTGCCACCCCTTTCCTTCGCACGAGATCCGATCGGCGAAGTAAACGATTCACTTCCCGTTCACCCCAATCTGGAACGCCCCACCAGTCAGGATTTATGGGATGACGTGATTCGTAAAAATCAGCAGCGCCGCAAACAGCCAGCGAAACAACCTGACAACAAACGGCCCGGAACAAAAAGCACGATTGACGATTTTGTGTGAAAAGTCAGGGTCGCCTCAGGCTGAACTGGGCATACGGCGCGTGAAGTGCTATCGTAACCGATTACATTCAATAGGAAATAACCGTGGAAGCGCTGGTCATTACATGGCGTGAATTGCTGATTGTCGTGGTGCTGATTTTGGCGGTTTATATCGCTGAAGTATTGTTGCTTACCCGCAAGGGTAAAGCAGGGCGGCCCTGGCGCAAGGAAGAAGAAAGCGAGCCAAAACTTAAGCAATTGGAGGCAATTGAGGGTGAGCTGGCCCAATTGCGCGAACAGGTGTTAAAACTGCGAAGCGAACTTGATCAAATGCAAACCTTGCAAGCCAAGACGCCCTACAGCCAGGCGATCCAGCTGGCCCAGCAAGGGCTGGATGCCAACCAATTAGCCGCCAACTGCGGTATTTCACGCGGCGAAGCAGAACTGATCGTGGCCCTTTACCGTGCCAATGCCACATGATCTCAAGCGACATCCTCAATCAGCTGCAGCTCCTGATCAAGACCGTTGCACCTCCGCTGATAGAGGTCGCAAAGACTCCGCTGGAAAAGGTGCAGTTGTTGCCGGGCGAGCATGTGCAAGTGACGGTATTAACCAGCCTCCCCAATGGTCGCTTTCAGGTCGCTATCGGGGAACAGGTTCTGGACATGAATCTGCCGAAAAATACTCAGGCCGGCGAAAAGGTGGATCTGACCTTTGTCACTAACCAACCCCGCTTGACCTTCGTGTTGTCGCGCGACATTCCGCTTCCTCCTGCGGCAACTGCGGCTACCGGGGACAAGGCCAGTGTGGCCATCAGCGATTCTGCTCGATATTTAGGTGCGCTACTCAATAAGATTGCTATCACGGCTGAGGGGCAAACTGCTCCTTTGGCTAAAGCCGCGCCGCTGTTGGCTAGTGTTCCAACCAATCCGGTCGAAATGGCGCAAGCGATGCAGAAAGCCTTGTCTAAAAGCGGGCTGTTCTACGAATCGCATCAGGCGCAATGGGTGGCTGGAGAAAGGCCATTAACGGAGTTGCTGCAAGAGCCGCAAGCCCAGTTATCCCGTCCCAGCCTGCTTGCGATGCAAGCTAGCCTGGAACAGACAGCCAAGTCGGCAACCCCTCAGCCAGCCGATATTCGGGTTGTGGCCACGCCCACGCAGGCTGCGCCGAGCCAAGCCAACCCCGGGCCAACTCCTCCTGGTCTCGTCACCCTGAATCAAGCTGCCTCCAGCTTGGCTGCTTCAACTTCGGTTCCATCAGGACCGGCGTTACCGAATCAGGCTACACCTAACCAATCTGCCCCAAACCAGGCTACGGCAAATCAGGCGGCGCTTTACCAGGCCACATCTAACCAATCCGCCCCGTACCAGGCCATCCCAAATCATGGAGCGCCAAGCTTGACCCCGCTTGTGCAAAGTGCGCAACCCCAAGAAGGGCGCACGTTGTCAGACAATGCGCCGCTACCCGGTATTGTGACGGGTGGAAACGAAGCGGTTCATCCGAAAGCGGCTCCTCTGGTACAGCAGCAGCTCAATACCCTGGATACCCATCAGTTGGTATGGCAAGGGCAAGTGTGGCCCAACCAAGCGATGGAATGGCACATTGAAGAGCGGCCCGATTCCGCCCCGGGGTCCGTCGAAGCCTCTGAATGGCAGACTAGTCTGCGTCTATACCTGCCTAATCTGGGCGAGGTATCAGCCGGTATTCGTTTGACACGGCAAGGGATCCATATCCGTGTGAATTCCCCGCGGGAGACCAGCGTCGCCATGATGCAGCAGCGGCAGTCGGAATTGGTTTCGGGATTATCGGCAGCTGGCTTGAATTTGATTGAATTGGCGGTGGAGCATACGGATGGACAAGCCTGAACCGCAACAGCTTGCGATTGCCTTGGCCTACCAGTCCGGGGACGCGGCTCCCCGGGTGGTGGCCAAAGGCCGTGGGATACTGGCGCAAACCATCATTGAACGCGCCAAGGAGGCCGGGGTGTACGTACACGAGTCGCCAGAACTGGTGTCGCTGCTGATGCAGGTCGATCTGGACCAGCATATTCCACCCCAGCTTTACCTGGTGGTGGCTGAATTGCTGGCCTGGTTATATCACCTGGAGCATGGCACCATCCAGCCACAGGAAGTTCTGCGCTAGGTTTTTAACTGCTGCAGCAACTCGGTTTCAAGACGCAGTACAGCCTTGGTGTCCCCCAGTTGCTCCCCTTTGATCAGAAAAGTGTCTTCAGCGCGTTCGCCCAAGGTGGTGATCTTTGCAGCGTGTAAGGCTACGCCATGTTTCAGGAAGGTTTGAGCGATCCGTGACAACAGCCCGGGGCGATCTCCGGCAGTGATGGTCAGAACCTGGTAGATACCACGTTCGTCCGGCCGAATGCTGACTTCTGGGATTAGCGGGAAATGTTTGAGGTGGCGGCTCAGGCGTCCTTGCAGAGGTTCTTCCAGGGGGGCGCGCCGGGTTAGGCGCTCAGTCAGTTCATGCTCGATATAGGCCAGGAAGTCGCGATAGGGAACGTTCCGGGTGGCTTCATCCATGACCAGGAAGCTGTCAAGTGCATAGCCGTGCAGTGTGGTATGGATGTTCGCCGCCAGAATGTTGTAGTTGATACGCTCGAAGAAGCTGCAAATGCGGGAAAACAAGTCGTTCTGGTCAGGAGTGTAAATCATGACCTGAATACCCTCGCCGATCGGACTCAAGCGTGCACGCACGATCGGCGTCTGAGTTTCGACGTGCGTCTGCAATAAACGAGTGTGCCAGGCAATTTCTTGCGCTTCATGGCGCAGGAAGTAGCTTTCGTCGAGCTTTGACCAGAGGGGTTCATGGGCTTTTTCATTCAGCGCATAGAGCCGCAGGATCTGTAGCGCTTCGATCTGGCGGGCCGGCAATTGGCTCTCCAGGATCGCCGAAGTTCCCATTAAATAGCGTTGGGTCGCACGGAACAGATCTTCCAGCAGTTTTCCCTTCCAGGCATTCCACACTTTGGGGCTGGTGCCGCGGACATCGGCCACCGTTAATAAATATAGTGCGTTAAGGCGGCGTTGGTCTCGTACCAACCGAGCGAAGGATGCGATGCATTCCGGGTCGCTTAAATCCTGCTTTTGCGCGGTGGAAGACATGGTCAAATGGCTTTCTACCAGCCACACCACTGTTTCGATATCCTCTTTTGTAAGCCCGTGCATTTTGCAGAAGCGGGCTGCATCGGCGCGCCCGAGTTTGGAATGATCGCCCCCGCGGCCTTTCGCGATATCGTGGAACAGGGCCGCCAGATAGAGAACCTCGGGCCGCTCGAAATCGTTGATCAGGCGGCTGCACAAGGGGTACTCGTGGGAAAACTCGACAACAGTGAAACGCCGCAGGTTGCGCACTACCATCAGGATGTGTTCATCCACGGTATAAACGTGGAACAGATCATGTTGCATCTGCCCCACGATGCGCCCGAAGGCCGGGATATAGTGGCCCAGTATGCCGATCTGGTGCATGCTGCGCAGCGCATGAGTGATGCCGTGAGGCTCGCGCAAAATCTGCATGAACAGTGCGCGGTTTTCGGGATTGTGGCGAAACGCGGCATCAATGTAATCTCCGCTTCGCCATAGGGCGCGCAGAGTGGACGCGCCAATCCCTTTAATCTGAGGGTTGCGTTGCAGCAGAAGAAAACACTCCAGAATGGCGTTAGGAAAACGCTGAAACAGGTCTTCACCCTCTGCTTCGAGCATGCGGTTGCGCGTCGTGAAGCGTTCGCTGATCACGGCTTGATGGATTTCAACGGACGGAAAAAGTTTTGTCCGCAGGTTTTGCAGCAAAATCAGATTGAGCAGGCCCACTGCTTTTGCCGTGCGGTAGTAGCGCTGCATCAGCAATTCACTGGCGCGGCGCGGGGGGCGGTCGGAAAATCCGAGCTGGTGCGCAAGTTCGCTCTGGAAGTCAAACAGCAACCGGTCTTCCCGGCGTTTTGCCAGATAGTGCAAGCGGACTCTTAGCGTATACAGGTGCTCTTCATGCCGCCGGATCTGCTGTGCTTCCTGGCGGGTAATCAGGTTTTCCCTTACCAGTGTTGCCCAGCTTTGGCCGATTCCTGCCCCGCGGCTGATCCACAGGATGTTCTGCAGGTCTCGTAACCCACCGGGGCTTTCCTTGAGGTTGGGTTCCAGGTTGTAGGCGGTGTCGTGGAACCGCGCATGGCGTTGATGCTGCTCCAACAGCTTTGCCTCGAAGAAAGCCTGAGGGTCAAATTGGGCGCTGAGGGCTTTGCTGAATTGCTCAAACTTCTGCCGGCTTCCGCAAATCAGCCGCGCTTCCAGCAGGTTGGTTTGTACCGTAATGTCGCGTTGTGCTTCCTCCACACATTCATCCACAGTGCGGACGCTATGCCCGACTTCTAGCCCGATATCCCAATACAGGCTGATCAGTTGCTCCAGGCTTTGCCGTTGGGATTCGTCCGCTTCGGTTTGCAGCAGAATCAGTAGATCAATATCTGAATAAGGGAACAGTTCACCGCGTCCGTAACCGCCAACCGCCAGCAGTGACATTGACGGAGGGAAGCGCAGCTCCTGCCAAATCGATTCGAGCAATCCATCCATCAATGCGCAGTGATGACGCAACAACTGGCGGCACGACTGTTTGTCGTGAAAGGCTTGGCGCAGACTGGCCCGACCGTCAGCCAGTGTTTGCCGCCAGCGTGCGATCTGTTGTTGCGAGTGTTGTGGACTCGGCGCTGGGCCGGCGACACCGTTGGGCATTCTGTCAGCGCACAATGGCCGGCACGTCTGGCATTCCGGCAGAAACGGTAAGGACTTCATAACCGTTGTCAGTTACCAGCACCGTGTGTTCCCACTGTGCGGACAAGCTGTGATCCTTGGTGACAATGCTCCAGCCATCGCCTAGTTGGCGGATGTCGCGTTTGCCCGCATTGATCATCGGCTCGATGGTGAATATCATGCCGGCCTGTAGCTTTAATCCCGTTCCGCGCTTGCCGTAATGCAGCACCTGTGGGTCTTCATGGAAATGGAGGCCGATCCCGTGCCCGCAGAATTCCCTGACCACGCTATAGCCATTGATTTCCGCATGCTGCTGAATAGCAAAGCCAATGTCGCCAAGCTGAGCGCCAGGTTTGACGGTGGCAATACCAAGCCACATGCACTGATAAGTGATTTCGCACAACCGCTTGGCCTGGATGGAGGGTTCGCCCACATAGAACATGCGGCTTGTGTCCCCATGAAAACCATCCTTGATCACGGTAATGTCGAGGTTAACTATGTCGCCTTGTTTAAGGATCTTTTCTCCGGGCACTCCGTGGCAAACCTGGTGATTGACCGATGCGCAAATCGACCGTGGATAAGGCTGGTGCCCTGGCGGGGCATAGTTGAGGGGTGCTGGAATGGTGTGTTGCACGTTTACCATGTAATCATGGCATAACTGGTCCAGTTCACCGGTAGTTACGCCTGTATTAACAAAGGGCTGAATGTAGTCCAGCACCTCTGCCGCAAGTTTTCCGGCAATGCGCATTTTTACAATTTCTTCCGGGGTTTTGATGCTGATCGCCATGAGAATCGCCGCAAATATAAAGGGTCAAAGGATAGTGGATAGCGCCCAAGAGATCAATTCAGAATCGCCTTGGGTACCCATGACAAGGTGGCAGGTTTGGGCTGTGTTGTCCGGGATGGCAAGCGTGTTATGATTCAAGTGTAATAAAGGCGCATGCGGGAATGTGGAAACGATTATTTTTTACAGGGAGATTTTAATGAAGCGGAACACAATTGGTCTTTACTCTTTGCTGGCTGTAGGTATGTTGGCCCTTTCTGGTGTGACCCAAGTCGCTCTGGCGGCTGATACGGTGGCCCAGCCGGTTCAGGTTAAGAAGGTGAAGAAGCAGGCTGTCAAAGTGGAAGTTCCAGCAGTGCCAGCAAAAGAGCGCGTGGTTTTCCAGATCAGTGATGCTGATCCCAAGAAATGGAACTTGGCGCTTAATAATGCCAAAAATGTTCAAGAAGAATTGGGGAAAGATAAGGTAGAGATTGAAATGGTTGTCTACGGCCCTGGAATCGGAATGTTGAAGATTGAGTCGGAAGTCGCCAATCGGATTGATGCGGCTACCAAAGACGGAATTAATATTGTTGCATGCGAGAACACGATGAAGGTTCAGAAACTTACGAAGGCCGATATGTTGCCCAGTGCAGCTTACGTTCCGGCTGGAGTGGTTGAGTTGATGAAAAAGCAGAAAGAAGGTTGGGCTTACATCCGGCCTTAGTAGTGTAGCTGCGTTTTGTGGCTGTTAAGAAGCGGGCTCCGAGTGGGCTCGTTTTTCTTTGGTGCGTCTGAAGCGCGAGTGGCGTTAGGGCTTGTATGGAAGGATTGCCGATAGGCTGCGGCTGAGGGAATTTTCGGACAGAGTTGTTGCTGATCTGGAAATATTAATGTATAGTTCCATCTCTCTGCTGTGCAAAAAGAATTAATTTGAACGCAGCGGACCGTTCTTTAAAAAGCTAACAGTCGATAGGTGTGGGTGCTTGATTTTAGGTGCCACGGTCACGGGTCTCGCAAGGGGTTTTGTGATTGTGGGAAAAGCTTTAAAAATGCAAGTGCTCACACAGAAGTCAAACTTTGAGTGAGCGACGGTAGTTTGGTTCACTGTTAAAGGTGGGTGCAAATTACAAAACAGGTATTAAACTGAAGAGTTTGATCCTGGCTCAGATTGAACGCTGGCGGAATGCTTTACACATGCAAGTCGAACGGCAGCACGGGAGCTTGCTCCTGGTGGCGAGTGGCGAACGGGTGAGTAATACCTAGGAACATATCCAGTAATGGGGGATAACGCATCGAAAGGTGTGCTAATACCGCATACGCCCTGAGGGGGAAAGTGGGGGATCGCAAGACCTCACGTTATTGGAGTGGCCTAGGCCTGATTAGCTAGTTGGTGGGGTAAAGGCCTACCAAGGCGACGATCAGTAGCTGGTCTGAGAGGATGATCAGCCACACTGGAACTGAGACACGGTCCAGACTCCTACGGGAGGCAGCAGTGGGGAATTTTGGACAATGGGGGCAACCCTGATCCAGCCATTCCGCGTGAGTGAAGAAGGCCTTCGGGTTGTAAAGCTCTTTCAGGTGGGAAGAAACGGTTACGGCCAATACCCGTGACTAATGACGGTACCATCAGAAGAAGCACCGGCTAACTACGTGCCAGCAGCCGCGGTAATACGTAGGGTGCGAGCGTTAATCGGAATTACTGGGCGTAAAGCGTGCGCAGGCGGTTTTGTAAGTCAGATGTGAAAGCCCCGGGCTTAACCTGGGAATGGCGTTTGAAACTGCAAGGCTAGAGTCTGTCAGAGGGGGGTGGAATTCCACGTGTAGCAGTGAAATGCGTAGAGATGTGGAGGAACACCGATGGCGAAGGCAGCCCCCTGGGATAAGACTGACGCTCATGCACGAAAGCGTGGGGAGCAAACAGGATTAGATACCCTGGTAGTCCACGCCCTAAACGATGTCAACTAGTTGTCGGGTGACTTGATCACTTGGTAACGCAGCTAACGCGTGAAGTTGACCGCCTGGGGAGTACGGTCGCAAGATTAAAACTCAAAGGAATTGACGGGGACCCGCACAAGCGGTGGATTATGTGGATTAATTCGATGCAACGCGAAAAACCTTACCTACCCTTGACATGTCCGGAACTTGCCAGAGATGGCTTGGTGCCCGAAAGGGAACCGGAACACAGGTGCTGCATGGCTGTCGTCAGCTCGTGTCGTGAGATGTTGGGTTAAGTCCCGCAACGAGCGCAACCCTTGTCATTAATTGCCATCATTTAGTTGGGCACTTTAATGAGACTGCCGGTGACAAACCGGAGGAAGGTGGGGATGACGTCAAGTCCTCATGGCCCTTATGGGTAGGGCTTCACACGTAATACAATGGCGCGTACAGAGGGCTGCCAACCCGCGAGGGGGAGCTAATCTCAGAAAGCGCGTCGTAGTCCGGATTGTTCTCTGCAACTCGAGAGCATGAAGTCGGAATCGCTAGTAATCGCGGATCAGCATGTCGCGGTGAATACGTTCCCGGGTCTTGTACACACCGCCCGTCACACCATGGGAGTGGGTTCTACCAGAAGCAGCTAGCCTAACCGCAAGGGGGGCGGTTGCCACGGTAGGATTCATGACTGGGGTGAAGTCGTAACAAGGTAGCCGTATCGGAAGGTGCGGCTGGATCACCTCCTTTCTAGAGAAGCCTGTTTGAGTGTCCACAACCTATCGGTTGTTTGCGGCGGGATCCTGAGTGTGGGAACAGGGTCTGTAGCTCAGTTGGTTAGAGCACCGTCTTGATAAGGCGGGGGTCGATGGTTCGAATCCATCCAGACCCACCATGATCGGGTGTCAGGCTGGTACCTGAGACGGGGGTGTAGCTCAGTTGGGAGAGCGCCTGCTTTGCAAGCAGGAGGTCATCGGTTCGATCCCGTTCACCTCCACCATCGATGGTTGCGGGTCATGTGGCAAATACGAGAAGTCAGAAGCAAGCGGTGACGTTTGCTTCTGGTTTTTTAAACCGGAAGGCGGGAGTTGCGTATTGGTACCCGCAGTCGGCTGATCTTTAACAATTTGGAAGAAGTGAAGTGTGTTGGTTCGTCGGAAGACGAAGCCGGCGGGGGGTGTAACTGTCCTTCGCGCAGCTGAGATCTTCTTGCGACCGATGCACGGGTTGTGATTGTATCGTACCGGGTCCTGCCAACAGTCAGCGGCGGGGCCTGGCACAAACGCGAGACACCTGAAACTGAAGGTACTTGAGAGAGTGCTTAAAGTTATAGGATCAAGCGACTAAGTGCATGTGGTGAATGCCTTGGCGATTACAGGCGAAGAAGGACGTGGCAGCCTGCGTTAAGCTGCGGGGAGCTGGCAAACGAGCTTTGATCCGCAGATATCCGAATGGGGAAACCCGGCCCGCGAGGGTCAGCCTCACCTGAATCCATAGGGTGAGAGCGGCGAACCTCCTGAACTGAAACATCTCAGTAGGGAGAGGAATAGACATCAACCGAGATTCCGGAAGTAGTGGCGAGCGAAACCGGAGAAGCCTGCAAGATGTAGCATTGGTATTAGCGGAATGGTCTGGAAAGTCCGGCGATAGTGGGTGATAGCCCCGTACGCGAAAATACTGGTGTGAAACTAAGCTTGCGACAAGTAGGGCGGGACACGTGAAATCCTGTCTGAAGATGGGGGGACCATCCTCCAAGGCTAAATACTCGTAATCGACCGATAGTGAACCAGTACCGTGAGGGAAAGGCGAAAAGAACCCCGGGAGGGGAGTGAAATAGATCCTGAAACCGCATGCATACAAACAGTCGGAGCCCCAGCTTTATTGACCTTCGAGGATTCTTTCGAGGAGCCGAGCGATAGCGAGGCGACTCAAAAGAACTCAAGATGAAATAGATCCGTTGGCGGCCTCTCTTATATAAAAAGAGTGGCGCTTTGGATTGCCAATAGCACTGGGTGACGCATTGCGCGCAGCGCAATGGGTCGGCACAGTTCTATTGGCCCATCGAGGGCCAATAGAGCTGGGGTGACGGCGTACCTTTTGTATAATGGGTCAGCGACTTACGTTCCGTTGCGAGCTTAACCGTGATAGGGGAGGCGAAGCGAAAGCGAGTCTGATAAGGGCGCAAGTAGCGGGGCGTAGACCCGAAACCGGATGATCTACTCATGGCCAGGCTGAAGGTGGGGTAACACTCACTGGAGGGCCGAACCCACTAATGTTGAAAAATTAGGGGATGAGCTGTGGGTAGGGGTGAAAGGCTAAACAAATCCGGAAATAGCTGGTTCTCTCCGAAAACTATTTAGGTAGTGCCTCACGTATTACTCTCGGGGGTAGAGCACTGTTATGGCTAGGGGGTCATCGCGACTTACCAAACCATTGCAAACTCCGAATACCGGGAAGTAGAGCGTGGGAGACAGACACCGGGTGCTAACGTCCGCTGTCGAGAGGGAAACAACCCAGACCCTCAGCTAAGGTCCCCAAGCGCAGTTAAGTGGGAAACGAAGTGGGAAGGCTAAAACAGTCAGGAGGTTGGCTTAGAAGCAGCCACCCTTTAAAGAAAGCGTAATAGCTCACTGATCGAGTCGTCCTGCGCGGAAGATGTAACGGGGCTCAAACTGTGCACCGAAGCTAGGGATGTATGCGATCCACTTTAAATCACTCACACACAAGCTTGGTGAAGGCTAACTTCGCGATAGCGAAGTTAAGCGCGAAGCGCGGCCGGAGCCAAAGCGCCCCATCACGATCGTGATGGAGTAACGGCGTTCTTCATAAGAATGAAAGCGCCAGATGAAAGAGAGTGATTTAAAGGGAATGCACACATGGTAGGAGAGCGTTCCGTAGGCCGATGAAGGTGTGTCGTGAGGCATGCTGGAGGTATCGGAAGTGCGAATGCTGACATGAGTAGCGATAAAGGACGTGAAAAGCGTCCTCGCCGTAAGCCCAAGGTTTCCTGCGCAACGTTCATCGGCGCAGGGTGAGTCGGCCCCTAAGACGAGGCAGAGATGCGTAGTCGATGGGAAACAGGTCAATATTCCTGTACCGGATCTAGATGCGATGGGGGGACGGAGAAGGTTAGGTGAGCCGGG
>Ga0315281_10004230_pt1 | contig 20879 bp, 27 predicted proteins | sample YL17G07_0_MG_FD_204540 | JGI IMG/M metagenome (GOLD analysis project Ga0315281, IMG submission 204540) | Sediment microbial communities from Yellowstone Lake, YNP, Wyoming, USA - YL17G07_0 | ecosystem: Environmental > Aquatic > Freshwater > Lake > Sediment | place: USA: Wyoming | collected...
CGGCGTCCACCGCATGGAAGCGAAAGCGGCGGTCAAGAACGGCCGCGGCAACGGCGCGCTGCAGAAGCTGGGCGCGGTGCAGGAAGCGGTGCTTCGCCGCTCGTTCCTGCGCAACGGCGTCTATCTGGATCAGGCGTACTGGGCCATCCTCGCCGAAACGTGGCGCGAAATCAGAGCCGTCCGTACGGCCCGCGTCATTCACTAAACGACGTTGTGGGGCGGCCCTTTCCGGGCCCCCGACTCACGGATAACATGACTCGCGGATGAATGTCCGCGAGTTTTGTTTTGACCTTCCCCCGGAGCTCATCGCCCAGGATCCGCCGGCCGTCCGCGGCTCGTCGCGGCTGCTGCACCTCGATCGCCGCACCGGAATCCGTTCGCACGCCACAATTGACCGCATCGCCGGTTTTCTCGATCCCGGCGATGTCGTCGTCGTCAACAACACGCGCGTGTTTCCCGCGCGCCTGCTCGGCCGCCGGGATCCAAGCGGCGGAGCCGTCGAGTGCCTGCTGGTGAGCCGCGTGTCGGGTGATGCAACCCCCGTCGCGTCCGGCTTAAGCCGGACGTCGTCCGAGGAAGTCTGGCAGGCCCTGATGCATCCCGGGCAGAAGCTCGCGCCCGGTGCGCGCGTCGTGTTCGAGGGAGCCGGAGCCGCCACGCTTCATGGAGAGGTGCTCGAGCGCCATTTTCACGGACGGCGATCGATTCGGCTGTGGACCGGCGAGGGGAGATCGATTCAGGAGGTGGTCGATGCCATCGGCCACGTGCCCCTGCCGCCGTACATCAAGCGCGGCGATCGCGCCGAGGATCGAGAGCGGTATCAGACCGTCTTCGCCCGGCAGCGCGGCTCGATTGCCGCGCCCACGGCCGGCCTGCATTTCACGCCGGAGATCCTCGCCAGCCTGAAGGAACGAGGCGTCCAGCTTGCGGAGGTCACGCTGCACGTCGGGTACGGGACGTTTCAGCCGGTCCGGGTCGATCGCGTCGAGGATCACCGCCTCGACGCCGAGCATTACGAGGTGCCCACGCAGACCGCCGATGTCATCGAGCACGCGCGCCGGGCGGGCCGGCGCGTCGTCGCGGTGGGGACGACCACCACGAGGACGCTCGAGGCGGCGGCGCTGGCCCATGGCGGGCGAGTGGCGGCCGGCGCGGGCGAGACCGACCTGTTCATCTATCCCGGCTTCGAGTTCCGCGTCGTCACCGGCCTCCTGACCAACTTTCACCTGCCGGCATCGTCGCTCATCATGCTCGTCGCCGCGTTTGGCGGGACGGCGGCCGTGATGGAGGCCTACGCGGACGCGATTGCGAAGGGCTATCGTTTCTACAGTTATGGGGACGCCATGCTGGTGACCAGTCCTTGAGATCAGCATCACCGAGCGTGCCGTACGGTAAGATCCCAATTTCCCCTGCCGGGGTAGCTCAGTTGGTGAGAGCACGCGTCTCATAAGCGCGGGGTCGACGGTTCGAATCCGTCCCCCGGCACCAGTTTCACCCTCGTCATGTTGATCGACCGCGTCCGGCGGACCATCCGGCGACACGATCTCGCACTTCCGGGCACGCGCGTCGTCATCGCGCTGTCGGGCGGCGGCGATTCGGTGGCGCTCGCGCACTTGCTGGGCGGACTCGGCGAGGCCGGCGAGCTGTCGGTCGCCGGTGTCGCGCACTTCAACCATCAGCTTCGCGACAACGCCGGCCGCGACGAAGCGTTCAGCCGGTCGCTGGCCGACGCGCTGCGCTGGCCGTTTCTCGCCGGCCGCGAGGACGTCCGCGAACGCGCCGCTCGAGAACGCCGGTCACTTGAGGACGCGGCGCGAACCGCGCGGCACGAATTCTTCGAGCGCGCCCGCATCCACTTTTCCGCTGACGCCGTGGCGGTCGGTCACACGCGCGACGACCAGGCGGAGACGTTTCTGTTGCGGCTGCTGCGAGGCGCGGGGCCGCGCGGTCTGTCCGCGATGCACCCGCGGCACGGGCGCATCATCCGTCCCCTGCTCGACTGCCGCCGCGCCGAGCTTCGCGCCGATCTCGACGCCCGCGGCATTGCGTTCGTGGACGACGAGACGAACGCCGACGTCGGCATCCCCCGCAATCGCGTCCGCGCGGAGCTGCTGCCGCTGCTCGAATCACGCTTCAACCCATCCATGGTGGACACGCTCGCGAGCCACGCCGAGCTCGCGCGCGACGACTGGAACTGGATGCTGGATGAAGTGAGCAGTAAGCAGTTAGAAGTAAGAAGTGTTGCCGAGCTGCTGGCTGTGCCTCGCGCCTTGCGCCGCCTTGCCGTCTGGCGCGCCATGAATGAGGCCGCGGACGGCCGCACCGTCTCGCTCGATCACGTCGAGGCCGTGCTCGACCTGCTGGAATCGCCAGGCTCGAGCGGGTCCATCGACGCCCCCGGCCATGTCGTGGAACGAGTTGGCGATCGCGTCGTCTTAAGGAGTGGGCGTTCGGATGATGTCCGATCGCCGGCGCCAGACTTTTTCCGGTATCCACTGTCTGTCCCTGGAGAGGTCACGCTTCCCGAACACGGCCTTATCGTATCGGCCGAACTGGCGGCTGCCGAGGCTGGCGCGCACGCCCTTCGCGCAACCGTGCGCAATCGCGCGACCGCAGTCGTGGCGGCGGATGGCTGGACGGCGCCCCTGGCGGTGCGGAACCGGCGGCCGGGCGATCGGTTCCGGCCGTTCGGGCTGGCGGGGCAGAAGAAGCTGCAGGACTTTCTGGTGGATCGAAAAGTGGCCCGGGCCGAGCGCGATCGCGTGCCGCTCGTGGTCGATGAACACGACCGCATTGTGTGGGTGGCGGGGCACGAAATCGACGAGGCGTTTCGAGTTACTGAGGCCGCGCGGGCCGTGCTAATCTTGACACTGCGACAGGTATAGCAAGTGCCTGTCCCGGCTGTATTTGGAGGGTGTGCGTGAACTCGACGTTGAAGAGTTTGTTGTTCTGGACGGTGCTCTTCGTCATCGGCGTGCTGATCTGGAACGTCTCGACGAAGTTTCAGCGGCCGGAGCGCCGTGTGAATTTCAGCGAGTTCATGTCGTGGGTCGATTCCGGCAGCGTCGCGAAGGTGGAAATCGTCGGGCAGGACATCACGGGCGTCACCAAAGCGAACGAAGTCTTTCACGTGTACGTGCCGACGCAGTACGAGGGCCTCGTCAACAAACTCATGACGAGCCAGGTGCAGGTCAGCTCGAAGGAACCGACGGCCAGCCCGTGGGCGTCGCTGCTCCTCGGGTGGGCGCCGACGCTGCTGATCGTCGGCTTCTGGCTGTTCTTCATGCGCCAGATGCAGAGCGGCGGCAACAAGGCCCTGAGCTTCGGCAAGAGCAAGGCGAAGCTGTCGTCGAGCTCGCAGAAGAAAGTGACGTTCAAGGACGTTGCGGGCGTCGACGAAGCGAAGGAAGAGCTCCAGGAAATCATCGAGTTCCTCAAGGAACCGCAGAAATTCCAGAAGCTCGGCGGACGGATTCCGAAGGGCGTCCTGCTGATGGGCTCTCCCGGCACCGGCAAGACGCTGCTCGCGCGCGCCGTCGCCGGCGAAGCGAACGTGCCGTTCTTCTCAATCAGCGGATCTGACTTCGTCGAGATGTTCGTCGGCGTCGGCGCCAGCCGCGTCCGCGACCTCTTCGAGCAGGGCAAGAAGAACGCGCCGTGCATCGTCTTCATCGACGAAATCGACGCCGTCGGCCGCCACCGCGGCGCGGGCCTCGGCGGCGGGCACGACGAACGCGAACAGACGCTGAATCAGCTGCTGGTCGAGATGGATGGCTTCGAGTCGAACGAAGGCGTCATCCTCGTGGCGGCGACGAACCGTCCCGACGTGCTCGACCCGGCGCTGCTTCGACCCGGCCGCTTCGATCGCCGCATCGTCGTCAACCGTCCGGATGTGAAGGGCCGCGAAGGCATCCTCTCGGTCCACACGCGCAAGATTCCGATGGCCGACGACGTCGAATTGCCGACGCTTGCTCGAGGCACCGCGGGGTTCTCCGGCGCCGATCTGGCGAGCCTGGTCAACGAAGCCGCGCTCAACGCCGCGCGCTACAACCAGAAGACCGTGCGGATGTACGACTTCGAGTTCGCGAAAGACAAGGTCCTGATGGGATCCGAGCGCCGCTCGATGATCATCAGCGACGACGAGAAGCGGGTGACGGCGATTCACGAGGCCGGCCACGCGCTCCTGACGTGCCTGCTGCCGCATGCGGATCCGATTCACAAGGTGACGATCATCCCGCGCGGCATGGCGCTCGGCCTCACGCAGCAGCTGCCGACCGATGAAAAACACAACTACTCGCGCGACTTCCTGAACGATCAGATCGCGATTCTGCTCGGCGGCCGCATCGCCGAACAGATCACGATGGACAGCCTCACGACCGGCGCGGGCAACGATCTCGAGCGCGCGACGGAGCTGTCGCGCCGCATGGTGTGCGAGTGGGGCATGAGCGACGCGATGGGCCCGCTCACGTTCGGCAAAAAGGAAGAGCAGATCTTCCTCGGCCGCGAGATCGCGCAGCACCAGGACTACAGCGAAGACACGGCGCTCAAGATCGATCAGGAGGTCAAGCGCTTCGTCACCCAGGCCTACGACCGCTCGCACAAGCTGCTCAGCGAGAACAAGGCGACGCTGCTGAAGATGGCGGATGAACTGCTGGCTCGCGAAGTGCTCGACGCCGATCAGGTGAAGCGCATCGTCGCCGGGCTGCCGCTCGAAGATCTGCAGCCGGCGGCGCCGCGGGCCGCCGCGACGCCCGTGGAAGGGGACGAAGCGAGGCCGCGTCAGAAAGAGCGCGCGCCGATTGTTCCCGCGCTCAACAAACCGCTCCCGCAGGAGTGAGCGTCCGCCCGTCCTTTGATATTCCCCTTGCCGGGGGCCGGGTGCTCGAACTGGGCAGACGGCCGCTCGTCATGGGCATCCTCAACATCACCCCGGACTCCTTCGCTGAATCACGACCCGTGGATCCGCGCGAGGCCATCGACCGCGCGCTGGCCATGGAGGCCCACGGCGCCGATCTGATCGACATCGGCGGCGAATCGACGCGCCCCGGGGCCGATCCCGTGGACGCGCGGACCGAACTCGACCGCATCATGCCCGTGCTCGAAGGTCTGCGCGGGCGCCTGCGGATTCCGATTTCCGTGGACACGTACAAGGGCGTCGTGGCGGACGCCGCCATCGGCGCGGGCGCGCAGATGGTCAACGACGTGAGCGGCCTTCAATACGATCCGCCGCTTGCCGAGGTGGTCGCGCGGCGGGGCGCGGCGATTGTGCTGATGCATACGCGAGGACGCTCGAAGAACATGTACGGCGAGGCCGACTACGCCGATGTGATCGGCGAGGTGACGGCCGAGTTGCGGTCCCGCGTCGACGCGGCGGTGCGGGCCGGCATCCCGCGGACCTCCATCGTGGTCGACCCCGGCGTCGGGTTTGCCAAACGCGCCGAGCATAGTTATGGTGTGCTGGCGAGGCTGCCCGAGATTGGCGCGGCGCTCGGCCGGCCGCTGCTCGTGGGGCCGTCGCGAAAGTCGTTTCTGCGCGCCGCCGCGGGCGGCGCCGAGGCGCCCCAGCGCGACTGGGTGACGGCCGCGGCGGTGACGGCGGCCGTGCTCGGCGGCGCCCATATCCTCCGCGTGCACGCGGTCGCCGAGATGGTGCAGGTCGTCCGAGCCGCTGAAGAGATTCGTCAGGCCCGATGAACAACGCGCTGACCGCCCTGTTTCGCCGTGCGCCGATCGGCTGGTGGGATCTCGCCGACATCCTCGTGGTGTCGATCCTCATCTACGAAGTCCTGAAGCTGATCAGGGGCACGCGCGCGGTGCAGATGGCCGTCGGCGCGGGGTTCCTCGCGCTGATCTTTTTCGGTTCGCGGTGGATCCGGCTCGACACCGTCAACTGGCTGGTCAGGAACTTCCTCGGCTCGATCGTGTTCGCGATCATCGTGCTGTTCCAGGCCGACATCCGGCGCGCGCTGGCACACCTGGGCCGCGCGCCGTTCTTCCGCTGGTTCGCGAAGGAAGAATCGCGCGAGGAATCGATCGAGGAGATCGTCGTCGCGGCCAGCCTGCTCTCGGCCCAGCGCATCGGCGCGATCATCGCCGTCGAGCGGCAGGTGGGCATGCGCAACTACATCGACGGCGGCATCTCGCTCGACGCGGTGCTGACCTACGATCTGCTGCTCGCGATTTTCCAGCCCAAGTCGCCGCTCCATGACGGCGCCGCCATCGTGCAGAACGATCGCGTCGCGGCGGCGGCGTGCTTTCTTCCGCTTACCATCAACCCGAGGCTCAGCAAGGAGCTCGGGTCGAGGCACCGCGCCGCGATCGGCCTCACGGAAGAGAATGACGCCGTCGCGATCGTCGTGTCAGAGGAAACGGGCATCATCTCGGTCGTCGTCGACGGCCAGATCGAACGCGGGTTCGACGTCAACACGCTGCGCGATCGCCTGCGGTCGCTCATGCTGCACCGGCGCGTCCGCGCCGCGGCGCCAGCCTCACGGGCGCAGCTCACATGAGGGCGCCGTGGCCGTTCCGCAATGTCGGGCTCAAGCTGCTGTCGGTCGGGATCGGCGTCCTGCTGTGGATGTCCGTGTCGGGCGAAGAGACGGTCGAGCGCGGATTGCGCGCGCCGCTCGAGCTGCAGCAGTTCCCCGCGGGCCTCGAAATTCAGGGAGAAGCGCCGTCGACCGTCGACGTCCGCGTGCGCGGCACATCGGGCGCGCTCAGCCGTGTCAGCGCAGGCGACATCGTCGCCGTCATCGACCTGCATGGCGTCCGCGCCGGCAATCGCCTGTTCGCCATGACGCCGGAGCAGGTGCGGTCGCCGTACGGCGTTGAGGTCGTGCAGGTGACGCCGTCGACGATCGCGCTCGCGCTCGAGAATTCCCTGACGCGGGAGGTGCCCGTCGCGCCGTCGGTCGAGGGATCGCCCGCGGCCGGCTACGTCGTCGTCGGGAAGCCGGTCGTGACGCCCGATCGCGTCGAGATCGTCGGACCCGAGACCGCGGTCAAGCGCGCGGTGGAAGCCGTGACCGAGACGATCTCGGTGGCCGGGCTGCATGACTCTCTTCGGGAGGACGTCACGGTCGGCCTGATCGACCCGTCGCTGCGGCTGAAGACCCAGCGAATGGTCACCGTCGTGGTGACGATCGCGCCGGGCCCGATGGAGCGAACCATCCGCGGGCTGCCGATCCGGCTTCGCAATCTCGGTCCGCGGCTGGCCGCGCAGGCGGTGCCGGCCGTCGTGGACGTCGGCGTGCGCGGCAGCCGCGACAGCATCAACAAGATCGACGCCGAAGACGTGGCGGCGTACGTCGACGTCAATGGACTCGGCGAAGGCGAGTACATGCTCGCCGTCCACGCGGACACTCCCGAACGCGCCGGTGTCACGCGCGTCGAGCCGTCGACCGTGCAGGTGCGAATCAGCAGTGTCAAAAACTGAGCGGCTGTTCGGCACCGATGGCGTCCGCGGCAAGGCCGGCCACTATCCGCTCGATCATGCAACGGTCCGCCGGCTGGGCGCCGCGGTTGTTCGCGCGCTGCCGCATGGGACGACGTCTCCGCGGCTGCTCGTCGGCCGTGACACGCGGGAGTCAGGATCGTGGATCGAAGCGGAACTTGCCCACGGCGCATCGGGCGAGGGCGCCACGGTCGTGAGCGCGGGCGTCGTGCCGACACCGGCCGTCGCGTACCTCACGCGGCTGGGCGGCTACGACCTTGGCATCGTGATCTCCGCGTCGCACAATCCGTTCGAGGACAACGGCATCAAGGTGTTCTCGGGCAAGGGCGTCAAGTTCACGGAGGACGTCGAGCAGCACGTCGAGGCGATCGTGGCGGACTCGAGCTGGCGCACGCCCGAGGGCGAGCCCGCGCCCGTGCCGGCGACCCAGCGAGTCGAGAAGTATCTCGATCATCTGCGCGTGGTATTTCCGGAAGTCGCGTCGCTCGGGCCGTTCAAGCTCGCGATCGACTGCGCGAACGGCGCGACCACGACCGTGGCGCCGCAGCTGTTCATGGGTCTTGGCATCGAGCTTGTCGTGATCGCCGACGAACCGGACGGCCGCAACATCAACCTGCAGTGCGGGTCGACGCATCCCGAGCTGTTGTCGCGGACGGTCGTCGAGCGGGCATGCGACATGGGCGTCGCGTTCGACGGCGACGGCGACCGCGCGATCTTCGTCGACCATCGTGGACAGGTGGTCAACGGGGACGCCGTGCTGCTGCTGTGCGCGCGCCAGCTCCAGCGCGAGCACCGGCTGGTGGGCGGCACGGTCGTCGCGACGGTGATGAGCAACATCGGCCTGGAGATCGCCTGCCGCGAATCGGGCATCGAGATGGTGCGGACCGCCGTCGGCGACAAGTACGTGATGGAGGAAATGCTGAAGCGCGGCGCGACGCTCGGTGGCGAGCAGTCCGGCCACGTCATCTTCTCCGACTATCTCTCCACGGGCGATGGACTGTGCACGGCGCTCAACGTCCTGCGCACGATCGCGATGACCGGCCGGACGCTCGCCGATCTCTCCTCGGATCTGACGAACTATCCGCAGGTGCTGCTGAACGTCCGTGTTCGTGAGAAAGTCGATCTGAAGACCGTGCCGCCGATCGCGGAGGCGATCGAGCGCGTCGAACAGCGCGTGGACGGACAGGGCCGCCTGCTCATCCGCTATTCGGGCACCGAGCCGCTGCTGCGCGTGATGCTCGAAGGACGCAACCAGGATGAGATCCGCGGCTGGGCGCAGGAAATCGTGGACGTCGTCCAGGCGAATTTGGGCATGTCGCACGAACCACATTCATGATCCGCCTGTCCGTCAACGTTAACAAGATCGCCACGATCAGGAATTCTCGTGGCGGCAGCGTGCCGCGTGTCACCGACGCCGTCGCGGTGTGCTTGACCGCCGGCGTGTCGGGCATCACCGTTCATCCGCGCGCGGACACACGTCACATCACGCCGGACGATGTGCGCGACGTGGCGGGCATGCTGGCGGAACGCCAGCCGCACGTCGAGTTCAACATCGAAGGCGATCCCCGGCCCGACCTGATCGCGCTCGTCGAGGCTGTGCGGCCCGATCAGTGCACGCTCGTGCCCGTCGCGCCAGGAGAAATCACGAGCCAGGCGGGATGGCAGCCCGGCCCGCAGACCGCAGGACTTGCCGGCGTCGTCGCGTCGATGAAATCCCGCGGCGTGCGCGTGAGCCTGTTCGTTGATCCTGTGGACAATGCGATTCGCTGGGCCGCTTCGATCGGCGCCGATCGCATCGAGCTCTACACGGAGCCGTTCGCGCGGGCGTACGAGCGCGGCGCCGAGGCGGCGCGCCAGTCGTTCGCTGTCTACGCCGATGCCGCCCGGCTGGCCCACTCGCTCGGCCTCGGCGTCAACGCCGGGCACGATCTGGATCTCGACAACCTGACCCTCTTCCGTCAGCTTCCGTATCTGGATGAGGTGTCGATTGGCCACGCGATCGTGTCGCGCGCGCTGTTCGTCGGCCTCGAGACCGTCGTCCGCGAGTACCTCGCGGTATTAGCGGCCGCCTGATATGATCGAGCGCTTCAATGAAATCTGATTCCGTTGCGTTTGGCGTGGCGGGCATTGCCTTCGGCCTGATTGCCGGCTGGATTATCGGCAGCCAGCAGGCGAAGGCGCCGTCATCCGCCGCCGCGCAGGCCGCCTCGGCGCCGGCGGCCTCCCCGGCATCGTCGAACACGCGCGCCTCGATCGTGGACGATGCGAAGGTGAACGCGTTGAAGTCGGTGGCCGAACGCGAGCCGAAGAATGCGAAGCCGCGGACCGAACTCGGCAACCTCTATTTCGATGCCGAGCGGTACGACGATGCGATCGCGTGGTACGAGCAGGCGGTGACGCTCGCGCCGAACGACGAGAATCTCAGCACCGACCTCGGCGTCTGCTACTACTACACGAACCAGCCGGACAAGGCGCTGGCGCGTTTCGATGCGTCGCTGAAGCTCAATCCGAAGCACGTGAAGACGCTGCTCAACCTCGGCATTGTCCGCGCGTTCGGCAAGCAGGACCTCGCGGGCGCGACGAAGGCCTGGGAGCAGGTCATCGCCATCGATCCGAACGGCACGGAGGGTCAGGCCGCGAAGCGCGCGCTCGACACGCTGAAGTCGGCGCACGGCGCGGCAGGTGCACCGAAACCCGGAGCCTGATCATGTTGGGGTTTGCCCTCGACGTTATCTTCACGCTGCTCGCGGTTCGGGCGATCTGGAAGCTGCTGCAGGGCGTGATGCAGGGTTTGTCGGGTCCATCGAGACAATCTCACCAGGCGGGACCGCGGCGCGAGAGCGCCGGCGTTCCGGCGCAAGGGGTACAGATGGCGCGCGATCCCGTCTGCGGCACATACGTCGTTCCCGATCGCGCCGTCTTCCTCAGCATGGGCCGTCAGACGACGTACTTCTGCTCCGAGGCGTGCCGCGATAAGTACCAGGCGAAAACCGCATGAGCGTCGAATCCCTCCGCGCGGACATCGTCGAAATCGGCCGCCGGATGTACGCGCGCGGCTATACGGCGAGCAACGACGGCAACATCAGCGTGCGGCTGGGGCCCGATCGCCTGCTGATGACGCCGAAGAGCGTGTGCAAGGGATTCATGACGCCCGACATGATGTGCGTCACGGACCTCGACGGCACGAAGATCTCCGGCGATCGCGATCCCTCGTCTGAAGCGCTCATGCACCTCGAGGTGTATCGTCAGCGGCCCGACGTCAACGCCGTGGTGCACGCGCATCCGCCGACCGCGACCGGTTTCGCGGTCGCGGGCATCCCGCTCGATCGGGCGGTGCTCGCCGAGGTGCTGACGACGCTCGGCAGCATTCCGCTCGCGGCGTACGCGACGCCGTCGACGGCCGAGCTGCCCGCAGCGGTGCGGAAATACATCAAGGCGCACGACGGGATGCTGCTGGCGAACCACGGGGCGCTGACGGTCGGCGCGGATCTGTACTCCGCCTATTACAAGATGGAGACGATCGAGCACTTCGCCCACATCAGCCTGGTGGCCCGGATGCTGGGCCGCGAAAATCTGATTTCGCGCGAAGAGGTGATGCGGCTGCAGGACCTGCGGGGGACGTACGGCATCAAAGCCCCGGCGCCGATTTGCGCCGATCCCGTGGACGACCCGACGTGCCAGACCGTCCAGGCGCCGGAAGGCGACGGCCAGCGGCTGATTCCGAACCTGATGACGGGCAGCGGCGGCCGCGTTCCGCCGTCAGACGAGGCGGAAATTCGGTTAACATACCGCGAGCTCTCCGCACTTATTGAAGACGCGATCAAAAGCCTGAAGTAGGGCGGCCCTTTCAGGGCCGCCGTGAAGGAGCCAGTAATGGGTGAGGCACTCGGGATGATCGAAACGAAAGGCCTGGTCGCGATGATCGAGGCGGCCGACGCGATGGTGAAAGCCGCAAAGGTCACGCTCGTCGGCTGGGAGAAGATCGGCGCGGGCTACGTCACGGCCATCGTGCGCGGCGACGTCGCCGCCGTGAAAGCCGCCACCGACGCCGGCGCCGCCGCGGCGCGCCGTGTGGGCGAACTCGTCTCGGTGCACGTCATTCCGCGTCCGCACGCGAACCTCGAAGACGCGCTGCCGATCGGCAAAGCCACCAAGGCCTAAGGACCCGGCACCAAGCACCAAGGACCAAGGCCTAGAGTGCTCCTCGCCAAGGTGGTAGGGACCGTGGTGGCGACCCGCAAGGATCCCCGCCTGGTCAGCAGCAAGCTGCTCATCGCGCGGCCGATGGATCCCCGCGGCAAGGCCGAGGGCGGCTATCTCGTCGCCGTCGACACCGTCGACGCAGGCGTCGGCGACACCGTGCTCATCGTCAGCGGCAGCTCGGCGCGCATGGCGTCGGGCATGAAAGACTGCCCCATTGACGCCGCCATCGTCGGCATCATCGACGACATCGAACTTCAGGAACCCTGAACCCTGAACCATGCATCTTGCAAAAGTCATCGGCAACGTCGTCGTCACCCGGAAGGATGACAACCTGCTGGGCCTGAAGCTGATGATTCTCCAACCTCTCACGCCCGATCGTCAGCCGGCAGGCCGAACGCTGATTGCCGTCGACTCGGTTGGCGCCGGCGTCGGCGAGGAAGTGTTTTTCGTCCGCGGCAAGGAAGCGAGCTTTCCGTTCTATCCGGTCGAAGCTCCCGTCGACGCGGGCATCGTCGGCATCGTCGATCACTGGACGATCGGATAATGCAGATCGCGAAAGTGATTGGGACCGTCGTGTCGACGCAGAAGAACAAAAAGTTCGAAGGCGCGAAGCTGCTGCTCGTGCAGCCGATGGATCCCGACGAGAAGCCGCGCGGACATGCGATTCTGGCCATCGACGGCGTCGGCGCGGGCGTGAACGAAAGAGTCCTGGTGGTGCTCGAAGGGCGCGCGGCAGGAGAGGCGCTCGGCAAGAAAGCCGCGCCCGTCGACGCGGCGATCGTCGGCATCATCGATCAGATTGAATTTCATGACGATCTCAAGTGATGTCAGGCGTCTCTGACGAGGATCTTCGCGCGCTCGTTCGCGACGCGATTGCGCGCCACACTGGCCGGCCTGCCCTGAGCGAGGCGCGAAGCGCCGAGTCGAAGGGGCCGGCGCCGTTCGGTGCGGCGCACGCGAGCCACGGCCGCTTCGTCTTCCTCGCGCCGGCAGAAGACGGCCAGTGCGTGATTGAATCGGCGGTTCGCTGCAACCACTGCGGGTACTGCCAGTCGTACGGCCACTAGCGTGAGTCGCGCGAAGCACGTGGGCCCCGTCATGCGGGCACTCGCACGTGAAATCGACGGCCTCGAACTTCCTGCCATCGAGAAAATCTCCGAGTCCAGCCGGGAAGATCCATTTCAGGTCGCCATCGGCACGCTGCTGTCCGCGCGCACGCAGGACGCGACGACGGCGGCCGCGTCCGCGAGGTTGTTCGCCAGGGCGCGCACGCCGCAGACGGTGATGACGTTGACGGTGAAGGAGATCGAGAAGCTGATCTATCCCGTCAGCTTCTACAGGCACAAGGCGAAGCACGTGAAAGAGACGTGCCGGATCCTTGTTGAGAAGTTCGGCGGCAAGGTCCCTGGAACGATGGAGGAGCTGCTGACGCTGCCGGGCGTGGGCAGGAAGACGGCGAACCTCGTGCTGATTCTCGCGTTCAAGAGCGCGAAGAACATCTGCGTGGACACGCACGTGCATCGTATCTCCAATCGCCTCGGCTGGGTCAGGACCAGTCTGCCCGACGACACCGAGCAGGCGCTCTACCAGTCGACAGCGGAGCGCTGGTGGCCCATCATCAACCTGTATCTCGTGACCTGGGGGCAGAATGTCTGCCGTCCGGTTTATCCTCGATGTGGAGCGTGCGTGATCGCGAAGTGGTGTCCTCGGATCGGCGTCGTCCGGACGGGCAAGGCATGAGCAGGCTCGCTCGCGCGCTTGCGCTCGTGCTGCTGCTCTCGCCGGCAATTGCGCGGGCGCAAACCGGTCCTGTCATCGTCGTCGAGACGACGAAGGGCGCGTTTGCGTTCGAGACGTATCCGAACGAGGCGCCGAAGACGATTGCCCACGTCGTGCAGCTCGTGCGCCAGGGTTTCTACGACGGCCAGCGGTTTCATCGCGCGCTGCCGGGGTTCGTCGCGCAGTGGGGCGATCCGCGCTCGCGCGACATGAGCAAGGAAGGCGACTGGGGGCGCGGCGATGGGGCGTCGAGCGGCACGCCGGTGGGCGTGCCGGAGATCAGCAAGAAGCGCACGCACACCAAGGGTGCCGTGGCGATGGCGCATCCGGGCGATCCGTCGAAGGCCGACAGTCAAATCTACGTGACGCTCGCGGATCGTCCCGATCTCGACGGCCGCTACACCGTCTTCGGACATCTCATCGCCGGCGCCGACGTGCCCGCGCGCCTCCAGCGCGGCGATCTGATTACGCGCATGTACGTCCGCGAGTAGCTGTCACGCTGCGATCATGATCCACGACGATCAACGCAGCGATCGCAGAGGTCCGCTATTCGTAGGTAGTGTCCGCCTTCAGGCGGACCAATCCCATATCTGCTCAAGAGGCAGAAACCGAATTGAGGTGCCGGCTAACCCGGCCTTGCAGCCGTCGGCGTTGGGCCATCGTGAGCGCCGCGGTCGAACGCCAACTCGTCGGCCTGTTTACCCCACGGCACTTGCCGACTGCGGGCAGTGTGATTACAATGTGGTCACATGATTACGAAGACGCGAATTGTTCAGATCGGCAACTCGAAGGGCATCCGTGTCCCGAAGGTGCTGCTCGAACACGCGCAGCTGCCCGACGAAGTCGAACTCCAGGCCGAACATGGCCGGCTGATTGTCCGTGCGGCCCAGGGACCGCGGGCGGGCTGGGCCGCCGCCGCGAAGGCGATGCACGCTCGAGGTGACGACCAGTTGCTCGATGCCGCGACTTCCAGCCGCTTTGATGAAAAGGACTGGCGGTGGCGGTAGCGCGGGCGCCCATCACGCGTGGCGACGTGCACCTTGTTCGCCTCGATCCCGCACCGGGCAGCGAAATCCGCAAGACGCGCCCGTGCGTGGTCATTTCACCCGACGAGTTGAACGAGCACCTGCGCACGGTGATTGTCGCGCCCATGACCACGGGCGGCCACGCGTATCCGTGGCGGATTGCCTGCCGGTTTCAGAACCGTGCCGGTTTCGTCGCGCTCGATCAATTGCGAACGGTCGATGGCGAACGTCTGGTCAAGCGCCTGGGTCGGCTGTCAAGCGGCACAACCACGGAAGTGCTGGAGACGTTGCAGGAAATGTTCGCGGAGTAGTGACTCGATGAAACTCACATCCATGCTGCTTCTCGCCCTGGCGACGCTCGCCGGCGCGCCTCGTGCCGCGCGCGCGCAGGATCAGGCCAGAGTCGGATTGACGATGGGGTATCCGAGCTCTGTCGGCGTGATCTGGCAGGCGGCCGAGCGTGTCGCGCTGCGGCCGGAGATCACGCTGTCGCGCTCCACGGGCGACTCCGCGACGAACGATCTCCTTGGCGCCGCGCCCGTCTCGACGACCGACTCGACCGGTGTCGGTGTCGGCGTCAGCGCGTTGTTCTACCTCCATCGCTGGGACGGGCTTCGCACCTACGTCAGTCCCCGGTTCTCCTACGCGCGCACAAGCACGTCGGCGTCCACGACCTCCAGCACGTCCACGTCGGAGGCGACGACGTCCGCGTATCTGACGTCCGGATCGTTCGGCGCGCAGTACTCACTCGGACGGCACTTCGGGCTGTTCGGCGAGATCGGCCTGGGCTACACCTCAACCAGCACGGCGCTGACCTCAACCTTGACGTTGAGCGCGACGTCGGTGGTCAACGGGGTCGTCACGACATCCACGCGACTGCAAACCGTGCAATCGAGCAGTCACGCCAACACGCTGGCCACCCGCAGCGGCGCGGGCGTGATCGTCTTCTTCTGATGTCGACGAAGCAGCGGCTGACGCAGGCGCTCGGCGGCGCGCTCGTGTTCGCGACGTTTGGCTGCGCCTGGGGCGCCTATGGCATGTACTCGCTCGGACGAACCGATCGGCCGTGGCTCGTGGGCGTCCCGCTCGCCATCACGCTGGTCCTGGTTGTGCTGATGACGAGGCTTCAGCGCCGCGTCGAGGCGCTGCCGCCGGATCCGGTGACGCCGGAGGCGGAGCAGCGCGAGGCACGCGGACGAAAGATCTTCACGATCGTGAACGCCGCGCAGGGAATCGCGATCTTCATCGCCGTGCAGCTCTGGTACAACCTTCACAGGCCAGAATATCTCGCGCCGACGATCGCCGTCATCGTCGGCCTGCATTTCTTTGCGCTCGCCGGTCCCATGGATCTCCCGTCGCACCGGATTCCCGGCGCGTTGCTGCTGCTGCTGGCGCTCGTCACGATGATCGCCGTCCCGTCGCATCAGATGTGGGCCGTCGTGATCGGGCTGGGGAACGCGCTTATTCTCTGGGGCTGCTACGCACTCCGGCTGCGTGAGGTGCTGTCGGTGCTGATTCAATCAGCCCGACTTCGCTAACAGCACGTTCGATCTGACGGCATAGGAGGTCAGGTTGGGTCTGAAAGAAACTTTCGAATCCCATCCAGTGGTGTGGGGTCTTTCACTCTTAGTAGTGGGGTTCGTGGCTGGTTTTGAAACTCGCGCATATGTGCTGCCGGCCGCTTCCTCCGAGCACAGGCTCCTGACGTGCACTGTCGAAGGCTTGGATGTATTAGAGAACGCGCATCAGATGCGAGTGCGTGGTCTTCAGGACGAACTTGTCCAGCTGGAATCCAAAGCCAGCGATCCCTTGGTGGTTAGTTCGGATCAGAACAAGTACCGTGAGTCCGCTGATCGCATACGCAAGGACATAGGCGTTGAAAACGCTGCTCGCCAACTCGCGATTGAGCATCTCAACGCAAGATGTCGTCAGTCCTAAAGTGGCCATCAGTCTGTCAACCTGGATCTTGATACTTCATCACGCGTCGGGTGGCCGAGAACGGGGCGCCCCGCCGGGCGCGGAAGCGTCGGCCGTGAGCATGGCTCGTCGCTGAGCACCCGGTGGGGCTGTTCGAGGCCAGGGCCCGGAGAGTGATGAAACCGACGGTCAGATGAGTTTGTGAACTGGCTTCGTAGCGCCCACCAGCGCTGGATACCGGGAAAGAAATCCCTCCGAGTACTCGCCGGCGAGCGGCTCGCCGAGCTGCTTCTTGATCATCGCGGCATTCGCCACTGACTTCGCCGAGAAGTGATTGTTCGTGTAGACGTACGCCTTCTTGACGATCTCACGCGCGGCGCCGACGGTGTCGGCGAACTCGCTGACTTCCGCGGCGGAGTAGAGGTAGTTGTAGCGGTCCTCGGCCTTGTCGTGCGTCCACCACTGCGCGGCATTCCGGCCGTGCAGGCGCATGTAGTAGAACGTCGGGATGTTCGGCAGTTGATTCTGCGCGATCGACAGCGTGAACTTCGGCTCGTCGATCTGCACGAACGCAGCGCCGTGCGTCCTGAGCAGCGACAGTGTCTCGCCGAACGCGTCGCTCCAGCTCTTGTGGCGCAGCTCGACGGCGAGCCCGTACCCGGCGAACGCCTCGAGCAGCGAGTGCAGGTATCCCAGCGAGGCCCCGTCGCTCTTGAAGCTCGGAGGGAACTGCGCCAGCAGCGCGCCGAGCTTGCCCGCCGACGCGAGCGGGTCGATGCCGCGCTTGAACTCGTCGACGTCGAACACCGTCGCGGGTTCGAATCCCACCATCTTCGGATGCGTGAACTTCCGATAGAGCTTGACCGAGAACTCGAAGCCCGGCGGCGTGCGCGCCGCCCAGGCTCGCGAGACCTCAGCGCGAGGCTGGCCGTAGAACGTCGAGTTCACCTCGACGGTATTGAAGTGCTCGGCGTAGAACGAGAGCTCGTCGAAGCCCTTCGCGCGGCCGCGCGAGGGCGGATAGAAGACGCCGTTCCACGTGCCCTTCCCCGAAGGGTAGTTCCATCCGCTCGTCCCGATGCGGAGTTCGGCCGTCGCCATCAGCATAGAATAGTGAGAGAGCAATGCTCACCGTCAACGAAATCTTTCACTCGATCCAGGGCGAGTCGACGCGCGCCGGCGACCCGTGCGTGTTCGTGCGCCTCACCGCCTGCGATCTGCGCTGCACCTGGTGCGACACGCCCTACGCGTTTCACGAGGGCCGCAAGATGTCGATCGACGAGGTCGTGAAGGCCGTGGATGAGTACGGCTGCCCGCTCGTCGAGATTACCGGCGGCGAGCCGCTGCTCCAGGACGAGGTGTATCCGCTCATGGAGCGGCTGCTCGAAGGCGGCCATACCGTGATGCTCGAGACCGGCGGACACCGGCCGATCGATCGTGTGCCGGCCGACGTGGTCAAGGTCGTCGACGTGAAGTGCCCCGGCAGCGGAGAGTCGGACAAGAACCACTGGGCGAATCTCGACGCCCTCGGCTCGCATGACGAGGTGAAGTTCGTCATCGCCGACCGCGCCGACTACGACTTCGCCCGCGACGTCGTGCAGAAGAAACTCGCCGCCAGGAAAGGCGCGATCCTGTTTTCTCCAGTCCACGGCGCACTCGACCCGAAGACATTGTCGGAGTGGGTGCTCGCGGACCGGCTTGCCGTTCGCGTCCAGCTGCAGATCCACAAGATTATCTGGACGCCGGACACGCGCGGCGTGTGATCGGGTCAATTGGTGATTCGGCGATATCGTGAATTCCGATTACAAGATCGCTGAATCGCCGAATCGTCCGATGCAAGCCGTGGTGCTGCTCAGCGGTGGGCTTGATTCCTACACCGCCGCAGCCATCGCGAAGGCGAATGGCTTCGCGCTGAACGCCCTGACGATCGTCTACGGCCAGCGCCACGCGCGCGAGGTCGAATCCGCGCGCGCGGTCGCGAAGGCGCTCGGCGTCGTCCGCCATCAGGAACTGACGGTCGACCTTCGCGCCATCGGCGGATCGTCGCTGACGTCGAACATCGACGTCCCCCGCGACCGCGACCTCGCCGCCACCGACACAGAAATTCCTTCTACCTACGTGCCCGCGCGCAACACGATCTTTCTGTCGCTGGCGCTGGGCTGGGCCGAGGTCCTCGGCGCCCACGACATCATCATCGGCGTGAACGCGCTCGATTATTCCGGCTACCCGGACTGCCGGCCCGAATTCGTGCGCGCGTTCGAGTCGCTCGCGAACCTCGCGACACGCGCCGGCGTCGAAGGCGCGCGTTTCCAGGTCCACACGCCGCTCGTCACGCTGACCAAGGCGGAGATCATCAGGCGGGGCGTGGCGCTTGGCCTCGACTACGGTCTGACGCACAGCTGCTACGATCCGCTCGCGTCGGGGCAGCCATGCGGGCGCTGCGACAGCTGCGTGCTTCGCGCCCGCGGATTCGCCCAGGCCGGCGTGGCCGACCCTCTGCTTCTGCGATAACATTCGTGTAATTCCTTGAGAGTTCTTCGCAGTCAGCCGATTCTCCGCCAGATGTTGACGGCCGCAACGGTGCTCGTTGCCGTGCTTGGCGTGGCCATCACCTGGTCCGCGCTCAGGGCCCGGACCGAGCGCGCAGACGAGGTCCGGCAGGAAGCCGGCACCATCGCGACGACCGCGGTGGCGGTGCTGAATGAGTACCTCGCGAGTCTCGACGCGATGGCGCTGTTGCTCGCCAGGCATCCGGCGGTTGTGTCGCTCGATGGCCCCGCGTCGACGCGTCTGTTTGGCAGCCTGTTGAAAGAGCAGCCGCTGCTTGGCAACATCCTGCTGCGCGGGCCAGACACGAAGCTCGTGGCCACGGCGGTCCAGGCGTCCGCAACCGATGTCGCCGCTCCGCCCATCGTCTCGCAGGTGCTGCAGACCGGACGGCCGCAGGCGAGTCAACTGGTCGTCGGGCCAATCACACGACGGCGGACGGTGTTTCTCGCCTATCCCGTTCGGAACGATGCAGGCGCCGTGGCCGGCGTGCTCGGCTTCAACCTGGCGCTGCCCCAGCTCGAGACGCTGTTCGCGAAGCTGCCGCTCCCGGCCGGGTCGGTGGTCGTTCTGGCCGATAAGCGCAACCTCGTGATGTCACGCAGCGTCGACAGCGAGAAATACATCGGATCGTCCATCGACATCCCGCGCGTCGGGCCGCCGACGTCGTTCCAGCTCGACGCCGACGGCGTCGAACGGTTCCACGGCAACGCGACGATCGACCGCGGACCCTGGACGCTGAGCGTCGCCATTCCCCGCAGCGAGGTGCTGCGGCGTCTTGCGCCGCTCTGGCAGCGCAACCTGATCCTCATCTCCGTCGTGCTGCTGTCTGTGATCAGCCTCGGGCTGTGGGCCTCGTGGCAGAACGCCGTCAATCTCAAGCGCCTGCAGGTGGCCGCCGGAAAGATTGCGTCCGGCGATCTCTCGCCGCCCGAGGAGCGGCCGGTGCTCAACCTCGAGATGGCGGATCTCCAGGCGTCGTTCGTGACGATGGCGGCGCGGCTGCGCGACGCCCGTGACACGCTCGATCGCCAGGTCGCCCAGGAACGCAAGATGCTCGAGGCGGTGCAGTCGCTGCAGCGCCAGGTCGTGCGTCAGGAACGTCTCGCCGCGGTCGGCCAGCTCGTGTCGGGCATCGCGCACGAGCTGAACAACCCGCTGCAGGCGATTCTCGGGACGGTCGAAGTCGTCGAGCGGCGGCCTGACGTGCCGGATGACATCATGGAAGACATCGCGCTGGTCAAGGCGCAGAGCCACCGAGCGCGCGACATCATCCGGAATCTCTCCCGCTTCAGCAGGCAGAAGCCAGGGCCGCCCACGCTCGTCGACCTCCGCGACGTCATCGGCGGCGTCGTGCAGCTCCGCAAGCGCGAGCTCGACAGCGCCTCGATATCGCTCGACATCGAGACCGCCTCCGTTCGGAAGGTCCTGGTGAGCTTTGCCGAGCTCGAGCAGGTGCTGCTGAACTTCGTCGTCAACGCGCAGCAGGCGATCGAGGGCACTGGAAAGAAGAGCGGGCGGATTCTGATCCGGCTGACCGACGTGGGCAAGAAGATTCGCCTCGAGGTGTGGGACGATGGCCCCGGCGTGCTGAAGGACGACGAACGGAAGCTGTTCCAGCCGTTCTTCACGACCAAGCAGGTGGGTCAGGGCACGGGGCTGGGCCTGTCGGTGAGCTACGGCATCGTCGACGCGTACGGCGGCGCCAGCGGCTATTTCAACAACGAGTGGGGCGGCGCGACGTTCTTCGTCGAGCTGCCGGTGGCCGGCGAGGCCGGTGACACACAGGCGACGGATGACGGATCGGCTGTACTACGCGGACGCGTATCTCCGGGAGTTTGACGCGGTCGTCACGCGCGTCGGCCAGCGGGACGGCCGTACGTTCGTCGTGCTCGATCGCACGGCCTTCTACCCCACCTCGGGCGGCCAGCCCTTCGATCTCGGCATCCTTGTTG
>Ga0315281_10004231_pt1 | contig 20877 bp, 18 predicted proteins | sample YL17G07_0_MG_FD_204540 | JGI IMG/M metagenome (GOLD analysis project Ga0315281, IMG submission 204540) | Sediment microbial communities from Yellowstone Lake, YNP, Wyoming, USA - YL17G07_0 | ecosystem: Environmental > Aquatic > Freshwater > Lake > Sediment | place: USA: Wyoming | collected...
ATCGCCGGATGCCTTTGTGATTGTTGCCGGCTGCTATGCGCAACTGCGCCCTCAGGAAATCTCTCAGATCGAAGGCGTGGACCTTGTGCTGGGCACAAACGAAAAATTCAACGCTTTCAGTCACGGGAGAGATTTCAGAAAAAAAGCAAAACCCGAAATCCTCGTCTCATCTCTCACCGGAATTCATGAGGCGCACATTGCATCGTCGGCAGGCTTTGGCGAACGCACAAGGGCATTCTTGAAAATCCAGGATGGCTGCGATTACAATTGTTCGTTCTGCACAATCCCGATTGCGAGAGGAGAAAGCAGGAGCATCCCAGTGGACAGCCTTGTCGCCCAGGCTATCGAAACAGTCAACCTCGGATACAAAGAAATCGTGCTGACCGGGGTAAATGTGGGCGACTACGGAAAGAAAATCAACTCGAGCCTCGTTCATCTCTTACGTGAACTAGTGCTCATTGAGGGACTTGATAGGATTCGAATCAGTTCCATTGAGCCCAATCTGTTGAACGATGAGCTGCTCGATTTCTGGATTTCTGAACCGAAGATCTGCAAGCATTTCCATATTCCCCTCCAGGCAGGCTCAGACCTTGTCCTCAGGCAGATGCGCCGGCGCTACACGAGGTCGTTGTATGCCGAAAAGGTAGGAAGAATCAAAGATGCCATTCCACGAGCTGGCATTGGCTCTGACGTCATCGTGGGTTTTGCCGGTGAGACAGACAAATTGTTCCAGGAGACTCATGATTTTCTTTTGGAGTTGCCCATCTCGTATTTACACGTATTTTCCTACTCCGAACGACCCAACACGCCGGCAGCAGATTTTAGCGGGCGTGTGGATGCGCGTATCCGTGGGGAGAGGAGTGAACGCCTGCGAAGCCTCAGTATCCGTAAACGACGCATGTTTTACGATTCTTTCGTCGGGCAAACGGTTGATGTTCTTTTTGAAGGCCGGTATGGAAGCGTTTTCCAGACAGGTCTCACCGGAGAATATGTGCGGGTCAATGTTGAACACGGTTTCGATCTCACCAAACAGCTTGTCACTGTGCTCATTACGGGTGTGGAGATGGATTCCTGTCGGGGCGATGTTGTCAACAACGATTCCGTATTGTCAATCCACAGCCTTCGTGAGGCTGCAGTATGAGCCAACGTCAGTTTTTTTGCAGCATGGTCTCAGCGGCAATCCTGATGCAAGTCGGTTGGTCGCAGAACAAAGTAAGCAGCTATCTTTTACAGAAGCATGAGAGTGAAGCGAGTCTCACGAATGAATCATTATTCCAGGAACAGAGCACGGAGAAATCAATTTTTTGGGCTGTCGTGTATTCGGCCGTGCTTCCAGGAATGGGAGAGCTTTATGCAGGGAGTTTTTCCTCCGGCAAATATTTCTTGATGGCGGACGCGGGACTCTGGCTCAGCTATGCCGGTTTCATCTCTCACGGCGATTGGATTCGGAACGATGCAAAGTCGTTTGCGACACAGCATGCGAATGTCAATCTCGACGGCAAGGATGAAGATTTTGAGGTGAACATCGGAAATTTCCTGACTACAGATGAATACAATCAGCAGAAGCTCCGGAATCGGCAAATCGATTTGTTGTATACGGACTCCCGGTACCGCTGGCAGTGGGACAGCGATGAGAATCGTGATCGATTCAAATCGATGAGAATCCGGAGCGACGAGGTGTTTCGTAATGCAAAATTTTTGATCGGCGCAGCGGTCGTGAATCGTCTTGTATCGGCCTTTCTCGCCGGGAGGGCGGCCGCAGCTCACAATCGGCGAATTCGTTATGAAGGAGCGTGGCAACTCAGAGTCTCTCCTTCCGGGGGACTCCTGAACACTCACGGCCTGGAGCTTCAATTGAGCAAAGAGTTCTAAACAAAGGTTCGTGGTTGGTCAGAGAGTCCCGCCCCTCGAGCGGGATTTTTTGTTGGCGGTCGTTGAATGAATAACCTCAAAATCACATTGGAATATGACGGGACCGACTTTGTCGGGTGGCAGTATCAGGAAAATGGCCGGTCGGTTCAGGATGAAGTCGAAAAAGCCTTACGCCAAATTGTCCAGGAGAACATCCGGGTCAACGGGGCAGGCCGGACGGACGCGGGGGTTCATGCGAAAGGACAGGTCGCGAATTTCCTCACGAGCAAACCGGTGGATGAAGCCAGGTTGATGCATGGCCTGAACGGTCTACTTCCAAAGGATGTTGTTATTCTGTCCATTGAACGGGTCAGCGAGGAATTCCATGCGCGATTCAGCGCCAAGGGACGACGATACAGGTATTACATCAGCCGTCGGCCGACAGCCATCGAGCGAAAGCACTCCTGGTTGCTTCAATACAATCTCGATGTGGCCATCATGACAGAATGCGCCAGGCTCTGCGTTGGAGACCATGATTACGCGTCGTTTTGCAAGAACGGAGCGGAGGTTGACCACCACAGATGCATGGTTCAAAAAGCTGAATGGACGGTGGATGGGTCGATGCTCGTGTTTGAAATTTTGGCCAACAGGTTCTTATATGGGATGGTAAGAGCTTTGGTGGGCACCATGGTTGAGGTTGGGCGGGGATACCGTCCTTTGGAGGCCTTCGGGTCGATCAAGAACTCGAAGAATCGAAGCGCAGCGGGAATGGCGGCGCCATCCCATGGGCTCTTTCTCGAGGAGATCATCTATTAAAGAAGCAGATGAAGTCAAGGTCAACGCATTTTGTACGCCGTGTGGCTATATTTATGTTTATACGGGCTTTTTCAAGTTCAGGAAAACGCTTCCTTAAGCCATGATCAAAGAAGCGCTCACAAAGCTGGCTGACAAAAAGGGCCTTTCGAGGGCCGAAGCGTACGAGACGATGAATGACATCATGACGGGTCAGGCTTCGGATCCGCAGATCTCCGGCTTTCTCATGGCATTGCGCGTCAAAGGTGAATCGCCGGAAGAAATTGCCGGTTGTGCGCAGTCGATGCGCGAGAAATCTGTGCGAATCCAGACAAAGCACAAAGATGTCATCGACACGTGTGGTACAGGCGGTGATGCGAGCGGCACGTTCAATATCTCGACAACAGCGGCGATCATTGCAAGTGCGGCAGGTGCTGTGGTCGCAAAACATGGAAATCGTGCTGTCTCAAGCCGGTGCGGAAGTGCAGACGTGCTCAGGGCTTTGGGGGTCAACATCGATATCCCACCTGAAAAAGTCTCCCGTGTCCTGGACGAGGTTGGAATCACTTTCCTTTTCGCGCCGATGATGCATCAAGCCATGAAATACGCGGCCGGTGTTCGCAAGGATTTGGGTATTCGGACAATTTTCAATATCCTCGGACCTCTGACAAACCCTGCGGGCGCCAGACGCCATCTTATGGGAGTTTTTCATCCCGCGCTCACAGAGACTATGGCGGTTGTTCTACAGCAGCTTGGAACAGACCACGCACTGGTTGTCCATGGTGAAGGTGGTTTTGACGAACTTACGACGATGGGATCCTCGAAAGTAAGCGAATTGCGGGATGGAGAAGTGAGAACCTATACACTACATCCGACAGATGTTGGCGTTGAGGTGACAAGCATGGAGGGTCTGAAAGGTGGAGATGCAGAGGAGAATGCGGCAATGACACGCCGGATTTTGGGGGGCCACAACGGCGCGTCTCGCGAAATTACCCTTCTCAATGCCGGGGCGGCGATTTTTGTATCGGGAAAAACTCCTTCCATAAAAGAAGGAATTGCCCTGGCGCGTCAGGTGGTCGACAGCGGAAAAGCCAAAAAGAAACTTCAAGAATGGGTCGACGCGACAAACTCGTAAAAGTTAAATTGAGCGCCGGTAAGCGCATGCTCAAGAACATGCTCATCAAGAGCGGCCTTTTGAAGGCTGAGCTCTCCGAGCAAGAGCTCCGTGATGTGCTTGATGCCGGAACTCAGAGCGGCGCTTTGGATAAGGCGGAACACGAGCTTATCAAGAGCATTCTTGAGTTCTCGGATATCACCGTAAAAGAGATCATGGTGCCGAGGCCCGACATCATTGCAGTCGACATTGCGATGCCCACCGAGATGCTCATGCGGAAAGTCATCGACGAAGGCTATTCCCGTATTCCGGTGTACCGAGGTACGATCGACAACGTCGTTGGGGTCATTTATACGAAAGACTTGCTGAGTTTGCTGGAACACCGCGATCTGATTATTTTGCAGGATATCATTCGACCCGTCTACGTGGTTCCTGAATCAAAGAAGATCAGTCAGTTGCTCAAGGAGCTCCAGCTCAGAAAGGTCCACCTTGCGATCGTTGTGGACGAGTACGGCGGTACGGAGGGGTTGATTACCATGGAGGATATCATCGAAGAAATTGTCGGTGAGATTCTCGACGAATACGACGAAGTTGCCCGCGTTTCCGAGAAAGCGCTGGATGGTTCAACTGCCGTGGATGCGGCCATGGGGATTGATGAGTTCAACAAACAGTTTAATTCGAGTATTCCGGAAGCCTCGGACTACGGGACGATCGCCGGCTTTTTGCAGAAACTGAGCGGCAAGCTCCCTGAGGTAAACGAGGAGATCAAGTTCGGTGATTTCCAGTTCACCATTCTCAGCAAGAGTGCCCGGCGGATTCGACAGGTTAAAATAACGCCTTTCGGCAAGGAGCATGGAGGAGACGTGCGGACGTGAGCGTGCTGGACACCATCCTGCTGCACAAACGGGTAGAGATCAAGAAAATGAAAGACCTAAGATCTCAGAAGGACCTTATCAAGGAAATCGCGGAAGCGAAGTCCCCTCGGTCGTTTGCGCAAGCCCTTCGCGGAGATGGCCTGAGTGTGATTGCGGAAATAAAGAAAGCGTCTCCATCGCGTGGCGTTCTGAGTCATGACTTCGACCATCGGTCTTTGGCAAAGGAATTCCAATCAGGAGGGGCTAGGGCGTTATCGGTATTGACCGACGAGAGGTTCTTCCACGGAAAGCCGGAATTTATCGCCGACGTCAAGAGGATTTGCAATTTGCCTGTTCTTCGAAAAGATTTCATCCTGGACGAATATCAGGTGTACGAATCGAGGCTTCTTGGCGCAGACGCCATATTGTTGATTGTCAAAGCTCTTCCGAAAAAGAACCTGGAACATCTCTACCGATGTGCCAAAGGGGTTCAGTTGGACGTGTTGGTGGAAGTTCATACACGGGAAGAAGTCGACGTCGCGAATGAAATCGGTGCCGAAATCATCGGTATCAATAACCGTGATCTGGACACGTTTGAAGTCTCGCTGGAGCGTTCTCTGCAGCTACGGTCTCACGTAAACCCCAAAGCGATTTCAGTGAGTGAAAGCGGCATCATGAATTCGAACGATATCGGGCGCTTACAGAGGGCCGGGTTCGATGCAGTTCTCGTCGGGGAGAGCCTTATGAAATCACAGGATCCCGCAAAAACTCTGAGAGCACTGGTGCATTCATAATGGTCAATCAGGATCTTTTTGTGAAAATATGTGGTGTAACGAACGTTGAAGATGCCCGGTTTGCGCTGGAATGTGGGGCCGACGCGATTGGACTGAATTTTTATGAGCGGAGCCCGAGGTTTATCACGATGGAACGTGCGCAGGAAATTGTCTCAAAGCTGCCGGAGCATAAATCGAAAATTGGCGTCTTTGTCAACGCGAGCCGAAAAAGAATCCTCGAAGTCATCAAAACCGTCAATTTGAGTGCCGTGCAGCTGGTCGGTCAGCACGGGCCTGACGATCTGGTGAACTTTGAGAGCTCCGTCATCAAGGTGTTTCGAGTCTATCCTGGCTTCGATGTCGAGGTGCTCAGAAACTACATTATCGATGCGTTTCTCCTGGACACTTATCAGGACGAAACGTACGGAGGCACGGGCAAAACATTTGATTGGAATGTCGCCATCAAGGCCAAAGAATACGGCAAGGTGATACTGTCCGGAGGATTGAACCCCGAAAACATCGAAGATGCGGTCAAATATGTTCAACCGTACGGCGTTGACGTGAGCAGCGGGGTGGAACTGCGGCCGGGGAGAAAAGATCCAAAAAAAATAAGGGACTTTATCGCCCGTGCACGTAGTGTGCCATTGTATTACAATGAAGATCTCAACAATGACGAAAAGTAACGGGCAATACGTCGGTTCTGTCCCCGACCCCGAAGGCCATTTTGGAGTTTATGGAGGGCGATATATCCCTGAGACACTCGTCTCTGCTGCGGAGGAGTTGACCCGGGAATATCTCAAGGCCAAAGTTGATTCGGCATTCCAGGCAGAGCTTGGAAAGTTTTTGCGGGATTACGTCGGCCGGCCAACGCCTCTCTATTTTGCGAAACGCTTGTCAGAACACGTTGGCGCCAGGATTTATCTCAAGCGTGAGGACCTTTGCCATACCGGTGCACACAAAATCAACAACACCATCGGCCAGATTCTTCTGGCGCGACGAATGAACAAGAAACGTATCATCGCAGAGACAGGCGCCGGTCAGCATGGCGTGGCGGTGGCTACGGTGTGCGCATTGTTTGGACTCACGTGCGTGGTCTACATGGGCGAGAAGGATATGGCGAGGCAGGCGCCGAACGTTGCACGCATGAAGTTGCTGGGTGCCGACGTTTGTCCCGTCACATCCGGAAGCAAGACGCTTAAAGATGCAACGAGTGAGGCGATACGTGATTGGGTGACAAACGTCGAGACGACTTTTTACATTATCGGCTCGGTCGTCGGAATGCACCCATACCCGATGATGGTCCGGGATTTTCAGAGTGTCATCGGCCAGGAAACCCGGAAACAAATTGTTGAAGCCGAGGGGCGGCTGCCGGACGCTCTCGTTGCTTGCGTGGGCGGGGGGAGCAATTCGATCGGAATGTTCTATCCGTTTCTTGATGAAGCAAAAAAAATCGATCTGGTCGGTGTGGAAGCGGCGGGGTTGGGATTGGAATCGGGAAAACATGCCGCCTCGCTGAGCCGCGGGAGGCAAGGAGTGCTCCATGGAGCAATGCAATACGTGTTACAGGATGCTCATGGGCAGGTTCAGAATGCGCATTCTATCTCTGCCGGATTGGACTACCCCGGTGTGGGGCCGGAGCACTCGTACCTCAAGGACCTTGGCCTTGTACGCTATGAATCGATTACGGACGCCCAGGCGGTTGAAGCTTTTCAGTTGCTCACAAGGCTTGAAGGAATAATATCTGCTTTGGAGTCAGCCCATGCGGTTGGCTATGTTGTTCGTGAAGGACGCGATTTTTGGAAGGATCGGCTGGTTGTCGTGAACCTTTCAGGCCGGGGAGACAAGGACCTAGGAACCGTGATCAAAGAATTGAAACTGTAATTCATGACTGTGTCTATGACATCTTGGAATGCTATTCTCGCCTTGCGTACAGTCTTCACACAGTCACCTCTTAGCCCACTCTTGATTCGTCGAAGACAATTGTCGCGGAAAGCTTCAATCACGGTCTGCATTTCTTGAATTACAAAACATTGGATGGAGAATGCGATCGTAAGTCGGAAACGAAATTATCGTACCTCAATGGCGAAAAACAATAAGTTTTTTAAGCAATTACCATAAAGCTCATAGAAGGACAAACCGATTATGTACTCCGAAATCACAAAATGCCGTATAAGCAACAGTACAAATCTCATAACAGTTTTATCTCTTGGCAACCAATATCTGACAGGTGTTTTTCCAAAACATGTCAACGACGAAATAACGAAAGGCCCTTTGGATCTGGTGTGGTGCCCCGACAGCGGTTTATTACAGTTGAAACAATCGTACAGTGTCGATGAAATGTACGGAGAGAACTATGGGTATCGTTCTGGACTTAATTCATCGATGGTGAGACATCTTGAGCAAAAAATCCGCACCCTGGAACGCCTTGTAAAACTCAATGATACAGACCTGGTATTAGATATCGGCAGCAATGATGCAACATCGTTAAAGGCATACTCGGGGAGGCATAAGAAAGTTGGAATAGATCCGACAGGGCTGAAGTTCAAGAAATACTACAGTGATACTATCACTTTAATCCCGGAATTCTTTAATGCGTCCACGTTTAGAGATCATTATCCCAATAAGAAGGCGAATATTATTACATCAATTGCGATGTTTTATGACTTGGAATCTCCCATGGATTTTGTACGGGATATTGAACAATGTCTGGCAGACGATGGTATCTGGCATTTTGAACAAAGCTATATGCCAAGCATGTTGAGGACGAATAGCTATGACACCATTTGTCATGAACACTTGGAATTTTACTCCTTGAAAGTGGTAAAGAGTATTCTCGATAAATGTGGGATGAAAGTGATTGATGTTCAAATGAACGCAATCAATGGTGGAAGTTTTGCAGTTACTGCCGCCAAACAAAGCTCGGCGCATGTACCCAATAGACCGATTATTGACTGGTTGCTCAAACAAGAAGGCGACATGGGATTGGACAACCCAAAACCCTACAGAGATTTTGAAGAACGAGTATTTCGCCACAAAAAAAACTTGACCGATTTAATAGGTTCACTCGTTGCAGACGGAAAGAAGATCATTGGTTATGGGGCAAGTACAAAGGGAAACGTATTGCTGCAATTTTGCGGATTGACAAGCAAACACATCCCCTTTATTGCAGAAGTAAATCAGGAAAAATTCGGTTCCTTCACTCCTGGTACTCATATTCCTATCATCTCAGAGGCCGAAGCAAAAGCGATGAATCCGGACTATTTCTTGGTGCTCCCCTGGCATTTCAAAGACAATATCCTCACGCGCGAAAAAGACTACCTGGCTCAAGGAGGCAAGTTTATCTTTCCATTACCAGAAATTGAAATTATTTAAGCCTTATTCCATGGGAATCAACAAGGCAATTATTTTTGGATCAAATGGTCAGGACGGACATTATTTAAGCAAAATACTCGAACGAGAAAATATTGAAGTGTTGGGTATTTCGAGAAATGGTCCTGCTGTCCACGGGGATGTCGGTGATTACGGATTTGCCGAGAAACAAATAAAAGAATTCCAACCGTCACACATTTTTCATTTTGCCGCAAACTCCACCACACATCATCGAGCCCTATTTGACAATCATAACACCATATGTACCGGGACTCTTAATGTTCTTGAAGCCACTCGATTACATTGTTCGTCGGCAAAGGTGTTTCTTTCTGGTAGTGCAATGCAGTTTAGGAACAACGGAGTTCCAATCGATGAGCAAACGCCTTTTGAAGGATCTAGTCCTTATGCCGTCGACCGAATTTACTCGGTCTATTTAGCCAGATATTATCGCGATAAATTCGGATTACAGGTATACATCGGCTATTTCTTCAATCATGATAGTCCCTTGAGGACAGAACAGCATGTAAATCAGAAGATCGTTCAGGCGGTTAAAAGAATTCATGCAGGAAGTACGGAAAGATTGGAATTAGGAAATATTGATGTAAAAAAGGAGTTTAACTATGCTGGCGATGTGGTTGAGGCAGTATGGATTCTTGTAAATCAAAGCCTCATTTATGAAGCGATCATCGGAAGTGGTAAGGCGTATAGCATAAAAGAGTGGGTGGAATATTGTTTCAGCAAAGTAAACAAGAAATGGCGGGAATATGTAGTTCCCAAAAGCGACTTTGTACCCGAATATGCTACTTTGGTCAGCAACCCGAAATTGATTACGAGTCTGGGGTGGAAACAGAGAGTGAATTTTCACCAACTGGCAGATCTTATGATGGGAGATAGCAACTTATAGTAATACCCGGTGTAGATGCAAGGCCGCTGATGAACGAATTTGTCAAAAGCATGGACTCAAGCAATATATCCTTAAGATATTTCGGTCCCTACAATTCCCATGAGTAACGAAGTACAGACGTTTGCATCTCCCGCTTCTCACCAGCTAAAAAAGAATATTACCGCCAACTTTGCGGGCACTTTTTGGCAGGCGCTCATGGGATTGATCTTTGTTCCGCTGTATATCAAATACATAGGAATTGAATCGTATGGTTTAATAGCTATTTTTGCGACACTTCAAATCATATTTGGTCTTTTGGACGCCGGGCTGGGTAATACTCTGACCCGTGAAATTGCGAGACTTTCCGTATTACCCAAGAAAGAACAGGAAACACGCAATCTCGTACGCACTCTAGAGATGCTCTATTGGGGCATCTCCATTGTTGTCGGAATCGCTGTCGTGTTATTAGCTCCAATCATTGCGCATTACTGGATTAATGCAGGACAGTTATCGCCCGTAACAATCGAGCAGGCTCTTTTGATGATGGGTTTCATCACGGTTTTCCAAATGCCTATCGGATTCTATTCTGGCGGATTAATGGGGTTACAAAAACAAGTCCTTCTGAATGTTATCAATGTTTGCGTGAGCACATTACGCGGTGCCGGTGCTGTGTTTATTTTAGCGCTGGTTTCACCCACAATACAGGCTTTTCTATTATGGCAATTCGGAATAAGCATATTCAATGTCCTTTTGTTTGCATTCTTTCTTTGGCGCAGCCTGCCTCTTAGTGAGACCAAAGCTGTATTTCAAAAACAGCTTCTTAAAGGCATTTGGAGGTTTGCTGCAGGGATGAGTGGAATCTCAATCTTGTCAGTAATTCTCACTCAATTGGATAAGGTCATCTTAAGCAAACTTCTTTCGCTGGAGATGTTTGGCTATTACTCGCTTGCTAGTTTGGTCGCGATGAGTCTTGGGCGTGTTTTTACACCTGTATTTTTCAGTATTTATCCAAGGTTTACTCAATTAGTTTCTGTCAACGATCTGGATGAATTAAAACGTCTTTATCATAAGAGCTGCCAATTCATTGCAGTCTTAATCCTGCCGGTCGCAATTGTTATTGCTTTGTTTTCCTACGAAGTTATTCTTCTGTGGACACAGAATCCGATGACTGCAGAAAAAACTCATATGATTGTAAGCGTTATGATTTGTGGAACCGCGCTGAACGGTCTTATGAATCCTCCATATGCGTTGCAGCTTGCATTTGGCTGGACAACATTATCTGTCATCAAAAATATCATTGCAGTCATCATCTTGGTGCCTCTGATTATTATCCTGACAATGCGTTATGGTGCCTTAGGTGCATCAAGTGCTTGGCTCATGTTGAACATTGGATATGTTATTTTTGAAATACCCGTAATGCATAACAAAATATTACGAACGGAAATATGGCATTGGTATTGGAATGATGTTGGTGTTCCAATCTTAGCAGCTCTCACTTTGGCGGGTATAGGACGATTACTTTTCAATGGTACGGCTCCTCAATCCACAATGGTGCTCCATCTGATTGTCATTACTGTTCTCACAGTGGGAATTACGTTAGGTTTTCTGCCAACGATCAGGTCTATTCTCTACAACGAGTTGCTGAAGATGAAATTGCATGCTTAATCAAATGGAACGAAAGCGCGAAGTTGCATTAAGGCAGTATCATAAATGACCAAAACAATTCTCTTTATCTCTCATAGAAAAGCCCAGTGTGGCGTGTATGAATTTGGCAAAAGCATCACCGATGTGTTGCAGCTTTCGAAGAAGTACAAGTTCATCCGAACTGAATGTTCGTCGTTGAGTGAATTAAATGCCGCGATTGCCACCCATGCACCTTCCGCAATTATTTATAATTACTACCCATCGGTATTGCCCTGGCTGGCAACCCACGTTGGCCGTAAGCTCTGGAAAAACAATATTGCTTCCATTCACATCCCTCAAATTGGGATCATACACGAAATAACACAAGAAGTCGCGGATACGGCTTCCAATTATAAATCGAAATATGTTTTCGGCAATGCGTCCCATTTGAGTAATTCTTTATTTGACTTTTACGTCACACCGGATCCAACCCTCTTATTGCGAAACCCATTTGTCTATAAGACAGGAAGATTGATTCCAAAGTATCAAAACAAGTTTGTGCTTTCTTCAAGGCCGACGATTGGCAGTTTTGGCTTTGCTACTCCTCTCAAAGGTTTCGAGAAGATTGTGCAAATCGTTCAGCAGGAATTTGATGAAGCAGATATCCGGTTCAATATTCCCGCTGCCGATTTCGGGGAGGATAAAGATGGCGCCAAAGCAAGGGCACTTGCTGAGAAATGCAGAGCTCTGATTGTTAAGCCTGGGATTCGGCTAATTGTCACGCACGATTTTCTGGACGCCATGGCAATGCTCGATTTTTTGGCCAACAATACAGTCAATATGTTTCTCTATGAGCACAACGCTACAAGTGGCAAAGGGATATCCAGCGCGGTGGATAATGCCATGGCGGTTCAAAGGGCTATTGTTGTTTCGGATGCCGTGATGTTCAGACATATATTGGACGTCGATCCTTCTATATGCATCACAAAAAACAAACTGAAAGCGATCATACAGAATGGATTTGCTCCTTTGGAAAAACACTATGATGAATGGAATGCAGAAAACCTTTTATGGGAATATGAAAGAATCATGGATGCGGTTTTTTTGAAACAGAAAGACAAGCCACTGCGAAGAAGGGGTATGATCAGAACTCTTCGATTTCAGGTAAAAACGCTATTGAATAAGCCGGAGAAATCGTTCACCTGGTTAAGAGATTCGAAAAACGTCAGCGAAGATGATATGCGCGTGGACCGTTCAGTGCGATATCTCCCGATAAACGTTCCTGGCAATGCTTCTTTGAATCGTATTCTGGACGACAGTGCGAGGAAATTATACAGACCCGCCATTGATAAAATAACTGAGTTAGTTCCCAAAACAATGGCGAAGAAAATTGCGCGAGCCAACGTGCAACAGGCTTTCGTCTTTGACACGGTGTATGGTTTTCTTTCGCAATACAACAATCCAAAAGTGCTCTGCGTGGGCAGTTATGAGGATACAGCTGCAATGAGTTTAGTGAAGATGGGATTCAGGATCGAAGAAATTGATCCGACGCACAATTATTACCTGCAAGAATATTTCACAAAACCATCGACAATCAAGAATTCATACGATATTGTTTTTTCTACCTCAGTGATTGAACACGATCCGGATGATGAGTCGTTCGTGCGCTGTCTTGCCGGCCTGTTGGCAAATGGCGGCGTGGCTGTCTTGACGTGTGATTACAAGGATGGCTGGAAGCCAGGTGATCCAAAACCGGATTGCGATGCAAGATTATATACACAGCATGATTTGAGAAATCGTTTGCTACCCCTGATGAGTAAATGCTCTTTAGTCGATGAGCCACAATGGGATTGTCCCAATCCTGATTTTAACTATCTAGGAAAATATCAGTACACTTTCGCCGCTCTTGTGGTAAGAAAAGAGCCGCAAACAAAAGCCGCGCATTAAAGTTATACCATGGCCGCAATCCGTTTATCTATTTGTATCCCTACGTACAATTTTGGAACATTCATCGGACAAACTTTGGATAGCGTTCTCCCCAATCTTACGGATGAGGTGGAAGTTGTCATATTAGACGGCGGATCAACAGACGATACTGGACTTGTCGTGGCTCAAAGACGACATGGCGTTCCGCAACTCAAATATCACCGACAAGAATTCCGAGGGGGAATTGATAGGGACATTGCGAAGGTTATTAGTTTGGCTCAAGGGGAGTACTGCTGGCTGTTTTCGGCTGACGATATCATGAGGCCTGGAGCCGTGAATAAAGTGCTTACTCACGTACAGTCTGCTCACGATATCTATTTGTGCGAACACACGTTGTGTGATTATGAAATGCATCCCATTAAAGAACATCCGATTTTTAATCATATTACTACTTCAGAAATCTTTGACCTTGGTAATATAGTGCAACGGCAAAGATATTTTCGTGAAGCAAGAACAAGTGAGGCGTTCTTTAGTTTTATGTCTTGTCCAATCTTTCAAAAAGCCTTATGGGACAAAGCCAAGGGTATTCCTGAATCTTTTTATGAGACGTGCTGGGCATTGGCCGGACGTTTTCTCAGTTTAGCACCTGATGGGTTGATTATCCATTATCTAGGAGAAAGTCTGCTCTATAAGCGTAGTGGAAACGACACATTCCTTGAGCATGGAGTAGTGAATCGATTGCGAATTACCGTGGAAGGGTTTGCACATATATCAGAGACCATCTTTGGCAAGGAATCCTTTGAAAATCACAACATAAAAAGAGTCTTAAGAAATGAGAGAACTTTACCCCACTTGTTGGGGATTAAGTTACAAGTTGCCACATCTCCTCAAAAAGATCAGATGAACGCATTGTACAACATTGTATTCAAGCATTACTCTGATGTTGGCTTTGTTAACATGTGTAAATATGTAATTTTTAGAGTGATGCCCATAACATTTCTAAAACTGGCACTTTTGCTAAAAGGTTTGCTCAAGAAGTGATGTGCACCGAAGATCTGTGAAACTAAAGCAGTTGAAGAAAACAAAGGGCGCTTTCTATTTATCCGAATGAAATGATGATCGGAATTGATGTCAGAAGATACTTTGATTTCGGAATCGGTACATACATCCGCAATTTGATTCGCGAGTATGTGGCGCAAAAGCCATCCACAGATGTTCTCTTGCTTGTGGCGCCCGAGGATGCAAAGAGAATCATCATACCGAATGGGTGGAAGTCAGCAGTTGTGAGATACGGGAAATACTCCATGAGCGAAATGTTCTTGCTTGGACGGAAGGTTAGGGCGAACAATGTTTCCGTGTTTCATTCACCCCATTATACACTCCCGTTCGGGCTTGCATCGCCTTCGGTCGTTACAATTCATGACTTAATACATATTCGTTTTCCTCAGTATTTCAGTCCATTGAAGAGATCATATGCCCGCGCGATGATCTTTCACGCAGTCAAACAGTCTACCCAAATACTTGTCGATTCCGAATTCACGAAGCTCGACATATTGAAATCCTTTCGTGTTGAGGAAAAAAAGATTGAGGTTATCCATTTGGGAGTTGGGTCGGAGTTCACACCCTTGAAATCTCAAAAGAAAATCAACGAATTTAGAAAACGCTATCAACTCGAACGGCCCTTCATTCTGTTCGTCGGAAATGTAATGCCACACAAAGGGCTTGACCAGCTTCTTCGGGCATTTTCTCTCTTACGAAACAAAGACATGATCCTCGTGGTCGCCGGCGGGCGTCTCGGTGATGACGGCTCTCTCGCTGGACTTATAAAAGCCCTGGGAATAGGAGATAGGATAAAGGAGTTGGGAAGGATCTCGACTGGAGACCTGGTTCTGGCGTATAACGCCGCAGAATTATTGGTCCTCCCATCGCTTTACGAGGGATTTGGATTTCCGGCCATAGAGGCGATGGCGTGCAGAACTCCTGTGGTGGCTTCCAATGGTGGCGCTTTACCGGAGATTGTTGCTGATGCTGCGTTGATTTTTGAACGCGGTAATGCAGGTGAGCTCAAGGACTCGATCGAACAGGTGCTTGGGAATTCGAGACTACGAAAAAGCCTTATTTCTAAGGGCTCAGAAAATATTCGTAGATTCTCTTGGAAAGAGACAGCAAGAAAAACACTAAAGGTGTACGAACGGCTCATGTGAGGACTTGGACAAGAACAACACAAGAACACGTTTTGGAGTATTTGGCGGCACGTTTGACCCCCCGCATCTGGGCCACTTGATTATCGCTCAGACAGCCGTTGAGGTCTTGGGGCTTGACAAAGTCCTCTTTGTCCCGGCTGCCAGCCCTCCGCACAAAACAGACCGGCTCACAGCGCTTGCTTCACACAGACTTGCGATGCTCAAACTTGCGATCAAAGGAAACAAAAAGTTCGAGGTATCGCCTCTTGAACTACAACGTGGCGGAATTTCGTATACCGTCGATACGCTCAGAAACCTCAGTGAACGTCATCCCGGGGCAGAGCTGTATCTCATTCTTGGCGAGGATAACTATGCAGAGTTCCATTCCTGGAAATCTCCGGAAGAAATTGTACGCCTTGCCTCTTTAGTCATCTATCACCGAAGCGGCTACGGGAATGTGAAGGGTTCACGTTACCCTGTTACGGAACTCAAGGGAGCGCTTCTTGAACTTTCATCTACGGACATCCGGAAGAAAGTCTCGCGCGGACAGTCGATTCGGTATTTTGTCACGAAAGAGGTTGCAAGCTATATCAAGTCGAAGAAATTGTACATTGGATAACCTTATTATTTCGAAATTCTCTTGTTTCAGCGAAGAATCAGATCCTCATGAAGACGACTGCGCCAGCGGATAAAGTTCTCCGAATCATTCATACTGATTACCACGACCCGTTTGAAATACTCGGCGCTCATCGGGTGACGGTGGACGGGAAACAATGCGTCGCTATCCGCGCATTTCTCCCGGATGTCCAGTCGGTGTCTGCTGTTTCGGTCACAAAAAAGGGACCGGGGAAATCGTATCCTTTGCATCGGATTGCCGATGAAGGATTCTTTGAGGCCCTGATTCCAACAAGGAAGAATGTGTTTCCCTACAGGCTCAGAAAAACGACCTTTGACGGCAAAGAAGAAGAGTTCGTTGATTCATATTCTTTTTTGCCGACCCTCACCGAATTTGACCTTCATTTGTTCAGCACAGGTGACTATCACCTGGTATACGAAAAACTTGGAGCACATCAGATCGAAATCGAAGGCATTGCAGGAACGCAGTTTTCTGTCTGGGCGCCAAATGCAAGAAGCGTGAGTGTGGAAGGGGATTTCAACGGCTGGGACCGAAGAAAACATGCCATGCGTGTGCTGGGGCGATCTGGTGTTTGGGAAATATTTGTCCCGGGACTGAAGTCCGGAGAATTGTACAAGTTCTCCGTGAAGACGCAGGGTGGTAAAATTCTTGACAAGACTGATCCCTATGCAACCGAAATGGAGTTTCGGCCTCGCACAGCCTCCAAGATCAATGCCCTCACCGGTTACGACTGGAAGGATGACGAGTGGATGAAAAAGCGGCCGGGCGTCGACTGGTTTGCCGGACCTATCAGCATTTATGAAGTTCATCTTTCGTCGTGGGCACGGATGCCGGAAGAAGGCAACCGGTGGCTCTCATACCACGAGCTTTCTCAGAAACTCATCCCTTATGTGAAAGAACGAGGTTTCACCCATATCGAACTGATGCCGGTCATGGAACACCCGTTCGACGGGTCATGGGGATACCAAGTAACGGGCTACTATGCGCCGACAAGTCGGCACGGCACGCCGCAGGATTTCATGCATTTCATTGACGAGTGCCATCAAAACGGACTTGGCGTCATTCTTGATTGGGTTCCCGCCCATTTTCCGAAGGATGAGCATGCGTTGGGAGAATTCGACGGGACACACTTGTACGAGCACGCAGACCCGCGCAAAGGAGAGCATCAGGATTGGGGGACGTACATTTTCAACTTCGGTCGCAGCGAGGTGAAAAATTTTCTGGCCGGCAATGCGTTGTTTTGGCTGGACAAATATCACATCGATGGGCTTCGCATTGATGCGGTTGCTTCCATGCTATACCTGGATTATTCGCGAAAGCAGGGAGAATGGTTACCAAACGAATATGGAGGGAGGGAAAACCTCGATGCGATCGCTTTCCTGAAACATGTCAACGGCTTGATACGGCACTACTATCCCGGTGTTTTGACGATTGCTGAGGAATCGACGGCATGGCCGGGCGTGACGAACGAGCTTGCTCATGGCGGCCTGGGGTTCCATCTCAAGTGGAATATGGGCTGGATGCACGACACACTACAGTATTTCACGAAGGAACCCATTCACAGGTCGCATCACCAGGGCAGCCTGACCTTCGCCCTTCTGTACGCTTTTACAGAGCGGTTCCTCATGCCTCTTTCCCACGACGAAGTTGTTCACGGAAAGGCCTCCTTGCTTTCGAAAATGCCGGGCGACGAATGGCAAAAATTTGCCAATTTGAGGCTTCTTTATGGCCTGATGTTCGGTTTTCCGGGGAAGAAGCTCCTGTTCATGGGCGCAGAAATCGGACAGTGGAACGAGTGGAGTCACGAAGCATCGATCGACTGGCACCTCGTTCAGTACGAGCGGCATGAGGGTATTCGACGCTGGGTCGAAGACCTGAACAAGGTCTACTCGAAGGAAAAACCCCTGCATGAAGTTGATTTTCACTATTCGGGCTTTGAATGGATTGACTTGAGGGATTCGGCAGGGAGTATCATTTCCTTTATCAGAAAGTCTGCCGAAAACCGCAGCTGGATACTTGTGGTATGCAATTTTACGCCGGTACCCCGACAAAGCTATAGGATTGGAGTTCCGGCGGCGGGGACGTATCTGGAAATATTAAACAGCGATTCCGCATATTACGCCGGAAGCAATGTTGGGAACATTGGAGAAATTAAGAGCGACGCCATTACTCATCATGGGCGTGAGCACTCGCTGAGCCTCACACTGCCGCCGCTGGGCGTATTGTATCTGAAGAAAAAAGATTCGTAAAGATTCCCTAACTTGTTTGCAGTGGAATCGATTCAAGTGTGAAAATGACCGAGATATACTGCCACCATTAGGAAGTGAGCTTCACGAGGAATATCTAACCAATCTTGTCACTTTTTGACCTGTTGCACGCTTCGCACAAAAGTTGCAGATTGCGGTAGGTGTTAGAGCCTCCCTTTGAAAACGGAATAATGTGGTCGAATTCAAGGTTCTTCTGAGATCCACATTGCACACATTTGCCGTTGTCACGTCTCCACACTTTATCTCTGAGATCTTGGGAAATCGAAGGCCTCTCGTTGGATTTGTCGGATAGTGAACCCGAAACGCTGACTTCTGAAGTGACGGTAAAATGGATCCTAAATGGCATGTTTTCATAAGGAAGAAATTGCCCTGAGAGACTGCCCCAGCCTCCTTTCACACTGTAATATAAATCCGAACACATCTTCCTGAGAGTTTCAGCACGAAGTATTTTCTCAGAGAGAACATCGGTTTCTATTTCCGCAACGGTCATTAAATTCTTCCGGAGTCTTATCCATTTTTTTTTGTCACACTTAACGCACTGGATCTGTAATCCACGAGGATCTTGGTGATCAAACGTAAGAACAACCCACTGGTTCGATAAACATCTCCCACAAGAGCTGGTTTGATAGTTGACGGAAACGAGTGAAGAAATTTCAGATATTGTCCTTTGGTAGTCAGTGCGTGCTGCTTCCAAACGTATCAGAAGCTCCGGTGCCCTCAGTCGTCTCTCAGCCTCAAGCTTCTGCTCCTCATGATACAGCTCACTTGCCACAAGTTCTGCCAACTGTTTTTCTTTCTTGTCTTTGACGGCAACAACTAAATAGGCGATGAAAAAAACTACAACCATTATTATGACAACGACAAGACCTTCCAGAGCTTGTCTGTCAGAGTAGTCCGATTTGAGAAACATTAATATTGTGAGGAACGCGTACATGTTATTGCGAGAGCGCCGTAAACAAGATTAACTTGCAATTGAATTAAGGTAGGGCGGATCAAAGTCCATCAGAAAGGCAGCGGATTATGCTTTGGCGCTTCTGGTATTTTGCGCAGTTCCAAGGCTCGGAGTTCGTTTAGGTTTTGATTTTTCCCGAGCTTTTTTCAACCAAGGTTGTTCTTTCTCGGTCGTGGCTTTTAACATAACACCCATTCTGAGGGAACCGGTCTCTTTCTATACCACTACTTGCTATAACGAGCCAAGAAATCACTGAAATTCTTTTTGTTCTTAGCAGTCAGTTGGTGATCTGAGTAGTAGGATGAACCAATCAATCGCACTTTTACGATGCTTGCATTTGCAATGGAATGAATGAGTACGACATCGGGGCAATCATAGTCAGCTCTCTCGTTTATTATGCTACCGTAGGTTAAAACAAGAACTACTTCCCTATAGCGTTGACTTCCCTCTCCTTCTAGTTCATGTTTTTTACCATCGATCAGAAGAACCAGCGATTTACCTTCTTCAATAAAAAGCCAATCGTTATTCGTATAACTTACTTCAAGATAAAATCGTACTTCTCCATTAGGCCTTTTTATTCTATGAAGATTTAGGTCAAGAGTTCCCTCTGCACCATCGAGCCTGTTATAGACCATATAGGTATGCTCTTGCTGGTTAAACTCATCATAAGTCGATTTTGTTGAGTAATAATATTGGTTAGAACAGCCCAAAAAGAACGATGGAAAGATCAATAAACAGGCAAGATTGCTCATCATAAAAATTCTCGTTTTCGCTAAGTAGCGATGAACCAAAACGGCAATTAAGAATCTCTCCATCTTCATTTGTTCGGAACTTGGATTTCGAGTTTCCATTGACAGTTGACGCTATTCACTTCGATGTAATGGCTGCCCTTTGTTCTGAATACCGACTGGCCACTACCTTCACTCGTCACATTCGCAAAACCCTTGCTGGTTGCGCCACAATCGTTGCATGTAACAAATCCAGAAAAGAAAATGCCCGCCTCTACATATACGGCCTTGGCAGACCACACCATTCGCCATTTAGAGGATGAAATCGTGAAATCGTCCGTGGTTTCAATGCCAGTGCCTGAGAAAGTCTGCACGGTCTTCCAACCGTTTCTGCCTTCTTGAAGGAATGTTCTTGGCACGGAAAAAAACAAAGCGAGAAGGAGAATCAAGTTCATGGTGGATTTACCAGGTATAGTGAACACCTTCGGGGTTCATAATTCCTCCGTTTTGCATTAAACGTTGAATATTTATGAGGGACAATTTGCCATTTCACTGACGCATTGTCAATGCCACTTGGACTGATCCAGCCAAAAGTCAACAGAGAACATAGGAATTCTTCTTAATTCGGAGTTTGATTTTCTGTTGCATGCTTAGTAGTATTCAGTTTTAGACGGAGAGCGCAATGGAGCGGACACCTTTGAAATTCCTCTTTGCAGTAGCCTTATTCTCGTTAGTCTTCTCATTGTGTCATGGTCAGGCAGAAGTTACAACAGGTTCCGCCGGGTTTTCTCTCGGAACAGGATGGGGTGTTGACTTGGGTTATGGGAAAATGACAGTATTCAGTAATGACCATTTGATTGGATGGCGAGTTACGGGTTCATTCTGGTCACCGAAATACGATAGCGACGTTTTCGGTGCGAAGCCA
>Ga0315281_10004232_pt1 | contig 20877 bp, 20 predicted proteins | sample YL17G07_0_MG_FD_204540 | JGI IMG/M metagenome (GOLD analysis project Ga0315281, IMG submission 204540) | Sediment microbial communities from Yellowstone Lake, YNP, Wyoming, USA - YL17G07_0 | ecosystem: Environmental > Aquatic > Freshwater > Lake > Sediment | place: USA: Wyoming | collected...
GATTTGAAATAGATGCAATTGTAACGTTAACAGGATTAAATCAGAGAGAAATTGAAGATATTCGCTGAACAAAATAGACCGTGTCCTTTTAAAGTAGTTTAACACAGCAATTGTCAGGGAGAAAAAATATAGCGGTAAAATAAGGAATATAGAGGCTATAATTGTATTTTGTAAATACTTTTGCAAGAGCCTCTTTTTAATATGTTTTTTTATTACTTTTGCAAGAGGCACCTTATATAATGAGGGATATTTAATCAAAAAAGGGGCTTAATGACAGTTAACAATGCGGGAACAACATTGTAGGGGCAATTCATGAATTGCCCCTACAATCGAAATTCAATAAAACCGATTTACTCATATTATTATCTCTTCAGAGTCAATAGCTCTTGCAGCATCTCATCCGTTGTTGTTATGGTTCTGGTATTTGCCTGAAATGCCCTCTGATATGAAATCATTTTAATAAACTCCTCAGAGAGATCTACGTTACTTAACTCAAGGGTATTGCTTAATACCTTGCCAAGACTATTTGAAGCAGCTCCGCTTATTACTGCGTCTCCTGACTCAAAAGTCTCTGCAAGCATGTTCTCGCCAACCCTTGCAAGCTCTGTAGGGGCTGTGAACTTAGCCAGCACTACTTGTCCTAGCATCCTTGTCTGACCATTGCCAAACAATGCCGAAATCTTACCGTCCTTATTGATATTTAAGCTCTGAAGCGATCCAGTAGTGAAACCGTCCTGATATAATTCATGTACCGCATAATCCGCAGCCAATTGCACTGTTCCAAGAAATCCTGTTTGACTGCCCTCCATAGTACCTTGTCCATAATCAAAATTTATAGATGACGGCTTTACATTAGGCCCAAAATTAAATGCAATCGGCACAGAAGAATTATCATTTACTAATTCGCCGTTTTGACCAAATGTTATCTGCTGAGTACCTGCCAATACAAGACCATCAGCGTTTGGGATACCTGGCATTAAAACCGCAGGCGCCCCTGGAGGAGGAAGAGGCGGAGGCGCTGGAGGCTGCGCGCCCGGAGGCGTAACAACTGGAGGAGCTTTATAGACATAGTTCACAGTCCAAGAATTTACAACTCCAGGATTCTTAACATAATATGCAGTGACTTGATGCGAATCGCCTTGTGAATCATAACTGACAAATTGAGATGAATAATTATATGTAGCTGCATCCGTTGGATTAAATACTAGATTAACAGGAGATTTTTGCCTTGAATCAAGGTTTAAACCAAATGTCACCTTTGTTGTTGCCCTTGCCTCTTTTTGTTTTGGGGCAATCAATAGATCTGTCACTTCTTCTGTAATAGTTCCCTTATCATCACTCTTATAACCCTGTAAAACATAACCCTTTGCGTTTATTATCCTTCCCTCTCTATCAAGTTTAAACTGACCCGCCCTTGTAAAGAGTTTTTTATTTTTGTCCCCGACTACAAAAAACCCCTCGCCGTCAACTGCCAAGTCAAGATAATTTGATGAAGATTCAAATGTCCCTTGGGCATAATTCTTATATATATCTGAGACCGCAACACCTCGTCCAATCTGACCCTCGCCTCCTGCAATGGTTGAACCTAATATGTCTGTAAAGGCTACCTTACTTGACTTAAATCCTACTGTATTCATATTTGCGATATTATCGCCAACTACGGACAGACCCTTGCCCATGGCACTCATACCGCTTATCCCTGTAAATAATGTATTAAACATATCCCGGTCTCCTTTAAAGTTAAAAGTTAAAAGTGTAAAGTTAAAAGTGTAAAGTGTAAAGTGTAAATCAGTTAATAAGATTTTTTTATTTAGATGCTTTCCACTTTTAGTTTTTCACTTTTCACTAGTTTTTTCTCGTGTTACTATTTAACCTTATCAACATTGTCAATACTTACAAATTTTTCACTAGTTTTCTCATCTGGCTTTAGTTCACCTGTAGAAATTCCCCTGCCTACTACTTGTGTCTGCCCTACTTCACTCATATTATGCCAATCTGTCTTTGGTTGCTGCTCAGATTCTGACTGCGCTGCTTTCACCTCTGGCTGAGCGCCCTTATCTGACTGTATTCCTTTTACATCAGAGAGTTTATTAACATCAGGCTGTGACGCATCTGCAGTTGACTGATTATTTGCAGGAGCTGGATTAAATCCAAACTTATATGTTTCTTTGATGTCTGCCATTGATACCTTTATATTTTTATCAAGCAGCATAAATGGACCGCCTTCCTCAAAACGAACTCCCATAACCCTGCCTTCTGTTCCATCGTTGAGTTTTACAAGATTTCCTATCATACCAGTCGATGCAGTCCTGTTCATATTCTCCTGAACTGCAATCAGTTTTTCAACGCCCTTATTCATATTCATCATCTGCTCAACCTGAGTAAGCTGCGCAAGCTGTGAAGAAAATTGTGACGTATCCATAGGATTCAGCGGATCCTGATGCTGTAATTGAGTCGTAAACAGTTTTAAAAACTGTTGTTTATCCATTGATTGAGCGCCTGCGCCCTTTGTTATTGCTGCCGCATCCATTATATCCTCCTATGATTTATATAAAGATACTTAGTCTTCCATTATTATTAATATGACGAGTTGGAGCAGTTACATCTGAATGCCCTTTAATATCTTTAATTTCTTTATTATCATTATGAGCCTCTCTCTTTGAATCATCAAATGACTGCTCATGTCTTTCTTTTAAAGTCACTGAGAACTCCCCAATATTGATGCCTTCCTTTGAAAGTTCTTCCATTATACGATTAATATTTTTCTCTATAATCTCTTTGCCAGATGCCTCAGATGCGCTAATCGTTGTATGAATAACGCCCTTTTCATGATTAATCTCAATCCTTAACTTGCCTATGCCGTTAGGTTCAAGGGTAACTTCAACCTTATTATCTCCATGTTTAGTGATTATAAACTTATTCTCATTTACAAAAAACACCCTTGATGAATCTGGAGTTGAAGGTGAGGGCTTGAGCGTTGAGACATAGCGGCCTGATTCAGCCTTCATTGAGAGATTATTGACTGCCATGTTATTTGAGTCTGTCTTAGAATCTGCCGCATTTATCTGCTCGTCCTTTTGAGCAGTCTTGAGAGCGTTATTTTGCTCCATAGGAGCTGCCTTTAACGCCTCTATGAACGGGGTATCAGATGTCTTTTCACTTTTATTAGTCTGCTCTATATCAGGCTTTGCCTGCTCAGAGCGCTCAACGGCAGCCTTTTGAGTCAATTTATCAAATAACTTATCCATTTGATTTGCATCGGATGCATCATCTGATTTATCTTTTTGATTCTCTGCAAATTTATCAATTAATCCCTCAAACAAATTATCAGGCAGGTCCTCGCGCATATCAAGGGCGGATAAATCCATCATCATCTCAGAAGTTGAATTATTATCCTTCATTGGAATACCCTGAGTATCTTCGCCCATTGCTAACACAGTATTTAAACCACCCTGCTCTGTGATATTTAGATAATCCTCTAAAAATTTATCCAGTGATTCTTTATTATCCTGCTCGTCTAAATTGGCATTAAAGCCTTCATCAACACCATGCAAGTCAACTGGAGGTTTTTCATCTTTCACCCCTGCAGTATGTGCAGCATCAGTATTATTGTCGTTATTATCGGACTTATTTTTCTTAGATACTGTATTTTCCCTCCTATCCTTAGTCTTAATCCCCTGCTTTGGCTTTTTCACATCAGATTTCTCTTCTTTTTTAACAGGAGGCTTGCCTTCCTTAGCCTCATCACTCTTAGCCTCATCACTCTTAGCCACATCTCTCTTAGCCATATGAGACTTTAAGTGCGAACTAAAATTTTCTCCCTTTAAAGGATTTTTTGACTGCTTGAGGCAGAGATTGGGAGATGCCTCAGATACGCCTGGCTTTAAATTTAATGTTAGTAATTCATTCATGATTATATTATAATCAAGAATCATACCAGATGAGAAAAGTGGATTATAAGCGGATTTTTATGATACAAGCAGGGAAAATTATTCACTATTTGGGAACATTCTTCATTATGCCTGTCATATTTGCCGTAATCTTAGCAACCTTTGAGGCATCCATTAATGGTAATATCTTCGCAGCCTTAGGAACCTTCATTGCGCTGAATAAGCTTACCTGTATATTTATATCAAGCTCTGATAGACTCTTTGCAGCCTCTGACGGCTTCATTGCCTCATACACTTTAACTAAATTTTGAAACCTATCAGTATTAATATCATTTATGAACTTAATTCCAGCATTTATCTGCGCTAATATCTTATTATTTTCATTTATTCTTTTATCTATATCTGATTTGACAACTTCAAGCCTCTTTGCCTCCACTGTTAAATCATTTTCCCACTTCTGAAGATTAAGAACCTTCTGCTGCCTGAGGGATTCTTGACTACTATCTGTCGAGGCTGGAGATGCCTGCTTTGCGGCATCAGATTTTATGTTTAATGGCTTAGTATTTACTGACTTTGAATTTTCAGATTCAGATTTTTTATTTTCTCCATATGAGACATTTTGCGCAGAAAAACCTGCTATCAAAAAAGTCAAAACTAAAACAATGATTTGATTAATATTTTTTTTCTTAATAAGCATAATTTTCATCCCATCCTTGAGAGCCAAAGAAAATCTATTTCCTTTTGTTCTTTACGATCAGCATCTATTTTTTCCTGTTTAGATAACTTTTCCTTCATAATCTCAATAAGCTTTTTATCTTTATAACCCTCAATCAATTCGTCAGTTTTTTGACTTAATACTGCCTCCTTCTCTTTTACAACCCCAAGCTGTTTGATTATTTTGTTGTTTACTGTATCAATATAATCATAATACATCTCTAATTCATAGAGATTCGCAATATGACCCTTTATCTTTTCATCTAGTGATTTCTCTGTACACTCTAAGGTGTTAATAAGTGTGTTATGGGTTAGTTTTTCAGTGTCAAATTCTATACGAGCCACTTTTTGAGCAGATTCCAATTCTCTAACATTCCATTCCTTTAGGGTTAGAACCCTTGTGATTGTCTTTAATTTGCTCATCTAACTGTCTCTGGTTTAGGGATAAAGATAGTGTTCAATTCTTTGACACTATCCTCAAAAGAACTCTTTTCATTTATGCCCTGAACAAGATAGGCTCTTAATTTATCTACCATATTCAATGAATAATCAAGTTTAGAATTAGTGCCAGATTTATATGCCCCAAGATTTACCATATCCTCAAATCTTTTATACACTGCAAACGTCTCAATAAAGTGATTAGAGGTTTTCAGGTGATCTGGTTTTATTATATCAGGTCTGACCCTGCTTACTGAGCGTAAGACATCAATAGCTGGATAATGATTCTCAATTGCAAGCTCCCTTGAAAGCACTATATGACCATCAAGTATAGACATTGCAGAATCTGCAACTGGGTCTGTCAGGTCATCGCCTTCAACAAGTATCGTGTAAATCCCTGTAATGCTGCCATTAGTCTCTGATGTCCCTGCCCTCTCAAGGAGCTTAGGCAGCAAGGCAAATACAGACGGCGTATAGCCTTTTGCAGTTGGAGGCTCGCCAATTGCAAGACCAATCTCACGCTGCGCCATTGCTACACGCGTAAGGGAATCAATAAATAATAAGACATCCTTACCCTTTGCCCTAAAATATTCGGCAATAGTTGTAGCGGTAAATGCGCTCCTTATCTTTGAAACCGACGGCTGTTCAGATGTTGACACCACAACCACTGACCTCTTTAAACCCTCTGGGCCTAAATCCCTTTCTATAAACTCCCTGACCTCTCTGCCACGCTCACCTATTAATCCTATAACATTTATATCCGCCTTTGTATACTTTGCCATCATCCCAAATAAAACGCTCTTTCCAACCCCAGTACCAGACAATATCCCTATTCTCTGCCCCTTTCCACACGTAAGCAGACCATTAATAGCCCTGACCCCAAGGTCTATCGGATCTATTATCCTCTTTTTCTTTAATGGTTTTGGCGCAATGGACATAACTGAATAATCTGAGCCGGTTAATGGACCCAAATCATCAATAGGGATTCCTTGATCGTCAAGTATTCGTCCAATTATAGAACTGCTTATCTTTAGAGTTGCCTGCCTTCCAAGCGACAATACCCTGCTGCCCGGTCTGATTCCTGACAACTCGCCTAGCGCCATTAATAAAATCTTGCCGTCTTTAAAACCAACTACCTCAGCATTTATTGATTGCTCTCTGCCTGTAAATATCCTGCATGCCTCGCCAATGCTTACATCAAGACCAGTTGCCTTTATAAGTATCCCTGTTACCTCAAGTATCCTTCCATATACCTTATATGGTTCAGCCTCTAATACTGCTTCAATGTATGGAGTTAAATTAATATCTTTCAACTACTGAGCTCTTCCTTTATATCATTTATCATCTTATCTATGTCAACTAAAATCTCATCTTCAGTCCCTGTAACAAGAAATCCTGTATTTGATAAAGATGGATCAACATCAAACACTATATCTGGGTGTATGTCTAAAAGCTCAGCCTTTTTTTCCATAAATAGATCATGGAGTTTTGGATTAATCTTGATTACAATCTTGCCTGACTTTGTAATCTTTTTTAGAGCCTCTCTTGCCAGCGTTATAATAGTCTCTGGATGTGAACTCAATTGATCAAATATTATCTTCTTAGCTATAGCAAATGAAAGCTCTAAAACCTTTGGCTCAAGAGAGGAAACCATTTTATCTCCGAAAGAGTCAAACTCTTTTATTAAAACAGAAAACCTCTGCAATAAACTGTCCGCATCTTTGGCTCCTACCTGATAACCCTCTTGCTTTGAGCTTTCAAAGCCCTCTTTTTTGCCAATTGGCAGCCCTTCAAGCCGTCCAGCCTTAAATCCCTCAGCCCTGCCCTTTTCAAAACCCTTTTCAAAACCCTCTTTATGACCAAGGGCAAATGCCTCTTGCATCTTTGCGTCTATATCAGCTTGGGTTACTTGAATGACATCTTCCTCTATATCTATCATGTCTATCCTAGCATGAAGTTCAGACGTATGGAAATTCCTCATAGCAAATGGACGAATGATGTCATCATGGTCTTGAGATGCCTCTGGTTCAATATGACTCTCTTCTGGGCGAAATCCGCTTTTAAGCAGCACCTCTAAATTGACAAATCCAGTATCAAATTGTGAGAGACTCTCAATCACTTCTTTAGGCTCAGGAGTCAGGGACTCTTCTCCATCAAAGATAGGCATAGTAAAAGCCTTATAGACGTTACCTTTAGATAAATCTGCATTAGACAACAAGTTCTTCTTCTCCTCTTCCTGCAATTACAATCTTTCCCTCTTCTTCAAGTTTTCTTGCAATTGCAACTATATTTGACTGAGCCTTTTCAACGTCAGATACCTTAACTGGTCCCTTTGATTCCATCTCTTCTTCCAATATCTTTGCTGACCTCTTTGACATATTCTTTAATACCTTTGCCCGGAGACTTTCAGAGGCAGTCTTTAATGCAAGCGAGAGGTCTGCAGTGTCTACCTCTTTGAGGATCATCTGGATACCTCTGTCGTCTACCTTGTCAATATCCTCAAATACAAACATTATCTGCCTTATGCTGTCTGCTAAAATCTGGTCATATTCCTCAATCTTCTCAAGCACCAGATGCTCTGTAGATCGGTCTGAGGCATTTAATATCTCCGCAATAGTCTTTGCGCCTCCAACCTTTTTACCCTTGCCTCTGGTTACGTCCATCTCCTTTAATACCTCTTCAAGGTCTTCAAGTATCTCTTCTGGGATAGAATCAATATTTGCTATCCTCATTGAAACATCCTCTTTAAGACTCTTTGGAAGTCCAGACAATATAGCTGCCGCCTGAGTAGGCTCAAGCACTGCAAGTATCAAGGCAATAGTCTGCGGATGCTCTGAAGATAAAAAAGAGGCAAGCGTTTTAGCGTCTATCCAACGCAGAGACTCAAGCAATGCCCCTTTCATGTTCATATCAAACATCTGATCTGACTCGCCTTCAAAGACCTTTTCAAGAATATTCTTTACATATTCCTTAGCGCCTGCTCCAAAATCACCGCTTGCAATCTTCCCGATTACCTCTTCAGTGACAGCGTCTGCCTTGTCCTGAGGCACTGTATCCATATTTCCCATCTGTACAGTAATCTTGCCAATCTCTCTCTTTTCGAGATTCTTTAATATCTCTGCAGCGACATCTTCGCCGACTAATCTCAGAAATATCGCTGCTTTATCAATTCCGTCAACTGCCACTTTTCCGTGCTCCTGTCATCCAATTTTTTATTAAATTCGCTGCTGCCGCTGGATCGCTCCTTGCCCAGTCTATCATTGCCTGCTTAGGGTCCGCCTCTTTAGCAATCTCTGGCTCAGCTACAGCAGTTACTTCCTCTTCTTCTTCCTCTATTCTTTCTGGTCCTCTGGCTTCAGCTGCCATTTCAAGGGCGGCTGCCCTTAATGTTGCCTCTGTAACTGCAGGCTGAGGCGCTAATATCTTTATTACAGGTCTCAATACAAGTATGAAAAATGCTATTATAGCTAATAATGGTATTATAGATTTAACTCCAGCCATTGCCACAGTTATATAGTCAACCTTCTCTGGCATAAATTCTTCTGGAACTGGTTCAAACTGCATACTGACTACTGTTACCTCGTCTCCTCTATCTTTATCAAATCCAATGGTTCTCTTTACCAATTCTGTAAGCTGCGATAATTCCTCCGCTGTTCGAGGTATGTATTTTTTTGCGCCCTTTTTATCAGCAGCCTCTTCATAAAGTCCATCTACCAAAACCGCTGCTGTAATTCTTTTTATATTCCTAAAAGAACCAGTCTCATGACGCATCTGCTTGGTAATTTCAAAGTTCTTCGTAGAGTTCTGCTTTTGTGACTGCGCCTGAGACGAGGTCACTGGAGGAGGCTGTATGCCCGGAAGGTTTGACATAACGCCAGGCACTCCGCCTGTGCCAGTTGAGGTAGAGCTTTCATTTAAAACCTGCTCGCTTCTCTCAACCTTGCTGTCTGGGTCATATGTCTCATCACTAGTGTCTCTGCGTGTAAAATCTATTGAAGCGCTAACCGTTGCCTTTACCTTTCCCTTGCCTACCCTTGAGGTCAGAAGCGCTATAATATTATCCTCTGTATCTGCCTCAAATTTATGGAGATATGCCATCTGGTCACCGCTTAAAGCAGAATCATCATCCTCTTTTTTTGTAAGCATGTTTCCAGCGCTGTCTATTATATCAACATTCTTAGGGTCTAATCTCTCTATACTGCTTGCGACTAAATGAACAATGCCGTTTAATTGTCTCTTAGATAATGTTGTCTGAGGTTTGAGTTTAACAACTACAGACGCTGAAGGATTTTCTGATTTAGTTGCAAATAATGATTTCTCTGGAATAGACAGATGCACCCTTGCATCTTCAATCTCATCCAAAGAACGTATAGTCCTTACAAGCTCACCCTGAAGAGCCCTTCTATAATTAACCTTCTGAACAAAATCCGTTGTGCTGAAATTTGACTTATCAAATAACTCAAAACCTATTGCGCCCCCAAGCGGAAGACCTTCTGAGGCAAGTTGTATCCTAAGTCCATATACCTTTTCTGCTGGAACGCTTATCCCATCCGACCCTACAACATAAGGTATCTTTTGAGCCTTTAATTTTTCTACAATATTGCCCGCGTCTGACTCTGAAAGATTTGTAAACAATAAACGATACTCTGTCTTGCTAGTCCATGAAAATAATAACACTAAACCAGCTATGGACATAACAAATACCCAAAGTATAGCTATCTGTTTTTTCTTTGGCCATTTTTTAATTGTTGCTATTAATTTTTCCATCGGCATACTCCTTTATAATCTCATTTTTATAAATATACTTCATACATGAGATTATGCAATTATCATGCCATACTGTTAATTTATGATTTTAGATTTATGATTTATGATTTAAAAGCATTTAAACAAAGCTTTTATGTTTTTTTAAATCATAAATCTAAAATCATAAATCTAAAATTCTTTATACCTGCATCCTCATTACTTCTTCATATGCGTTTAACATCTTGTTTCTTGCCTCAACCATAAGCTGCCATGTCATATCAGCCTTCTCCATTGTGATGATTGCCTTAGAGACGTCGCCGTTTGTTGAGAGCTCAGTAACAGCGCTATCCGCTTGCTTGGCTGCTTCTGAGACCTTGCTGATAGCCTCGCTCAAATCTGCGTCAAATGAACCTGCGGCATCTGCCTTTTCTGGCTTAGAGATTAAATTACTCTGCGCTAAGCCTGCTCCGCCATTTATCTTCATATCAACCATGACTACCTCCCGATCTCAAGGGTCTTTGCATACATTCCCTTTGATAGATTAAATACCGTCACATTTGCCTCATATGCCCTTAAAGCTGTCATCATATTGACCATTTCTTCCATTGTATTGACATTTGGCATTGCCACATATCCGTGGCTGTCCGCATCAGGATGATCAGGGTTATAAACCATTACTGGCGGTCTTTGATCTTCAATAACCTCAGACACCTTAACGCCTTTTGCAAGATTTACCTCTTTACTAAAATCGCTCTTGCCCTGCCCCAAATCCGAAGTGGTAAATATTACGTCCTTTCTTCTATATGGACCGCCTTCTTGAGTCCTTGTTGTCTGAGCATTGGCAAGATTAGAGGCAATGACATTCATCCTCTTTCTTTGAGCGTCTATAGCTGATGCGCTTACCTCAAACGGCGCGAATATTTCCATTTTACTTGCTCCTTATCGCTTCTTTAAACATTCTTATTTTAGATGACAACAGTTTAGCAGATGCATCATAAAAAAGCGCATTCTCTGTCATTTCTGCCATCTCCATATCTGGCTCTACATTGTTTCCATCTCCCCATGATGGTCTTTGTTGAAATGTAAGCATTTTATTAATATCCATTGAATCATTTGTAATCCCTATGTGACGGTTATTTGTCGTGTTAAGCGCCAACTGAGTATCATCTAATACAGCCTTAAACTCAACATCCTTCGCCTTATAGCCAGGGGTATCGGAGTTAGCTATATTTGAGGCAAGCACCTTATGCTTTATAGCAGAAGACGCTATCAATCTTTCAAGTGTCTGAAATCCGTTTTCCATATATCTACCATCCTAATAAAAACTAGTTAAAAGTTAAAAGCATTTAAAAAAAGATATTATTAACTGCTTTTCACTTTTCACTTTTCCTCATATTCATGTAATTTGTTTCTAATGGTTCTAACGCTTACTCCAAGAATCTTTGCTGCCTTTGTCTTATTTCCGCCAACTTCTTCCAAAGTCTTTAATATCATATCTCTTTCCATATTGGCAAGGCCGCTATATTTTATATTATCGACTTGCGCAGCTTGTTTAGTGAAGCTCTCAACCATAAAATCATTGACCTCTATACATTGTCCGTGTGAAAGTAAAACTGCCCTATTGATTGTATTTTCAAGTTCTCTAATATTTCCTCTCCATTCACGGCTCTTTAGAAATTCCAAAGCCTCATCAGAAAAAGAATTAACATTTTTTAATAATTCAACAGCGTATTTATTCATAAAATGGAGCGATAGCGTAATAATATCTTCAGGTCTTTCCCTAAGCGGCGGGAGTTGTAGTGGAAACACACTTAATCTATAATATAAATCCTCTCTAAAACGTCCCTCATTCGCCTCCTTATAAAGGTCTCTATTTGTAGTTGCAAGTATCCTTACATTTATTTTAATCGGCTCTTTTCCTCCAATTCTATCTACCTCTTTCTCCTGAAGAACTCTTAATAGCTTAGCCTGTAACGGCATGGTCATCTCGCCAATCTCATCAAGTAATATCGTTCCAGAATCTGCAAGTTCAAATTTCCCTAATTTCCTTTCTCCAGCGCCTGTAAAAGCCCCCTTCTCAAATCCAAATAATTCTGATTCCATCAGATTATCGGGTATTGCCGCGCAATTAACCGCTATAAAGGGTTTATCTCTTCTATTGCTTATCTGGTGAATGTGACGCGCAAGCAGCTCCTTGCCTGTGCCGCTCTCGCCATATATCAATATCGTTGTATCGCTTGCAGCCACATTCTCTGCTATTCCTAAGATACGCTTAACATTTGGACTTTCTGTTATCATCTCCCGCTTAGAATTAAACCGCATCATTATATAATCAATGGTCATTGACAGCTTATCAAAGTCAAAAGGTTTCGCTATATAATCTGTTGCCCCTGACTTCATTGCCTCCACAACGTTTTCTGTTGTTGGGTAACCTGTAATTACAAGCACTGGCAGACTGCCTATTCTCTGTCGAATCTCTTTTAAAAATTTCAGCCCATCGTCCTTATTAGGCATCCACATATCCGTTATTACCATTGATACAGGAGAATTGCTGACTATTGCAAGCGCATCATGTCCGTTTTCTGCTACTAGTGCCTTATGTCCCAGCTTCTCCACAACCCTTTTAAGGGACTTCCTCATATCAGGGTCATCGTCTACAACCAAGATCGGTTTCATGTTTCAAGCTCCTGTAATAATTAATTCAAACAATGTGTCTCGCAACTTACGGTTAATGGATAATAAAGAAAAAAACTGGTTCCAACACCTATAACGCTTGACACCTTAATAACCCCGCCATGCGACTGCATAATCTTTGACGCTATTGAAAGCCCAAGCCCAGTGCCTCTGTCCTTTGTGCTAAAAAATGGATCAAAAATCTTCTCTATATTATCACGCTCTATTCCAATGCCTTGATCCCTTACCTCAACTATAGTATATCCATCAATGACCTTAGCAGATATATCAATCTTCCCGCCTGCTCTGGTTACCTGAACTCCATTTAATAAGATATTCATAAATGCCTGCTTTAATAATTGAGCATCTCCATTTGCAAGGATATAGGGAGATAAATTTATATCTATCTCAATCCCGCTTGCCTCAATTAACGGTCTCATCAAATAAACTGTATCTTTTATTATAGCATTAATATCAACATCACTGCGAGAAAGTTTATTTGGTTTTGCAAAATAAAGCATATTGGTCAAAATATTATTCAAACTCTTTATCCCTGTAGAGATATCCCTAGCAATCTCATTATGCTCAGTCCCTTCAAGGTCTCTTGAAAGCATGGACGCATTTAACTCAATGCTGCAGAGCGGGCTTCTAATCTCATGGACTATCTTTGCAGCCATCTCGCCCATAGCTATAAGCCTCTTGTTTCTTTCCTGTTGAGATTCAAGCTCTTTTATCTGCGTAATATCCTGTATTAACATAACTTGCCCCCGTATTGATCCTTCTTTGTCAAGTACCTCTGATATTGACTGCAAAACATTGTATTTGCTTCCGCCTGCCGTCAATATCATGTCGTTATCTTCTTTCTGAAGCATTATATCAATAGTAGCAAATTCTGTGCCAATAATATTATTTGCATCAACTTTTAACATTTTCTCTGCAGCGCCATTGATCATGGTAATCTTTGAGTCATTATCCATGACTATAACAGGCTCTCTCAGACTATAAACCACGCAGTCAAGATAATCTTTTGCCTCTTTAAGTTCTTCATTTTTCTTTTCCAGTTCTAATGTCAAATATTTGACCCTTTCCTGAAGTGTCTTATAATAATTCTCAAGGGATTTTGACGCCTCTGTAAAGCTCTTAAAGGCATCGCTTAAACGGCTTATATCTTCCATTTATTGCACCTCTGAAACGTTTTTTCTCATAACATTTTGTTCCAATATTGAAGCTGCCATCTTGCCGTATAATGACTTTTGAGCGCTGATTTTCTCGTATATCTTTTTTGCCTCTTCAATATTATTTGATAATATTGCCAACATATATAATGCCCATCCATTTTCAGGCTCAGCCCTTAAGGACATCTTATAATATTTTATAGCTTTTTCATTATTTTTTATATTGAAATAATACACATCCGCTATTTTTAGATAATCCGCAGTTGAGCCTCCTTTTCTTTGAACTATTTCTTCATAATATGCAATTGATTTATTAATATCCTTATCAGAGAGAAATGTCTCTCTGATCATTTCAATATCTTTTTCGTTTAGCGCCTTGATATTTTTTAATAATGAAAAAGCCATTGCATTCTGCCTTGACAGGTAATATGAAAGCGCCTCCATCCTATACATCCAATCATCAGAACCGTTCATTTTTTTAAGCCTGCTTAATATTTCAAGCACGCCGTCGTGATCGCCTGACAATGCCTTTTGCTCGACTAATTCTTTAAGACTATCTATTTTAGCGTCTTCAGGGCCATTATTAGAAAGCCAAACAAGTATATCGTTATATTCCTGTGGAGAATCCTTTAAGGCATCTTTAGCCATATATAAAATCTTCATATTTTTATTTTCTAAAAATATTTTACCAAAGATTTTCCAAACCTCAGGAAATTCATCCTTTGCATTATCTTTAACATCAGTCAGCAGCGCCTCTACCTCAGCAAGGACGCCATTAAAAGATATTCCATGTTTTACAATAAAATCCTTTAACCTCTCAGAGGCGCTTTTATATTCTCTATTAATTCTGTATATCTTAATTAATAATAAATTCAAATTATCTTTTTCATCTTGAGAAGGATTAAGATTGAAAGAGTTCAGAATAAATGGCTTTGCAAGTAATGGTTTATTATCTTTCATATATGTTTTTGCAATATTAATTGAAGCATCTTTTTTTATCTTATTTCCTATACCCTCAAGAGCTTTAGTAAAACTTTTTAATGCCGAATAAGAATTATCTTCATCTAAATTAATAAGTCCCATACTTAAAGCAGCCCTATACACAAACGGCTTATCATATATCTGAACAAGGTATCTCTTGGCAAGGGTTTTATTACCCATTTGGCGGAGGTTCTCTCCGTAGTAATATTTTGTAGAATCAGAGTTTTCTAAATAATCCTTACCTAATTGAATTGCATTATTATAAAGTCGATCAGCATTTTGGACATCGCCAACAGATTGATATATATTTGCCATGATATAGGGAGCGGCTGTGCCAGCAGTGATTTTATTTGCATATTCCATTGCCTCTCTCTGCCTGCCCATCTCTATAAGACATTCCGCAATACCTGCATTTGCGGTATCTATAAATTTTGATGAAGAATAATTTGTTAAAAACATTGAATACTGCGCTTTAGCCTCATAATAATACTCAATCTTATAATACAGATGAGCGCGCTCAAGCATAGAGACCTCAACTATTTGTTTGTTTAAATCAGTCATACTCTCGGGCTTTACTGTGGAAAAGGACATGGCAGCCATGCCATAATTATCAATTGCCTCTAAATACTTGTGTTTACTAACCAGCACCTTTGCAAAAAGATAATGATAGATAGATAATGAAGTCTTATCTCCTTGAAACTTTTGCCTCATTGCAGATGCGGCAGAATACTTTTCCGCCTGCAGGAGAGTCCAAACTTTCTTCAAATCAGGAGATAACAAATACTTATCCAAGGCATCAGAAGCCCGTCCAGTCTGGATATTTGCCAGTATCAAAAGCAGTAGAATTAACAACGTTTTCTTCATATAAAAATCCTTCATATAAATTATATATGCAAGATACATGCTAACAAAAGAAATTCACCACAGAGATGTAGGGGCAGACCCATGTGTCTGCCTTTTTTTTGAGTTTGATGCTATTGCCTAATTCATGGCGAACACATAGGTTCGCCCCTTCATCTCTACGCCCTTACGGTGAATTCTTTTTTAGTTTTTAGTTTTTCACTTTTAATTTTTAACTTATATCTGTTATATTATAACTCTTAATTTTATAAAGTAGTATATTATTAATACTGATAAGTATAGAATAACTATATTATATCTATCTAAGGACAGAAATTAACCTTAGGTATTGACTATTGAGGAAAAATAAAACATGAAACGTAAAATTGTAAAGGAATCTAAGGCAGATAAAGAAGTTAAGGCTGTTAAAGAGGTAAAGCCTGTTAAAGAAGTCAAAGCAGCTAAGGCAGTCAAGAAAAAAACATCGGATTGTTTTGATAAATGTGTCAAGTTTACCCGCGCAAGGGAATTGCAGTCTGTTGGATTGTATCCTTATTTCAGGGTGATTGAGAGCGCTCAAGACCCAGTGGTAATACTTAATGGCAAGAAAATGATAATGGCTGGTTCAAATAATTATCTTGGACTGACAAATCACCCAAAGGTCAAAGAAAGCGCAATTGCAGCCACAAAGAAATATGGCACTGGATGCGCAGGCTCAAGATTTTTAAATGGCACATTAGAGATTCATACGCAGCTTGAAGAGAAATTAGCCCGATTTATGGGCAAAGACTCTGCCCTTGTATTTTCAACTGGATTTCAGGTCAACTTAGGCGTAATCTCAGCCCTTGTCGGCAAAAACGATATTGTTGTTATTGACAAATTAAATCATGCGTCCATAATTGATGGATGCAGGCTTTCATATGGAGTTATCCGTAGATATAGGCACAATAATATGGCAGACTATGACAGGCTCTTGACAGAAATCGGAGATAAACCTGTTCTCTCAATAGTTGATGGCGTGTTTAGTATGGAAGGCGATCTTGTAGACCTCCCTGGAGTTGTTAAGATTACCAAAAAACATGGCGCAAGATTAATGATAGACGACGCTCACGGTATTGGAGTATTGGGCGCTCATGGAAGGGGTACTGCTGAACATTTTGGACTTGAAGACGAGGTTGACCTTATAATGGGGACATACAGCAAGTCTCTTGCGTCAATTGGCGGTTTTGTGGCAGGCGATGAAAATATCATTCATTTTATAAAACATGCTGCGCGTTCACTGATATTCAGCGCCTCTCCGCCTCCTTCATCTATTGCGGCAGTCAGCACAGCCTTAGATATAATTGAAGCAGAGCCTGAAAGACGAGCGGCCCTCTGGAGAAACACCAATAAAATGTTAAAGGGATTTATTGATCTTGGATTTGAAGTTGGGCCAACTCAGACTCCAATAATCCCAGTAATAGTCAAAGATGATGATATTGCCTTCAAGATGGCAATGATGCTTCAAGAGGCTGGGGTATTTGTAAATGTGGCCGTAAGCCCTGCTGTGCCTACAGGAAAAGCTCTTGTCAGGACAAGTTACATGGCAACGCATACAGATGAACACCTTGATATTATCTTAGATGCCTTCAAGAAAATTGGGAAGAAACTTGGTATTATCAATTTTGAAGATGATTTTATAGCGCCTAAAGTAATTAATGGCAAGTTTTTTACCTCTCCTTAAATTAAGTATTCACCGCAGATATGTAGGGGCGTATTGTATACGCCCTATTCGTTGACCTCGTATGCAATACGCCCTAAATATCTACGGTGAAATTTTTTCCATTTGACTGCAACTTGGTATTACTTATATCAGTCCCATTTTTATACAGCTAGTAAATCTAAACCTATATAATCTGATAAAATTCTAAAATATCTCGCTATATATCAATTATAAAAAATATTTCTCACACCGCATTTTTATCTTGACAATAATAAACCGACTGGTCTATTATTAATTATGACATCAACAGAAACAAGACAACTACTTATAGAAGCTGGCGCAAGGCTATTTCATCAAAATGGCTATAATAATACTGGCATTCAAGAAATCCTCAAAGAAACAGGGATTCCAAAGGGGTCATTTTATTTTCATTTCAAAAACAAAGAGGATTTTGCGCTTGAGGTAATAGAATATTACTCCGAACATTTTAGAGATATGTATGATAAATATGCAAACGATAAAAATTACACTCCTCTGACAAGTTTAAGGAACTTTCTGGAATCATTCATTATTTTTTATGATAATTCAGGGTGTAAATTAGGATGTCCCATTGGTAATTTTGCCCTTGAGATGAGCGACTTAAGCGAGCCTATCAGAAAAAAATTAAATACTGTATTTGATTTAATGAGAGACAAGATTGCATCAACTATGTCAGAAGCGCAAAATTTAAATGAAATATCTATTGAACTAAATTCGTTAGAGATTGCTGATTTTATTATAACCAGTTGGGAGGGCGCATTACTACTAATGAAGACAACTAAAAACACCCAGCCTCTCACAAAATTTATCAATATACTTTTCACCTACATACTAAGGGCATAGCCCTTAGACATTAATTATATCAAATGGAGGAAACAAAAATGGCTATCATCAAGACAATTAAACCAGAAGATGCGACAGGCAAGGTCAAAGAAATCTATTCAATGTTTAATCAAAGAATGGGAATGGTTCCATCAGGAATCCAGCTATTTAGCGCAAGCCCTGAAATCCTAGAAGCCCAAGCTGGTTTTATGGCAGTTTCTATGGCTCAAAAAAAATTCAGCCCAGCTCTCCTTGCTTTTATTAGAATTTTAGTCTCTGTTGAGCATAAATGCCAGTACTGCATAGATGTAAATGTAGGAATGCTTATGAACTCTGGAATGAGCAAAGAGGCAATTGATGCAAGCATTGCCGATCCAAATAAGACCCCGCTTGATGAAAAAGAAAAAGCTATACTCTTATTTGTCCTTAAAAGTGTAAAAGAACCTCTATCTATTGATTCATCGCAAATCGAAAAACTCAGGACATTAGGCTGGGACGATAAAGATATCTTTGAGGCTGTTTACTTTGGGGCATTAGAGATTACTATTGATATAATCTTCAATACCTTTAAGGTATAGATTTATAAAACCGAATTATAGGAGAGAAATGGTTATAAAAGAGATAACAAAAAGAAGAAGCATCAGAGATTTCAAGCCAGACAGCGTAGATGATACCATGATTGAGGAGATAATCAAGGCTGCTCAATTTGCCCCTACAGGGATTAATAATAGGGCAATTGAATTTATAGTAGTTAAGGATAAAGTGATTAAAGAAGCATTATTCAAGATTGCTGGGCAGGGATTTTTGAAAGATGCCCCTGTATTAATAGCGCCAGTAATAAATGGCGATAAATCAATCACGCCAGTTCAGGATATTTCTATTGCATCAGCGCATATGATGTTACAGATTACATCGCTTGGAATGGGAACTGTTTGGAAACATCTACAAGAGATATGGGTGCCAGAGATAAAAAAGGTATTAAAGATACCTGCTAATTTTGTGTTAATAAATATCCTTCCAGTAGGGTTTCCTGAGAAAGAGCTCCCTCAGCATAGTGATACAGAGTTTAAAAAAGATGCCATTCATTATGATATGTTTTAACTAAAGAGCCTCTTGCAAAAGTAATATAAAAACATATTAAAAAGATAAGGAATTCACCAAAGAGGCATAGAGTCGTAGGGGCAGGTGATTTGCCTGCCCTATTGTTGTGGTAACCGTGTTGATTTGCTCTGTAACGAAATTAAAGAAAGGGCAGGCACAAGACCTGCCCCTACGTCTATAGGGACAAGCAAGTCATTTTTGTAAATACTTTTGCAAGAGGCTCTATTTACTTAAGATTTTAATCTATTCTCAGTGTACCTCTGCGCTCTCTTTGGTGAGATTTTTACTTTTTTGAATGCAACTTGGTATAAGGCGTAAATCTGGTAAAAATCTCTTGATTTTTGCCATAGGAGAATAAATTTATGAGGGATATGATAATTATCTTTTCCACAACGTTGATTATACTTATGAGTGCGGTTATAACACATAGTACTGAGCTTAAACCGTCAGGAAAGACGGAGATTGCAACATTCGCAGGAGGGTGTTTCTGGTGTATGGAACCGCCCTTTATAAAATTAGACGGGGTTATTTCAACGACTGCTGGTTACACTGGGGGTCATACAAAGAATCCTACTTATACTCAAGTATCAGAGGGAATAACTGGACATGCTGAGGCAGTTGAGGTTATCTTTAACCCTGATATTATTTCTTACTCAAGACTTCTAAAGGTCTTCTGGAGAAATATAGACCCAACTGCTCATAATAGTCAATTCGTTGATAATGGTTCACAATATCGTAGCGCAATCTTTTATCATAATGATACACAAAAAAAGCTCGCCACTGAGAGTAAAGAGGAGTTGGAAAGGTCTGGCAGATTTAGTAAACCCATAGTAACAGAGATAACAAAGGCATCTGACTTTTATCGGGCAGAAGACTACCATCAGAGTTATTACAAGAAAGCCTCTTTGAGCTATAAAACCTATAGATTAAATTCTGGCAGAGACCAATATTTAGAGAAAACATGGGGAGATGAAAATACAGTAGATAAACATATCGATCCTCAGCAGCTTCGCAAAAGCCTAACACCGCTGCAATATAAGGTAACGATGGAAAAAGGTACTGAAAAAGCCTTTGAAAACGAATACTGGAACAATAAAAAAGAAGGCATATATGTTGATATAATTGATGGCACGCCTCTGTTTAGTTCCAAAGATAAATACGATTCAGGCACAGGCTGGCCTAGTTTCTCTAAGCCTATTGATACAAAAAACATAGAACAACATATGGATAAAAGCTTTTTTACAGAGAGGACAGAAGTCAAAAGCAGTAAGAGCGGTTCACACCTAGGTCATGTATTTCCCGACGGACCTCTGCCAACTAAACAACGATATTGTCTGAATTCTGCCTCTTTGAGATTTGTGCCTATAGAGGAAATGGAAAAAGAAGGTTATAAGGAATATTTAAAACTATTTAATAAATAACCGTTTGCTCAATAGTGTTCAACCTGAAAATTGCAGAGCCTATTTAAATTAATAATTCAAGTTTCGTAAGCGTCTAATTAACCCCACCCTATATAATCCCAATTATAGCCTCTCTGTCAAGATATTGAGGCAGCAGTTTTTTATAATCATATTCCGTTTGCGCATATGGTATCTCTTCAAATATATATCGCAGATACCTATAAGGTTCAATATTATTTGCCTTAGCTGTTTCTATCAGACTGTACAGGGCAGCGCTTGCATCTGCTCCTCGTGGATGTCCAGAAAACAACCAGTTCTTCCGACCCACTACAAATGGACAATAATAGATAATCCGT
>Ga0315281_10004233_pt1 | contig 20868 bp, 16 predicted proteins | sample YL17G07_0_MG_FD_204540 | JGI IMG/M metagenome (GOLD analysis project Ga0315281, IMG submission 204540) | Sediment microbial communities from Yellowstone Lake, YNP, Wyoming, USA - YL17G07_0 | ecosystem: Environmental > Aquatic > Freshwater > Lake > Sediment | place: USA: Wyoming | collected...
TCGATGAATACGGTCGGGCTGTCGCTCGCCGCGGCGGTCTTGAGCAGCCCTTTGACATCCCGCGGCGAAGAGGGAAGAACGATCTTCAATCCCGGACAGTTCCAGAGCATGGCTTGAGGACTGTGCGAGTGCTGAGCCGCGCCCGCCCCGCGCAGACCATGCAGCAAATGGAAAACGACCGGAGCCCGGGTCTGTCCACCCGACATGTAGAAAGCGTTCGCCGCCTCGTTCACGATCTGGGGCCACGCCTCGAACGCAAAACTCGCGGTGATGAGATCGACGATCGGCCGCAGACCCGCCATGGCCGCCCCGATCGCGACCCCGCAAAACGCAAGTTCCGAAATCGGCGGGGCAATGACTCTGTCTGGAAAGCTGCCGGCAATCTCCCTGAAATGGACCCGATGCGGGCTCAGGCCCAGAAATCCCGTGGCAATTTCCGTGATGAAGTGAACTCTCTCATCCGCGGCGAGGATTTCGCGCAGCCCCTCCAGCTTCGCCTCGTAATAGGCCAGTTCTCTCATCGTTCAATGCCCTGTCAGACAAAAAGACTGAAAGGGGACAGACCACGTTTTCCAGACCGGAAAACGTGGTCTGTCCCCACTTTTTCGTCAGGCGAAAACATCCGTCAGGGCTTCTTGCGGCTCTGGAAATGGGCTCGCCAATGCAAACTTCACGGCCTGATCGATGAGTTCCACGACTTTGCGGTCGATTTCGGCAAGCTCCTCCCTGGTGGCCGCTCCGGCCTCCACGATCTTGCGTACAAAGGCCAATACCGGATCGCTCGAGCGATACCAGTCGCGGAATTTTTCGGGAACCGTGCTTGCATCCCAGGCCAGGTCGACGTTCGTCACCGCGGGAACCATGGGCCAGTTGCTCTGACTTCCGGGCCAGCGCACGGTATGCGTCTCGATGAACTGCGGCCCCTCCCCCTGCCGGATCCTTCCCACCGCTTCGGAAACGACGCGATGAACGGCGAGCGCGTCGGTTCCATCCACCTGCTGAGCGGGGATCTTGTAGACCTTGGGCAGATCGGTGAGCGGATAGGCTGCCATGCTGAAGGATTGCGCTGCGCCCAGCGCCCTTCCGGCACCGTATTTTCCATTGTTCTCGCAAAGGTAGAGGACCGGAAGTTTCCAGACAGAGGCGATATTGAAGGACTCCGGTGCCGCCCCCTCTTCCAGGGCGCCATCGCCAATGAGGCAGACGGCGATCTGGCCCGCCTTGCGTGCCTTGGCCGCGTAGGCGGCACCCGTGGCCAATGGAATGATCCCGGCCACGATCCCCGAGGTGTGGTGGAAACCCAGGTGGGAGGCCGCGATGTGGAACGTGCCGCCCTTGCCCTTGTTGTATCCGTCCTTGCGACCCAGGATCTCGGCATACATGCGCCCCGGGTCCGCCCCGCGGGCCAACAGATGGCCATGATTCCTATGGGTGGTAAATATATGGTCATCCGGCGCAAGGCAGGCGAGCGCGGGAACCCCGGTCGCCTCCTGCCCGATATAGACATGGTAGTGCCCCGCAAAGTGCCCCTGGTTCTGGAGTCCGATCAGGGTTTCCTCGAAATGCCGTATGAGCAGCATCCTGCGGCAGGACTCGATCATCCACTCGCGTGACTGGCGTGATTGCTTCGTATGGTCCATGATTTCAGCACCGTAGCATGTCGGGCGGTGAGGAGCAACGCAGCAAGGCCACCTGCAACCGGCACGCGGATTTGCTTGACAACTATTGGATCCGAAAAGATAATTTCGCCCCTCGCATGGCGAATTAGCTCAGCTGGTTAGAGCAGCGGAATCATAATCCGTGTGTCCGGGGTTCGAGTCCCTGATTCGCCACCATCTACATTGCATGTCACGGGTTGTTTTGGGTGAGACTACACCGGGGCAGTTGGGGAAAAGCCGACTTGTGCACGGCGGGGTAACACAAACCGCTGAAACTGAAAGATGAGAAGACCGCAGATTCTTGCCGTGGCAATACTGTGCGGACTGGGAATTGTCTTCTCAGCGTCCGGGCAGGTAGCATCATCGGATTATCCGTCGCGGCCCATCCGTCTTATCGTGCCTTTATCCCCGGGCGGGCTCGTCGATACGTTCGCCCGCACCGTCGCGCAGCATTTTTCCGAGCACCTGGGTCAGCCCGTCGTGGTCGAGAACCGCCCGGGCGCCAGCCAGGCGATCGCGGCCGAGGCGCTCGCTCGATCCGACCCGGATGGGTACACGCTGCTTCTCGGCACGCAGTCGGGGATCATTTCCACGACGGTCCTGCGCAAGACTCTCCCTTACGATCCAGTTCGCGATTTCGCGACCATTTCGATGCTGTTCGAGTCGCCGCTTTATCTGGTGGTGCACCCTTCGGTACCGGCCCGTTCGGTGGCGGAACTGATAAAGCTCGCCCGTGCGCAGCCGGGAAAACTCAGCTTCGCCACCATAGGCACCGGCACCGCGCCGCACATCGGGGGCGCATTGTTCATGAAGATGACGGGCATCGAACTCCTGCACGTGCCTTACAAGGGCAGTTCGCAGGCGATCGCCGATCTGTTGAGCGGCCAGGTGCAGCTGATGTTCGAGGGCGGCGTTTCCTCGCTTCCCCATGCCCGCGCGGGCAAGCTGCGGGCGCTTGCGACCACCGCCGCGACGCGCACCGAAGCGATGCCCGCGCTTCCGACCGTCGCGGAAGCGGGCGTACCCGGTTACGAAGTGAACACGTGGTTCGGTCTCATGACCAACGCGGGTGTGCCGCGCCCGATCATCGACCGCCTCAACCGCGAGGCAGGTGAAATGCTGAAGCTGCCCGCCACTCACGAGAAATTCAGGGCGGCCGGAATCGAGCTCATGCCGAGTACGCCCGAGGCTTTTGCCCAACGCATACGCGCGGAGATTCCCCAGTGGACCAAGATCATGCGCGACATCGGGATTCAGCCGGAATAGTGTGATGGACGCGGCAGGAGCCGGGAACAACTCGCGCCGCGTGGAATGGCCGGACGACACCGTCCAGAATGGCGGTGCGAGCCGAAAAACTCAGGTAAGCCGCGGCTGTCCCGCATGACAAAAGGGAAGCAAGAGATGCCGGAGGGTGAAAAGCGGACCAAGCAATCGTTGGGCGCCACCGCATACGAGCGTTTGCGGCAGGCGATCCACTGCGGGGAGTACGGTCCCGGCGATCGGGTTTTGGAAGATGAAATCGCCGGGAGGTTCAAGATCAGCCGCACGCCGGTCCGGGAGGCGCTCCGTCGCCTTGAGGACGAAGGATTTCTCGTTCACGAGTCTCACCGTGGCATGACGGTAGCCCAGTTGGACTATCAGATGATCATGGAACTGTATTCGATGAGACATATTCTGGAGGGTGCCGCCGCTGCAATGGCGGCTCGCTACTCGTCGGATATCGAGATCGAAATGCTTGAAGACCTGATCCAGCGCGAGAAGGCTGCATCTGTCAGCGCGGAAAGTATGGCGGAACATAACCGACGCCTTCATTTGGCTATCTATCAGTGCTCGCACAATCGGTATCTGCTGAAGGCATTGAGCGTTCTCAGCTATTCCCTGGCCCTGTTGAGCAAGACGGCCTTCTCCTCCCCTGAACGACGCGCCGCCGCCTGTGACGAGCACCGAGCTATCGTAGAGGCGATCCGCGCCCGCGATCCCAAGCGCGCTGAGCAGGCGGCTCACGATCACATGCGCGCGGCGCAGCTCGTCCGGATGGGGATACTGGGAATACGGGGGGAGAGCGAAGTCTGAAAGACTTAGAGGCCGGGTTTGATCGTCATTGGTCGATAGTTACGTTCGAGCGCTTGATGACCTGTGCCCACTTGGCAAGATCAGACTTGATCTGCGCGGCAAACTCCGCCGGCGAATTGCCGACGACTTCGCCGCCGAGCGTCTGCATGACCTTTTGCTTGACATCCGCCTCGGCGAGTACTGTCCTCACCGCTTCGCTCACTCTGTCGACGATGGCTGCGGGCGTGCCGGCCGGCGCCACGAGACCGTACCAGACGCTCGCTTCGTAGCCCGGCAGGCCACCCGCCTCGGCAACCGTCGGAATGTCCGGGTATCCGGACAGGCGGCGGGACGACGTCACGCCGAGGATGCGCACCCTGCCCGCCCGAGCGAACGGCAACAGGTCGTTGGCGAAGGCCAGCTGGATGACGCCGGAAACCAGGTCTGTGGCGCGCGTCGATGTGGCCTTGTACGGCACATGGACCGTCCGCACGCCGGCCATGTCGTTGAAAAGTTCGCCGGCCAGATGCGACGAGGTACCGTTCCCCGATGAACCGACGTTCAGCGACCCGGGCTTCTGCTTCGCCAGCTCGATCACGTCGCTCACCGACCTGATCGGCAAGGCGGCATGTACACCGAGGAAGAACGGCGTAGAGGCAACGATGGTCACCGGCGCGAAGTCCTTGATCGGGTCGTATCGCATCTTATGGAACAGCGAGGGGTTGATCGAGAGCGTGGTAACCGTGGCCATAAGGATCGTGTAGCCGTCCGGAGGCGCTTGCGCGACGTATTCGGCGGCGATCATGGTGCTCGCGCCGGGCCGGTTTTCGACAACGACCGGCTGGCGGAGCAGTTTGGCAAGGTGATCGGAGACGATGCGCGACAGCTGATCGGCCCCGCCCCCGGCAGCGTGCGCGCTGATCAACCGGATGGGCTTGCTGGGATAGTCCTGGGCCAGCGCGGTGGCCATGCATCCCAGCGCGAGTGCCGCGCAACCGAGCATCTTGAACCCTGCAAGCACGCTATCGGAATGCGCCGCGGCTGCCTTTTGGGCGGCGAGCAGTTGATGCGGAATTCGATTCATCGCCTTGTCTCCTCCGGAAACGTCCCGTTGCCCGGTCTATTGACCGTTTCGCCACGCTGGACTTACTGTATACGCATGTATTCCAACGCTGCAACCCTTTACGCAGTTTAGTTGGTCGAAGATCGGAACTGCCGCCCCTGGCGTTAGCACTCATCTTTCGCGGAGGCGGTCATGCGGCCCGTCTGCGCGAACAAGCCCGATCGATGAATGATCCCGCCTCCGGAAAATTGATAGGATCCCTGCCATGACAGTCCGCAAGACTTCACGAGAAGCGGTGAATCCAATTCGTCTTGGCGAGTTCGCGGAGCCACATGCGGACCTGCGCGATTGGATCGATCGGGTCGAAAGCATCGGCGAGCTGTTGCGGGTTTCAGGCGCCGATTGGAATCTGGAAATAGGGGCGGTGGCCGAGATGATCTACCGCGCGCGCCCGGGCAATTCGCCGGCCATCCTGTTCGAAAACATACCGGGTTATTCGTCCGATTTCCGCATCTTGACGGGTGTAACCAATTCGCCGCGGCGCCTGGCGTTGACCTTGGGCCTCCCATTGTCGAAGCATCCCCTGGACGTCGTGCGCGCTTACCGCGACCGCATGAAACGTCACAAGCTCATCGATAATGTCTACGTCGATGGTGGTCCGGTGATGGAGAACGTCGACCGCGACGGCGACGTCGACGTGCTGAGGTTTCCCGCGCCGTTTCTTCATGAAGGAGATGGCGGACGCTACATCGGCACCTCCGGCATGATCATCATGCGCGATCCGGACAGCGAATGGGTGAATGTCGGCTGCTACCGCGTTCAGGTTCACGATCGCAACACGGTGGGCCTGCGGATCACGCCCGGCAAGCATGGCCGCCAGATCCGCGACAAGTATTTCAAGCAGGGCAAGCCTTGCCCGGTCGTGATCGTCTGCGGTCAGGACCCGCTGCTCTACCTGTCCGCGGGCAACGAAGTCGGCTATGGCGTTTCGGAGTTCGCCCATGCGGGCGGTCACCGCGGCATACCCTTTGATACGTTAAACAGCGAACTCCACGGTCTGCCGATGCCGTCGCATGCCGAGATCGTCCTCGAAGGCGAAGTCCTGCCGGATGTGCTCAGGCCCGAAGGACCGTTCGGCGAATGGACCGGCTACTACGCAGGCGCGCGACAGGATGATCCCGCCGTAAGAGTGCGGCGCGTCTATTATCGCAATGCACCCATCTTGACGGTGGGCTCCCCGACGCGTCCACCGTTCGACGATTCGCTCAGCAAGTGCATCATGAAGTCGGCGATGATCTGGGACCAGGCCGAGAAGGCCGGTTTGCCGGGAGTGCAAGGTGTCTGGTGCCACGAAGCGGGTGTCGGCCGTCTGTTCAACATTATCTCCATCAAGCAGGCTTATCATGGTCACGCCAAGCAGGCGGGGTTGCTGGTGGCGGGTGCTCATGCCGGCAATTTTGCCAACCGCTTCGTGGTGGTGGTCGATGACGATATCGATCCGACCAACATATTCGACGTGCTTTGGGCAATGGGGACCCGTTGCGACCCGGCCACCCATATCGATATTCTCCACAGGATGTGGAGCGGGCCGCTCGATCCGCTCACGCGCGGCGGGCCGGATTTTCACAATTCACGCGCGCTCATCGTCGCGTGCCGCCCCTACGAATGGATGAACGAGTTTCCGGCGGTCGTTGAGTCCAGCCCCGGGTTGCGTGCCGAGACGCTAAAGAAATGGGGGCATTTGCTCGCTTGAGCAACCCAGATGGAGAACTGCCGTGAGCAACAGTAAATGCAATGTCGTTGTGGCAGGGGCCGGCATCCCCGCAACGTGATCCCTACCCTTGCCGTCGACCCCCCGTCGAGCACATGAGCACCTGCCGCACCCCGATCCCGTCGTCCAGACGATCGAACGCCAGGTTTAGTTCCTGAAACCCGATCTCGCTCGTCCGGAGCTTATCGACAGGCAATTGTCCGGCCAGGAAGAAGTCGATGAATCTGGGAATATCTCGCCTGGGGACGCTGCTTCCCATGTAGCTTCCCTTGATAACCCGCTCGTCAGCCACAAGCGCGGAAGGAACATATTCGAAGCTGGCGTTGGCCGGCGGCAGGCCTGCGCAAATCGTGGTGCTCCCCCGTCGCCCGATCGCATAGGCGAGTTTAGTGGCCGCGATGGATCCGGCCATCTCGAAGGTAAAATCGAGGCCCCCGCCCGTCTCCTCCCGGATCTTGGCGGCGCAATCGGGATCGGTGGCCAGGTAGACATCGGTGGCCCCGAACTGCTTGGCGAGCCTCAGTTTATCGTCGTGAATATCGATGGCCACGATACGCTTGGCTTTGCTCATGACGGCACCGAGCAATGCGGAAAGCCCGATTCCACCCAGCCCCACGATGCCGACCGATTTTCCACCCACATCACCGGCCGAATTGACCACCGCTCCAACGCCGGTGATAACCGCGCATCCAAAGATCGCCGCATCGGCGAGCGCGACGCTCTTCGGAATCGTCACCAGCGACCGCTCGGAAACGACCGCATATTCAGCGAAGGCCGAAATGCCGCTGTAATGGTTCAACGGCCGGCCATTGAGGCTGAGCCGTTTCGCTCCGTTTTGCAAAGTGCCCTCGGTGCGCGCTTTCCAGGAGGACTCACAGAGGTTGGGTCGCCCGGAGGCGCAATACGAACATGTCCCGCAACTTGCGACGAAGACCATGACGACGTGGTCACCGATGGCAACAGTACTCACGCCCTTGCCGACCTCTCGTACTATTCCTGCCGCTTCGTGTCCGACGACGGTTGGCAGAGCCCGAGGCCGCAGTCCCTTGATGGCGGAGAGGTCCGAGTGGCAAAGACCGGCGGCGGCGATCTCGACGAGAGCCTCGCCGTCGCCAGGTCCGTCCAGATCAACGGATTCGATTCGTAGCGGCAGTGATTCAGCGAAGGGTCGCTTGAGCCCCTGCTCGAACATGACTGCGGCGGTCATCTTCATTACTTCCTCTCCTTGCGACGAAGCCCAGTGAGCAAGGCTCGATCGTCCTATCGCCCCTTCCATCGAGGCCTGCGCTTCTCCGCGAACGCTTTGGGCCCCTCGACCCAATCTTCACTTTCATAGAGCGCCTTCACCGCCGGAAACGCTTTCTGATTCCGATAGGCCGCCTCAAAACTGTCTGCGTCGAAGCCGCGTGCGACAAGGTCCTTCGCGGCACGGATGGCCATCGGCGAACCTTCGAGCATCTGTTCCGCCCACCGAACCGCACCGGCCAGCGCTTCCCCCTCGGTCACCACCTCGTTGACAAACCCGAACTCGAACCCTTCCCTGGCGGTCACCCGGCGCCCTGTGAGGATCATGCCCATGGCCTGTTTTAGCGGAATCTGGCGTGGTAGTCGAAGCAGTCCGCCGGCTGCCGCAGCGAGCCCAACCCGTGGTTCAGGTAAAGCGAACAGGGCATTTTCGGAGGCGATAATCAGGTCGCAGGCGAGCGCGATTTCGAAGCCACCCCCCATCGCGATGCCGTTGACGGCGGCGATAACGGGCTTGGTAAGACCGAAACGCGAGGTCAAACCGCCAAACCCACTCGGCGGCTGACTCGTGTCGTTGCCGGCAGCCTGGTACTTCAGGTCGTTGCCGGCACAAAAGGCTTTCTTCCCGGCGCCGGTAATGATGGCCACCCATAGGTCCGGATCGTCGACGAAGTCGTTGAACGCCTTGTCCAGTTCAATATTCGCCGGCCGATGCAAGGCATTCATCACCTCCGGCCGATTGATGGTCACAATAGAGATGTGACCGTTGCGCTCAACCCTGCAGAACTCGGGCATTCAATTCGCTCTTCTGGAAACCACTTTCATTCGAGTACGGTATCCGGTGTCACTCCGCGATTGCTCAGTGTCGCCTGCCAGGGTCCTTGCGTCCCGATCTGCTTTCGGGGGCGCCATGGCGGTAATCGTGATGTCGTACTCATGATCCACAGACCGCGTCTTCGATCAATTGTCCATCCTCAGATTCGCCACCCTGGCCAGGTCTGCAACCAGAGCCGAATCGACTCGAACGCGTTGGGTGAATTCCGTCGGAGAACTGCCGACGACGGTTACCCCCAGACCTTCGGCGGCACGGCTGAACTCGGGAGACCTGAGCACACCGGTAATCTCCTTGTGCAAGCGGGCGATGATCTCCGGAGGAGTCTTGAGCGGGATCACGAATCCGAACCACATCGGCAGGTCGATACCCCGAAAGCCGGATTCGATGAAGGTTGGCACATCCGGCAGCACGCCAAGCCTCTTGTCTCCGGTCACGGCCAAAGCGCGCAGTTTGCCGCCCCGGATATGGGGCATATTGACCGGCGTAACAAACATCATCGATACCTGACCGCCGATGACGTCGGTGACTCCCAATGCCTCGCCCTTGTACGGTACGTGCAGGGCATCGGTCTTGGTAGAGATCTTGAACATCTCGCCGAGAATATGACCGACGCTGCCGTTTCCCCAGGAAGCGTAGGTCGCTTCGCCCGGACGCTTGCGAGCCCGATCGACCACGTCGGCCAGGGTATGGGCCGGCGAGGACAGCGAGACCACGAACAGGAATGGCATATCCGTGATTTGCGTGATCGGTGCAAAATCACGCAGCACGTCGATATTTCCCTTGGCGCGCAGCACGGGTTCGCTCACCAGCGACGAAGTACTGGCGAAGAGCATCGTGTAGCCATCGGGGGCAGCGCTCGCCGCAACCTTGGCGCCGATACTGCCTCCCGCCCCCGGGCGGTTGTCGACTACAACGGGCTTGCCCAGCCGTTCGGCCAGGCCTTTCGCAACCAGGCGTGCTTGAACGTCTGTGCTGCCGCCCGGCGGGAAAGGAACGATGATCGTCACCGCCTTGGTCGGGTAGTCGTCGGCGAACGCCGGTGCGGTAATGCCCAGCATAACGGCAATACTCAACCCTTTGATGCACATCCCGAACAGACTTCCCGCATGTGTCATGGTTGCTCTCCTTTGGTATGCGATCGTGCGGCACCTTCCAGTGCGTTCATACAGAACTCTCGCAATTCCCGCTCGCGATCAATGACTCCGTGCGACGCGGCGTGTGTCCCGGGTTCGGAAATGTCGTTCCCTCCCGGCCCAATCCGATATCCGGATTGGCGCCCCCGGTTTTCCGAAGATCGCCGTTCAGGGCCCGGTGGGAGAGATATTCGGCATAGTCCTCGGGCAGGTCGATATCGAACTCGGCCTCGGCGAAAGGAATTGTCTCTGCTGACATTCCGAGTCGTGCGGCCTCGGCCCGATGCGCCGCGGCACTGTCCTGCCCGAAGGCGAAGCGAAAACCGCGCATGGCCTCCGGCGGCAGAAATAGAAGATTCGTACCCTTCCCCCGGCGATCGGTGACGATCGCGATTTGTCGCCGACTCGTGCACAGACTTCGCAGTCCTGCAAAAGAGAGCCACGGAAGGTCGGTGGGCATCACCAGCAGGCAATCGACGTCACCTGCCTGCCCGCGAGCCCAATCCAACGCGCCATTGAGGCCGCAATCAACAGGTTCCAGCAGCGCATGCGCGCCGGCGCCCCTGGCGATTGCAACGACGCGCGGATCTGCCGTGACAACGGTTGTCGGCGCGGTCGCAGTCCCGAGCGCAAGCGTTCTCCGCAGGAAGCGCTCGCATAGAGCGGCACGGCAGGCGCCGCTCAACATCGGAGCGAGCCGCGACTTTCCCTGGGTGAGAGGCTTGGCCGGAATGAGGATTTGAAAATTCATGACGGTCCCGATTCGATGACCCGGCTGGCGAGCCGGACGCGATCCTGATCGCTGCGCATCAAGATGGGAGCCAAAGCCACGCGCATCCCCAGCGCCTCGATCGCGGGCGCCAAATGAGCGTCGACTTCATCGACAAGCAGGCAGTCAACCAGGCCCAGATAGTGGCGGGCGATGCCAAGAGCGGACACTTCCAGGCCCATCTCGCTCAACATTTTTGCCGCCGGCCCCTTGACGGCAGCACCCGCGATAATCGGGGAAACGGCGATTTTCGGCGCTCTCGCGTTTGCGATCGTCCGCTTCAACTCGGGCATTCCGAGGATCGGGCCCAGACTCAGGAACGGGTTCGACGGACAAAAGACGATAATGCTGAGGCGGGAATCGGCAAGCCAAGACAGAATCCGGGAATGGGGCCGCGCCGTCCCCGCACCTTCGTAGGTGACATCCGAGACGCAGGGTTCACAACGGCGGCGCACAAAGTAGTCCTGGAAGCGCAGTGGCCCGATGGTGGTATGGACCACTGTGCGCACCGGATCGTCCGACATCGGCGTGATCGCGCAGCCGATTCCGAGCCTGGCGCAGGTGTCGTCGGCGATATCCGCCAGGGATTCGCCCTGCCTCAGCCGTGCCGTGCGCAGCACATGCATTGCAAGGTCGCGATCTCCAAGTTGAAACCATCCCGGCCCGCCCAGCCGATCGAGCGCGCCCATGAATTCCCACGTCTCATCGGCGACGCCCCATCCGGTATTTCGGTTTGCGATGCCGGCAACCGTATACATCACCGTGTCCAGGTCCGGCGAGATATGCAGCCCCATATGCTCGAAATCATCCCCCGTGTTGACGATGATTTTCAGCCGATCCGGCGGCAGGATCTGGTTCAATCCCCATGCCAGTTTTGCTCCACCCACCCCTCCAGTAAGGGCCACGATCATCGGAACAGGTCCATTTCCTTCGAACGAATCAGAGCGGAACCATTTCCTTCACCCAGAGCGTAGGGAAACCCTCGAAGCAGCACAGCCGGCTGCCCTTCATCGGCCTGCCCCATCAGAAGCGAGGCGGCTGCGGCCACCTCGTCGGCAACGCCGACCTCGGTTGAGCGCATTTTGCGGCCGCGCCGATCGGAACGACCTCGCAGGTCCAGCAGCGCAGGAAGACCGCTGGCGCCGAGCGCCGTACCGACCGTCCCGTTGCGCCACGCGCGGCCAAGGCTGTCATTAATGACGACGCCGAGGCGCTTTCCACTCACCGCCTCCAATCGCAGGCGGATTGCCGTCGCGCTCGCATCCGGATCCCGGGGCAGCAGAAGGACAAATTCGTCTTCTGCCCCGGCCGCCACGTTCGACGCATCGATTCCCGCATTGGCCAAGACGATGCCCAGACGATGCTCGACAACAACGACATCCTGCCGCTGGCGCACAACCTCATTGGACTCCCGAAGGACAAGTTCAACAAGTCGCGGATCCTTTTGCACCGACAATGCAAGCTCCCGCGCGCGCGCTGACGGTATCACGTCGGCCAACCGGACATATCGTCCCTCGGCCTTTGAAACGATCTTCTGGGCAAGAACGATCACGTCGCCGTCATGCAGTTGTTCTCCCGATCGCTCGACGCCCGCAAGGACTAACGCCGGCAGATCGTCGCCGGGCTGAACCTCCGGCAGTCCGGGCAGCGCGACAAGCTGGAGCCGCCGCGCTTCGGACTCGGCGACAAGCCCGTTGACGCGTATGCCCGCCCGATGACTCTTGTAGCGAATATTCATGAAGATCAACAGCGATGTCAGCGCCTCGACTGCCGTCGAATTGGCGAGCGGGCCCGCGTGCCACGCCCGCATGCCCGCAGCCCGCGCGAGTTCGATCACGGCTTCGCGTGCATCGGCATCGTCACCACAGACCAGCACATCGCAGTCAACGGGCTGGTCAAGTTGCTGCAAGGCTTCGAACGAAACGTTCTGAAAGGCGGATACCACTTTCACCTCTCCGCCAAGCAGCGCCTGTGCCTTCAGAACCGCCGATCCGCCTTCGGGCAGCTGCACTCTGCTCACCTTCGGTGGAACCAGCGGCACTGTTACGTCGACCAGGATCTTGCCGATCAACTCCTCCCTCACGAGGCTGAGCGTCGCGGCTTGCGCAGCAAACGGCACTGCCAGGACGACGATGTCGCCGGCCCGGGCCGCACCAACCAGATCGGCGCCGACGGCCAATCCGGTCCCGTTTCCCTGGTTGAGCATTTTCGCCGCTGCTGCAGCCTTGGCGGCATCACGGGAGCCAATCACCACACGATAGCCCGCCCGGATCCAGCGAGCCGAAAGCCCGCTCCCCTCCTGTCCCGTTCCGCCCAGCACAGCGATGCTGGGCTTGTCAGCGGTCACAGCCGCGTCTCCCGGCGGGGGATCTTGCGTGGTGGATTGAATTGCATTGGCAGGAGCGGCGGAGCGCGGAAAGACGCGGTCCGCCGCTCTGAGCTGACCGGCTGATACGTTGTCAGGCGCTGCTGCGGGGCACGGCCGCACGATCGGATCATTTCCTCCATCGCGTCGGGCGGAAGTTCCTGGCCGTGCTGCGTCCCCGCAGCGCGCGAAATGCTTTCATTCATCAGCGTACCGCCAAGATCGTTTGCGCCCGCGTTGAGGCAAGCAGCGACGCCGGCCGCACCCATCTTGACCCACGATGTCTGGATGTTTGGAATCAGCGTGTGAAACACCAGACGTGCTACGGCATGCATCAGCACCGCCTCGCGGAGCGTCGGTCCCTTTCGTGCGTCGCCGCGCAGATACAACGGCGCCTCCATATGAACGAAGGGAAGCGGAACGAATTCGGTAAATCCGCCGGTCTCGGCCTGCAGATCGCGAATCGCCAGCAGATGTCGCGCCCAGTGGATCGGGCGCTCGACGTGGCCGTACATAACCGTCGCGGTGGTGCGCAGCCCGACACGGTGGGCGGAACCGACGACGGAAAGCCATTCGGCGGTGCTTAGCTTGTCAGGACAAATCACGGCGCGCACGCCGTCGTCGAGAATCTCGGCCGCGGTGCCCGGAAGCGAGCCAAGTCCCGCCCGCATCAACTCTCCAAGGAAGTCGGGCACGTCCATGCCGATCGTCGCCGCCCCCTGAAAAATCTCCAAGGGTGAAAAGGCATGGATATGCATATCCGGCACAGCGCCCTTGATCGCACGGCAAATCGCCAGATAGGTGGCACCGGTATAGCCCGGATGAATCCCCCCCTGCAGACACACCTCGGTTGCGCCTCGGCTCCATGCCTCCCGCGCACGGCGGACGATTTCCTCGAGCTCCAGATTGTAGGGAACGCCTCTGAGCGCGTCGTGCGTCTTGCCTTTGGAAAAAGCGCAGAAGCGGCACCCGAAGCCGCAGATGTTCGTGTAGTTGATATTGCGGTTGACCACATATCGAACAACATCCCCGCTAGCCTCACGACGCAATCGGTCCGCTTCGCCGCACACCCGCTCGTAATCCGGACCGCGTGCGGCAAACAGACGTACTACCTCGACTTCGCTCAAACGATGCCCCGCGGTCGCCTTGTCCAAGAGCGCCTGAAGCGAACGATCTGGCACCCCCAGCGCGACGGACCGATCTGCGGCTGGAGCGACAAGACCGGGTGCCCATTGATCCTCGCGAACGTAGCCTTCCGAATCGATCGCACGCCGGACACGGGTCGCGAGTTGCGGACTAAGCCAGCGCTCCGGTTCAAGGGTGTAGGACGGGTAGACCGGCAATCGGCCGACGAGAATCTTGCCGGCCGAAGCGGTGCGTTCGGCCAGTTCGGCGATCTGCGGCCACGGCGCCTCCGGATTGACGTGGTCGATCGTCACCGGCGATACGCCCCCCCAGTCATTGATCCCGGCGCGGATCAATTCAACATAGCTGTGCGGAGTGAGGTTGGGTGGCGCTTGGAGATTGACCTCGGCCCCCAGCAGCAGTCGTGCCACGGAAACCGTCCACAGAAGTTCATCGAGGTCCGGCTCCGTCGCGTTCGCGCACTTCGTCCCCGGTTTGGCTCTGAAATTTTGAACGATGACTTCCTGGATGTGGCCGTAGCGCTCACCGAGTTCCCGGATCTTGAGTAGGGCATCAATTCTGTCGAGCCGATGCTCACCAATACCGATGAGAATTCCCGTCGTGAAGGGAACTGCGAGTTCGCCTGCCCACCTGATATTTTCGAGACGTACGCCTGGGTCCTTGTCCGGCGAACCGTAATGCACGCCGCCGCGAACGGCGAGTCCGGTGCTGCTCGACTCGAGCATCAGGCCCTGGCTCACGGAGGCGTCACGAAGGCTGGCCATCTCGGCGCGGGTCATGACACCCGCATTCGTATGCGGGAGAAGACTGGTTTCGCGGAGCACGAGGTCGCACATCGCGCGCAGATAGCTGATCGTCGATGGGTGCCCAAGGGCGGACAATGCCTCGCGCGCCGCGGCGTATTTGAGCTCGGGCTTATCTCCAAGGGTAAACAGCGCTTCCGTGCACCCCGCGGCTTCGCCGCGCCGCGCGATCTGCAGGACCTCCTCCGGCGAGAGATACACGGCCTGTCCGACTCGAGGCGGCTCGGCAAAGGTGCAGTAATGACAGACATCGCGGCAAAGCTTCGTAAGCGGGATAAACACCTTTCTTGAGTACGATATCGTGCGACCGAAAACACGATCCCGCACCGAAGCCGCTGCGTTCATGAGCTCTTCGAGGGGCGCGGCCATCATCCAGCTTGTCGCGAGCTCGCCGTTTATCGCCAGGTCGGACTCCCGCGGGGGCAGATTCGGGTTCCTCGCCGTCCCCGTCATGCGACTCATACGCATAGACTGTCTCTGGTTACCCGCACAGCCACGTTCACAGCATCCATCCCTTGCGTTCCTTTACCCCATGCCATGCCGACCCATTTCATATCAACAGTTCGCTCCAACGGCCGCCCTGGCCTTGCGCATATTCGGAGGAACCGCCTTGGTGCCTATCACACCGCTCTGCGCCAGACGGTCGATCTCAGCTTGCGGCACGTCGAGCAGGCCGGCAAGCACTTCCTGATTATGCTGCCCGAGCGTCGGAGCGTGGCGAGGACACGGGTACGGTGCCCCTGTATCGCGGTAAGCCGGCGCCGGCTGGGGGTGAATTCCGATGAACGGATGATCAATCCAGGCCCAGAAACCACGCGCGCACAGATGTGGGTCCTGCAGCAGGTCGTAAGGTGCGCGGGCCACGCCGGCCGGAACGCCTGATTTCTGGAGCAGCAGCATCGCCTCGTCGGCCGTGAGGGTCCTGGTCCAGCATTCGATGGCCTGTTCGATCTCGGCTTCTCGCTCGCGGCGGCCCGCTGCCGTTGCGAGTGACCGGTCAACTTCAAAATCCTTCCGGCCGATCGACTCACACAGTGCGGCCCACTGTCGATCATTCGTAACCGCAATCAGCACCCATTCGTCTTCCCCCAGGCACCGGAAACAACCATGGGGCACATGCGCGCGGTGACGGGTACCGAGCCGGGGCGCAACAGCGCCATTCGCGGACTGCTCAATGATCCACGGCGCGAGCATCGGCAACATGCATTCGACCTGGGACAAGTCGATGCGCTGTCCCTGGCCGGTGCGACGGCGATGGAGCAGCGCGATCAGCAACGCTGAGGCCGCGTTCAGGCCGCCTATCGAATCGCCGTAGGCGATGTGATTCATGGCTGGCGGGCCGTCGGGACTGCCCGAAACACTTGGAAGACCGGACGCCTGTTCCAGTGTCGAGCCATATGCGCGACACTCGCGCCGCTTGCCGTCCGCGGCAAAGGCGGGCATCGATACCATGATGATGCCATCGTTGACGGCTCGCAGAGCGTCGTAGTCCAGACCAAGTTTCGGCAGGACGCCCGCCGAATAGTTCTCGACCACGATATCGGCATGTTCGATCAGCTGCTTGACCAGCCGAACTCCATCCCGCGTTGTAAGATCAAGCGTCACACCACGCTTGTTTCTGTTTAATACCATGAAAAACGGACTCTTTTCGTAGAGCACCTTTTCGAAGACAACGGGGCGGTTATCCACACCGCGCCACCAATCCGGATATTGGCAGGCTTCGATCTTGATCACATCGGCGCCAAGATCGGCCAGATGCCGCGTCGCATTCGGTCCGGCCCAGCCCATGGACAGATCGACAACTCGAACACCTTCGAGAGGCAGGGACACGGATTCCCCGCTCATGGCCCGATTCGATGGCGGCTTGGAACCCGGCCCGCGCAGCCAGGAGGCCCGATGCTCACCCGGCTTCGGCACTTTCCCCCCACGTCGGGGCGGCGTGCATCCCAGACGAAGCGGCGAACCGGGCGCCTCGTACGTGCGCCCGCCGTGTACGATCTCCTCGAAAGCGCCGCGTCGGCGATGCTCGTTGTCCTTGAGCACTGCGTCCATGTCCGGAACGACGACGAACGGAAGCCTCAGTTCAAGTGCGATCCGGAACCATTCGTCTGCGGTCTTCTCCAGAAATCTGGATTTGAAGCAGCCCTCCAGCCTGTCCGCGTTGCGAAGCCGATCGCGATTGACAGCGTATTGCGGATCCGAGCCGATTTCATCGATTCCAAGCAGCTTGCAGAATGTCTTCCATTGAACCGGCGTTACGACTGTCACACCGATCCAGCCACGCTTGCATGGATAGATGCCGAAAGGAAAGTTGGGGACAAATCTGTTTACGCCCCAACGCTTGTCGCGACCACCCGTGCCCCAGGAAAGGGCGACGTTGTAATCCGCGATGGCCAAGTTGGCTTCCATCACGCTGATTTCATAACGGCGGCCGCCGTTGGTGTCGCGACATTGCATTGCCGCCATAACGGCGATGAATGCCGTAAGGCCGCCGACGATCCCGGCCTGGTAATCGGGCAGCGGGACGGGGGGACCTGACTCGGGCCCGATGGGTTGCACCAGGCCCGCTAGCGCACGACAAACGGAATCAGTCGCGGCAAAGTCGCTATAGGGTCCACTTTCCCCGAACCAACTCGTTGAAGCGATGACCAGAGCCGGATTTGCGTTGCGCAACTCGTCATGGTCGATCCCGAACGCTCTGCGCTCCCCGCTGGTCAAGGAATCGATCAGGACGTCGGCTTCATGGAGCAATTTGTGAAGCCGGGCCAACTGATCCGCCTGCCGTGGATCAACCAAGACGCTTCTCTTTCGAAGATTGAGAAAGCCGAAGTACCCGCTTTCGCGCGCTCCTGCGCCGATATCGACCATCGGAGGGGTGGATCGCCCTGGATCGCCCCCCGGCGGCTCGATCTTGACGACGTCCGCACCGAAATCCGCAAGCATGCGGGCGCAATACGCGCCTGCGGGTAGGGCTCCAATCTCGACGACGCGCAGGTCAGCTAGCGGCAACACGTTCATCCTGCGCGCCGGCGCGCTTCTGCGGAACGCAGGGCGCTTCCTTCGCATACCCTTCGAACGCGCACGGGATGCGGTGTATTGCCTCGATGGCGTCCCGAAGCGGTTCCGGGTCGAAATCGGGCTCCAACTGCAATGGGTAAACAGTATCGGCGAGCCCCCTGTAGCGCTTTTCAATTTCCTTGGCAAGGTTGTCGTAGGTGGCAACCACCCCGAACAGATCGATGAGGTCGTCCGGGATCTGCGCAGCCATCTCATTCCATCGCCCTTCACGCGGATAAGGCTGCAGCTTCAGGCCAAGGTCTTCCATCCCATGCAGGCGCAAGACATCCCAATACGCCTTGGTTGAGCAGTAAAAGGCGATCCGGTACCGGACATATTCGCGCCATTTGGCCACCACTTCCTCGTTCGGTCCGGTGGCGATGAATCCGCCCGATATTATTTCCAGATTCTTCCGTTCCCGGCCGGCCGACTTGAGCCCTGCCGCCAGTCGCACATTGCTGACCTCCTCCAGATAGCGCCGGGTCGAGAAGGGATGAAGGCGAACGCCGTCACAGATCTCGCCGGCCAGATTCAGCATCACCGGCCCAACCGTCGCGAGCGACACCGGCACGCGCGGCAATCCATTGGGCTTCGGTGAAAAGTTCGGTGTCATCAAGGTCAATGTGTAATGCTCGCTGTGGTAGTCCAACGGCTCCCCCGTTTCCCAGCAGCGATGAACTGCCCGTACCGCACCGATATAGTCGCGCATGCGCGGTGCCGGCGGGCTCCATGGAATGCCGTACCTGCGCTCGTTGTGCGTTTTCACCTGAGCTCCAAGCCCAAGGTAGAAGCGTCCGCCGGATGCGTTGTGTATGTCCCATGCAATCTGCGCGGTGACGGTCGGGGAGCGCGGAAACGCCATCGCAACAGCGGTGCCCAGTTGAATCCGATCGGTCACCAGGGCTGCCGCCGTCAACGGCAGATAAGGGTTATGCTGGTTTTCCAGAGCGACGATCGAGTCAAATCCCGCCCGTTCTGCCCTACGGGCAAAATCCTGCGATAACCTCAAGTCGCTATTCTGAATTTGTACCGATACTCGCATCGTTCTTCTCCCTCATTTCATGCCGGCGACGCAACAAGGTCACTTGGATTGATCAGATGCCCTGACACAATAAGCCAACCGCCAACGACATTACTTCTTCTGTTCCTCGTCAATCCCTTCGATCAGCTTCATGTATTCGAATGTATACATTCGCATACGTTAACATGCAGGTGTGTTTTGTGCAAACTGCGAATCCCGAATGTGACGAGGATTGAAATCTACGATGAGAAATAGTCAGGCATATATCATGGGCGCATACGAGCACCCCACGCGAAAGGCCGACGACAAGTCGCTTGGTCAATTGCATGCGGAAGTTGCAAAGGGGGCCCTGGAAGACGCCGGACTTGCCAAAGATGACGTCGATGGATATTTTTGCGCCGGCGATGCGCCAGGACTTGGTCCTCTGTCGATGCTTGATTACCTCGGCCTGCGAGTCCGCCACATGGACTCGACGGATACGGGCGGCTCTTCGTACCTCATCCACGTCGCCCACGCTGCGCAGGCGATCGCCGCGGGGAAATGTTCGGTCGCATTGATCACCCTCGCCGGCCGGCCGCGGGCCGAGAACATGGCGACGGGCACCGCGCCGCGCGTCTACGCTGCCGATGCGCCTGAAGTTCCATTCGAGTTTCCGTACGGGACAACGACGGTCGGCCTGTACGCCATGTGCGCTATGCGCCACATGTACCAGTACAAGACTACGAGCACGCAGTTGGCCTGGATTAAGGTCGCGGCCTCGCATCACGCGCAGCACAACCCCAATGCCCTGCTTCGCGATGTCGTCACCGTCGAGGACGTGATCAATTCGCCGTTGATCGCGGATCCGCTGCACCGCCTTGACTGCTGCGTGATCACCGACGGCGGCGGCGCACTGGTTGTGGTCGGCCCCGAAGTCGCCAAACGACTGAAGCGGCCTAAGGTTGCAATCCGTGGGTGCGGTGAGGCTGCGAAGCACCAGATGGGAGGAAAGATCGATCTGACTTATAGCGGCGCCGCTTGGTCGGGCGCCGCGGCCTTTGCGGAGGCCAGGGTCAAACCCTCCGACATCAAGTACGCCTCGATCTATGATAGTTTCACGATTACCGTGCTGATTCAGATTGAGGACCTCGGATTCTGCGAAAAAGGTCTTGGCGGACGATTCGTCTCCGACGGAAACCTCATCTCGGGCGTCGGCAAACTGCCATTCAACACCGACGGCGGTGGGCTCTGCAATAACCACCCTGCCAACCGCGGCGGAATGACCAAGGTGGTCGAGGCGGTTCGGCAACTGAGAGGCGAGACGCATCCCAAGGTTCAGGTGCCCAACTGTGACCTCGCTCTGGTTCAGGGGACCGGCGGGCAACTGGGCAGCAGGCACGGCAGCGCCACCCTGATTCTCGAAAGGCAGTAGAACCCAATGTCACAGCGGCGTCGAGAAATTGCCGTTCCTAACCGTACGCCGGAGACCGAAGCCTACTGGGAATCCGCGGGTAAGGGCGTTCTGCTGGTCAAGAGATGCCGCTCATGCGGCGAAGCGCACCATTTTCCGCGTACGACTTGCCCTTTCTGCTTCAGTGACCTGACCGAGTGGCAGCAGGCGTCCGGTAAAGGTGTGATCTATTCGTTCAGCGTCATGCGCCGCGCACCGGTCCCCTACGCCATCGCCTATGTCACGCTTGAAGAAGGGCCGACGATGATGACCAATATCATTGAATGCGACTTCGACGCCATTGCTATCGGCAAACGGGTGAAACTGGTTCCCCAGCCGGGTGATGACGGTCTACTGATCCCGATGTTCACACTTGACCCGGGGCAAGACAGCTGAGGAAGCGTTGCTTGAGAATCTATTTCAAAATGAGGAAAACGGTTTCTTCAAAGATCGTCGCTTGCGTGCGGATGGCTTCATCATCCGTGCGCAAGCGACGATCCGCGCGGACGGATTTTCCGTCC
>Ga0315281_10004234_pt1 | contig 20868 bp, 24 predicted proteins | sample YL17G07_0_MG_FD_204540 | JGI IMG/M metagenome (GOLD analysis project Ga0315281, IMG submission 204540) | Sediment microbial communities from Yellowstone Lake, YNP, Wyoming, USA - YL17G07_0 | ecosystem: Environmental > Aquatic > Freshwater > Lake > Sediment | place: USA: Wyoming | collected...
TAGAGTACGTAGATCCCCGTATCCCTGTCCACCCATGGTAAGATTTTTAAATGGCAAGACATATAGGCCTTCGGTAAGATTTTAGACGGCGCGATTCGAACATTTGACAAAATCTCTTACCGTGGTGTATATCATAAAAATAATGCATATCGGTCCATACATTCCGGAAACGAAGCATGAAAAGAATTTAACGGGTCCAGAGGGGATTTGCTAGAATCAACATCCATCTCCGCAACAAAGCCCGGGGGGTGGGGCTCAGGGAGCGGGCGAATCATAGGATTCTGGCGGCGGCATGCAGGCTTGGCCGGCTCGTGGGCGCTTTTTATCTTTTTTTTTCTCCTGCCCCGTTTGTCTTTCTTCCTGGCCTATCCGGTAGTGGCTTTTCCCCGTGACTATGGCGGCTACTTCATGCTCGTCGACCAGATGGCCAAAGGCTTTCTGCCCCACATGTCCGTCCGCACCATCGGTTATCCGCTGTTCTTAAAACTCGTCTTTTTCTTTTCTAATCGCAACTTCACCGTAGTGGCCGTCCAGCACCTGTTAACGCTTTTTTGCTCTCTTTTGTTCATCTACGCCGTGCACCGCCTTTACGGGCGCTTTCGTCTCATTCCCATGTTTACCGCCCTGGCCCTGGGTGTTTTCGCTTCTTCTTCCATCCATGTGCGTCTCGATTGCACTTTGCTGACCGACAGCCTGTTTGTCAACCTGGTCCTGTTCTCGCTGGCGTTGCTCCTCCTGGGACTCGGGCTGAAGCGGAAATGGATCTTGGCCGCCGCCTCGTCGGCCATGGCCGCTACGATCCTCGTCCGGCCGGCTGGAATGTTCCTTGTCCCCGTCTACTTGCTTGTGATCATTTTTCTCCTGTCCGGCCACTGCGGTCGGAGGGCCGTGACAGCCTTTGCTTTGCCCTTTGTCTTTCTGCTGTTGGCTCTGGGGATTTACAACCGTCTGACCGTCGGCACCTTTGCGGTATCCACTTTCAGCGAGGCGTCCCTCATTTCCTTGACTTCTACATTTCTTGAGGAACATCCTTCTTTCGGGTTGGCGGGCAATAAAGCCGTGCGCGCTTGCCGCCGGGCGGTTAATAAAAGGGATATCCGCATCCTCGCTTCCTCTTGGGAATATGGACGCATCAACCGCGTGCTGGAGAAGTACTACGAAAAGAACCGCCACCGCGTGTACGATGCCTTCTTCAATCGTGAGCCTGCCGACTCTTTTAACCTCTACCTCAAGTGGCGGCCACTCTTGCGAAAGATGGGAATTTACGCCATCCGCCGCCATCCGTGGATCGCCCTGAAATATCTCTATTCTAAGTTCATGATCTATTTTTTTGCGAACAGGGGCACCTATAACGATTTTTACAAGCGCCTGGAAGACGATTTTCTCTGGTCGCGTTCCCTGCGGAAGAACTTTTCCGGTTTTGGGATTCCCGACTCGTCCTTTAGCTGCATGTACAATACCCGTTCCTACGCGGCCACGCTGTCGCCGGCATTCATTCAATTCATGCTTAAGGAATACCATGATCCACCCTCGTTCACCCACATTTCCCTTTCCGCAGATGGGACGGTCATGTTCACACCGACCATCTGGAAATCTCTCCACATCATCTGGCAGAAGGTTCACAATGCGCTGTTCCGCCAAATATTCTGGATCCTGCTTTTTTTCCTGACCTTCCTTTATGCGCTCTATCGCCTGGTGGCCACGCGAGGGCGCCATCTGGGTACGTTTTTTCTATTCCTGATGACATTTTCAGCGTTGGGCTACGGGATCTCGGTCGTTTTATCGGCGTTTCCCTATCTCCGCTACGTTTGTGCTCTGGAGTATGTGTATTACCTCTGCCCCATCTTGTTTGCGATATCCCGACTGCCTGACCCGCGGGTCGCCGGGAAATAGCCATTTCCCCACGGCATGGGAAATGATTTCTTGGGCTGAACCCGGATATCCATGAAAAACTCGCGGAACACCTGAAAGCTGAGTTTCGCGGCCGATAAGCCTCCGCTGCCCCATGTCTTCAAGCGCCGTTTTTCGGGGCCGTTGACATCGCCGCGGACCGGCGATACAATACCGGCATGATTAGGAAGAGAGATTCATCATTAAAGATTGTTTTCTTTCTGATTTTCGTTTTCACAGTTATCTCTTTTGCACAAGAATCAAAGAATGTTCAGCCCATAAAAGTTGCATGTGTCGGCAATAGCATAACTTACGGTGCTGGACTTGCAAATAGAGAAAAGGATTCTTATCCTGCAGGTTTGGGTCGAATCTTAGGCAACGGATATGAAGTAAAAAATTTTGGAGTGAATGGAAGAACGGCCTTAAGAAATGGATATTTTTCTTATAGGAAAGAGAAAATGTTTCGAAAGGCAAGGGCCTATAAGCCGAATATCATCATCATGGAACTTGGAACGAACGACTCGAAGCCGATGAATTGGCAATACAAAGACGAATTTGAAAAAGATTACGGTGACCTTGTAGATGCTTTCTCATCTCTTCCTTCCCATCCCAAAGTTTTTATTTGTAAACCCATACCGGCATTTAGTGAAAAATGGAAAATTAGCGATTCAGTTATCAGAAATGAAATCATTCCGATCATTGGAAAGGTGGGTAAGGTCAAAAAAGTTGAAGTCATTGACTTAAACAAGGCATTTAGCGGAAAAGAAAACCTTTTCCTCGATGGGATTCATTTAAATGAGGAAGGTTGTGCGTTCATGGCAAAAGAAATTTATAAAGCCATCACTGGAAAAGAGGTTATTGATAAGGAAGCAGCAACCAGGAAAAACTAGATCAGAACAGATATGTTGCTCAAAAATATTTTTACTCCGGAATCCATGTGCGAACAAAACCATCGCGTTCCGCGAAGTGATGGGCGGAGGCAACTTCCGCTTGATCCACTCGCCGTTACGCGGGGCTGCTGCTGACCTGGTGTATGAGTAGGTTTCTTTGGGCAGCGCGCTGGAGCAAGCGGGCCGTGTTGCTGCTGGAAGGAGGAGGTTCCGCCGCATGAAAATCCTCGTCGTCGCTTGCTGCTACAACGAGGGCGAGAAGATCCAGGACCAGTTCAAAGGGTATCCCCGCCCGCGTGATTACGATCTGCTTGTCCTCGCTGAGCGGACGGCCCCCGGTCGATGGGGGCTTTACGAGTTTAGGACCATCCCCCGCTAATCATGGAAGATGCCCTTCGATCCAGCAGAAAACCGCGAGTGGCTGCTTTTATACCCATCTTCAATGAAGAGAACCACGTGGGCAAAGTCCTGGACGGACTCGCGGCGGTCGTGCGCGACAAGATCGTGGATCATGTCGTGGTGGTGGACGACGGCAGCACCGACCGGACCCCGGAGATTCTGCGACGCTACGATTTCGTGAGGGTCGTCCGCCACGAACGCCGGCGCGGCTGCGGGGCGGCGATCCGCTCCGCCTTCGAGGCGTTGCTTCCAGATGGTTTTGACGTGGCGGTCCCTCTGGCTGCCAATGGCAAGGATGATCCGGCCCAAATTCAGCGGCTGCTCGAGCCCATTCTGGCGGACGAGGCCGACTATGTGCAGGGGTCGCGTTTCCTGCGCGGGGGCGACAGGACCGGTTTGCCGTGGCAGCGCCTGCTGGCCATGTGGTTTTTTGTCTGGATGTTTCGGCTTTTCCTGTGGAAGTGGTTCACCGACTGCACGAATGGTTTTCGCGCCTACCGGACCACGCTGCTGCGTGACCCGCGCGTAGACTGGCGGCAGGCCTGGCTGGGCAACGATTATGAGTTGGAGATGTACCTGCATTATCAGGCCAGCGCCCTGGGGTACCGGGTGAAGGAAGTTCCCGTTTCCAAAGTTTATCGAAGAGTACCGGGCCAGTCGTATTCCAAAACCCGGTTGGCAAACTGGTGGACTGGATTGAGAACCGTGATCTATTTGCGGTTCGGATTTCGTCGCTAAACTGAATTATGGCAAAAGCACTCGTCACCGGCGGCGCGGGCCTCATCGGCTCGCACATTGTCGATCTTCTCCTGCGCAAGGGCTACGCCGTGCGCATCCTCGACAATCTGGAACCCAGCACCCACTTCGAAGGCCGCCCGCCGTGGATTCCCGACGATGCGGAGTTCATGCAAGGCGACGTGCGCAGCACCAACGACCTGCGCCGTGCCCTGCGCGGAGTGGACGTGGTGTTCCACCAGGCGGCCTACGGCGGGTTCGCGCTGGAGATCACCAAGATGACCGACGTGAACGCCTGCGGCACCGCGCGCCTTTTCGAGGTCATCCGCACCGACGGGCTGAACATCAAGAAAATCGTCACGGCTTCGTCGCAGGCCGTCTATGGCGAGGGCAAATACGAATGCGCCCAGTGCGGCACGTGTTATCCCGAAGTGCGTCCGCTCGAACAACTGGAGCGGCGAGATTGGGAGGTGCATTGCCCGAAGTGCGGCGTCTCCATGAAGCCGGTGCCCATCGACGAAGGCGCGCCGCTCAAACTCAACGGCACCTACCACCTCACGAAGTATTTCGAGGAGCGCATGACGCTGGGCCTGGGACGCGAATGGGGCCTTCCCGCCGTGGCGCTGCGTTACATGCTGACCTACGGGCCGCGGCAGTCGGTGTTCAATCCCTACACCGGCATCTGCTCGATCTTCTCGACCCGCTTCCTGAACGGTGTGCCGCCGGTGATCTATGAGGACGGCCAGCAGACGCGCGACTTCGTCTTCGTGGAAGACGTGGCCCGCGCCAACGTTGCCGTGATGGAAAGCGACGCCGCCAGCGGGCGCGTGTTCAACGTGGGCACCGGCCGCGGCACCAGCATCCTGCGGTTCGCCGAGTTGCTGCGCGACGCCTACGGCAGCACGGTGTCGCCGTCCGTGCCGGGCCAGTACCGCCCTGTGGATTTCCGCCATCTTGTGCCGGACATCAGCGGGCTGCAAGGCATCGGCTGGACTCCCACGGTGAGCGTCGAAGAAGGCGTCCGGCGTTATGCGCAGTGGATTCTGTCGCTGAAACAGCCCGCCGAGTATTTCACCAAAGCGGAAGAAACGCTGAAAAAATTGCGCGTCGTCCGACAGGCAAAGTGACTCCCTGAAACTTCAAGCCCATCAACCCAGCAACCAATATGGCCACAGACAAAATCCAGTTCGTTGACCTACAGACCCAGTACCAGAATCTCAAAGCCGGAATCGACGCTGCCATCGCGAAAATATGCGCACGCGGCGATTTCATTTTGGACGAGGACGTGAAGTTGCTTGAAACCGTCATCGCCATTCACGCCACCGGCGCCAAACCGGTGCTCGTGGACTGCGACTTGCAGTTCTACACCATCGACCCGGCGGCGGTGGAACGCGCCATCACGCCGCGCACCAAGGCCATTATTCCCGTCCACCCCTAAGGCCAGCCGGCGGACATGGACCCGATCCTCGACATCGCCAAACGTCACATGCTCTTGGTGATCGAAAACGCCTGCCAGGCCCATGGCGCCGAATACAAGGGCGGCCGTTTCGGTGCCATGGGAGACATCGCCGCCTTCAGTTTCTATCCGGGCAAGAACCTGGGCGCCTACGGCGCGGCGGGTTTTTTTTGTCCCGGCATGCTCTTCGGGCGCCGTTTTTCGGGGCTGGTTGACATCGCCGCGCGGCCGGCGATAAAATACCGGCATGATTAGGAAAGGAGATTTATCTTCATTCTCAAAAGGGCCGAAAGTTCCAACGGTTAAAGAGAGTATTGGAAAACGTTCAGTTTGAGAGGTAATCCTGATGATAGCATTGGTTGATCTGAAGAGGCAGTACAAGACCATCCGGAAGGACGTCAACAAGGCCATCCGCGACGTCGTTGTGAACACCGATTTCATCATGGGGGGAGACTTGATGAAGCTGGAGGAGGAGTTCGCCCATTACTGCGGCACCGCTCACGCGGTCGGGCTCGACTCCGGCACGGGCGCCCTGGAACTCGCGCTCCACGCCGTCGGGCTCAAGCCCGGCGACGAAGTGATCGTCCCCGCATTCACGTTTTACGCGACGGCATCGGCGGTCTGGGCCGCGGGCGGAAAACCCGTTTTCGTCGACGTGGAAGACGACACGGCGAACATCGACCCGTCCAGGATCGAAGCCGCCATCACCCCGAAGACGAAGGTCATCCTGCCCGTCCACATCTACGGCCAGCCCGTCAACATGGGCGAGATCATGGCCATCGCCCAGAAGCACAAGCTCCTGGTCATCGAAGACGCCTGCCAGGCGCACGGCGCGAAAATCCACCTGAAAGACGGCCAAGTGAAGATGGCGGGGAGTGTCGGGGCGATCGGCTGTTTCAGTTTTTATCCCGGGAAGAACCTCGGTGCTTACGGCGATGGCGGGATGATCGTGACGAACAAGAAGGAATACGCCGACGTCATCAGGCTTTTAAGGGACTACGGCAGGACCGGCAAGTATCAGCACGACCGCATGGGTTATAATCGCAGGCTCGACACGCTCCAGGCGGCCGTTCTCCGGGTCAAGCTCAAAAAGCTGGATTCCTGGAATAAGGCGCGCAGGAAATGGGCCGACCTCTATGACAAGCTCCTGGGCAGGATCGGCGTCCGCACGGTCAAGATCAGGGATTTCGGGGAGCCCGCGAGGCACATCTACGCCATCCGCGTGGAACGGCGCGATGAGCTTTTGAACTTCCTCAGGCAGAACGGCGTGGGGGCCGGGATCCATTACCCCATTCCTCTCCACCTCCAGAAAGCTTTCGATTGGCTCGGATACAAAGAGGGCGATTTCCCGATATCCGAGAAGATCGCGAAGGAAGAGATCTCGCTCCCGCTTTTCCCCGAATTGACGGAGAAGGAAGTCAAGCAGGTCGTCAGCCTCATCCAGGGCTTTTTTTCGGGCTGATAGGAGAATTCATAATGACGCGACTCGCCGTCATCGGCTTGGGGCATTGGGGCCCGAACTACTTGAGGAACTACTCCCAGATGGACGGGTGCGAGGTCGCGGCATGCGTCGACCAGAACGGCTCGCGCGTCGCCGCCTTCCGCAAGACCCATCCCAGTATCAACTTTTACCAGTCGACGGAAGAGATGTATGCGAAGGAGAAACCGGACGCGGTCGTGATCGCAACGCCCACCGCCACCCATTTCCAGATAACGGGCGAAGCCCTGACGCACAAATGCCACGTGCTTGTAGAAAAGCCACTGGCCATGGACGAGAAGGAATGCCGGGGCCTCGTGGACCTGGCGGGAAATGGAAAACGGCTTTTGATGGTCGGGCACACGTTCCTCTTTAACGATGCCGTCATCTGGATGAAGAATTATCTGTCCCGGGGCGGCTGCGGGGAAAAGATCTATTACATGCACGCGGTGCGCACGAACCTCGGGCCCATCCGCTACGACGTGAACGCCCTGATGGACCTCGCCCCGCACGACGTTTCCATATTCCTGTACCTCCTGGGAGCGAAGCCCGTCGCCGTCTCGGCCTCCGGAGCCGCTTTCCTCGACAAGGCGAGGGAAGATGTTACGTTCATGACCATCTATTTCGAGAACGGCATGCTGGGGCACGTCCACGTTTCCTGGCTGGACCCGCGCAAGGTCAGGCAGGTGACGGTGATCGGCGACAAGAAAATGATCGTCTTTGACGACCTCACCGTGCAGGAACCCATTCGCATCTACGACAAGGGCGTCCGGCGCTCGCAGGAGTATTCCGACTTCGGCGAGTTCAAGGCCGTTGTCTACGACGGGGATGTTGTGATTCCCAAGGTCCAGATGGGTGAGCCCCTGAAGAACCAGTGCCGTGAATTTTTGAATTACCTCCAGGCAGGAAAGATCGGCCGCTCGGACGCATCGTTCGGACTCGAAGTGGTGAGGGTCCTGGATGCGGCAAGAGGATCCCTGAAGCGGAAAGGTCAGGTCGTGGAACTTAAAGACTAAAATGGCCGACTCCGGAAGATATCCCCGCGAAAAGATCATCGTCATCCTGCCCGCCTACAACGAAGAAGGAAAAATAGGGCTGGTCGTCTCCAAGATCCTCGCCGAAAAGACCGCAGACAAGATCATTGTCGTGGATGACGGTTCTACGGACAGGACCAGGGAAGAAGCTGCTTCCGCAGGCGCCCGGGTGCTTGTGCACGAGAAGAACATAGGTGTCGGGGCCGGCATCCGGGACGGCATCGAATTCGCGAGAGAGAACACGTTTACCATTGCGGTCGTCATGGGCGGAGACGACCAGAACAACCCGGACGAGATGCGCCGCTTGCTTGACCCCATCGCTCACGACCATTTCGTCTTCGTCCAGGGCTCGCGATATATGCCCGGCGGGGTGAGGATGAACATCCCTCTCTTCCGCAGGGTGACGACGGGGCTCTTCTCCATCATCTTGAGGCGGCTCATGGGCTTCCCCGTGACCGATGGGACTAACGGCTATAGGGCGTTCCGTCTCTCCATCTTCGACAATCCCGCCATCGATCTTCGCCAGGAGTGGCTGAACCATTACGAGCTTGAGCCTTACATCTATTGCAAGGCGATACAGCTCGGGCTTAACGTGACGGAAGCCCCCGTGACGAAACGTTGCCCAAAGACACATAAGGGGTATGCCAAGATGGTCCCGATTTTAGGCTGGTGGAGCATTTTAAGACCCTTGATCTATCTTAAACTTGGTATCAAGAGGTAAGCTTCTTGCCTGCTTCACAGGTCTTTTATCCCTTCATGGACGCCACGGTCCTGATCCCCATGCTGCGTTTCCGCCTGCCGATGGAGCCGTTCGTCTTGATGTTCGCAGCCGCCGCCTTCTTAAAGGCCGCCGGCAAAGAATGTGTCGAAGAAATATCTGAAATCCAATCAAGGAGCCCATTATGAAAATCATGATCAAGCTAGGGAAGGGAAAGAAGGCGGGGAAGAACGTGGCCATCGGCGAGATGCCGGCGCGGAAAGTCGGGGACCTGAGCCTCTCCGTCGGAGAGAACGCGAATTTGAGGTCCGGCACCGTCATCTATCTTGGGAGCAAGATCGGTTCGCACCTGACCACGGGCCACAACGTCGTGATCCGGGAAGAGAACCGGATTGGCGACCATTTTTCCATCTGGAGCAACTCCATCATCGATTATGGATGCAGGATCGGGAACGGCGTCAAGGTGCACTGCAACTGCTACGTCGCCCAGTACACCATCCTTGAAGACGGCGTTTTCATGGCGCCCGGCACCATCATATCGAACGACATGTACCCGGGAAGCCCCGACGCGATGGAGCACCTCGAAGGCCCGACGATCAAGAAAGGCGCCCAGATCGGATGTAACGTCACCATCCTGCCCGGGGTCGTCATCGGAGAGCATTCGCTGATCGGCGCGGGAAGCGTCGTGACGAAGGACATACCGCCGTATTTCTTGGCTTACGGGAACCCGGCCAGGCCCGTGATGAAGATCACCGATCTTGTGGGCAAGGAAAGAAAAAACAGGCCCTACAAGTTTTTGTTCGATAAGCAATCCTGATCATGCGGCCGGGCCCGGATCCGGTCCTTGGATCAGGCTGTGTAGGTCAATATCTTTGAATTCTAAGGAGGGTTCCGTGAGCGCCAATGATGAAAAGGGCAGGACGTCGCTGCACTGGGCCGTAATCCGGGGCGATAAGGCCGTGACAGAGCTTCTGATCGCCAAAGGTGCGGACGTGAACGCCGAGGACAAAAATGGCTGGACGCCGCTGCGCTTTGCCGCTCGTTACGGCCATAAGGCCGTGGCCAAGCTTCTAATCGCCAACGGTGCGGATGTGAACGCCCAGGCCACTATTGGCAATACGCCGCTGCGCGGGGCTGCGGGCCTGGGCGACTCGCAAATGGCCGAGTTGTTGATCGCTAAGGGCGCGGACGTGAACGCCAGGACCGCCGATGGCTGGACGCCGCTGCACGTGACCGTCCTTGAGGGCCACAAAGACATCGCCGCGTGGCTTATCGCCAACGGCGCGGACGTGAACGCCAGGACCGCCGATGGCAATACACCGTTACACTGGGCCGCGCAGGAAGGCCATAAAAGCGTGGCCGAGCTGTTAATCGCCAACGGCGCGGACGTGAACGCCAGGACCGCCGATGGCAATACGCCGCTGCACGGGGCTGCTATAAAAGGCCAAAAGGACGAGGTCGAGCTGCTGATCGCGAAGGGTGCGGACGTGAACGCCAGGGGCAAAGATGACTCGACGCCGCTGTACTATGCCGCTCAGAATGGACACAAGGACGTGGCAGAGTTGTTAATCGCCAAAGGCGCCGACGTGAACGCCAAGAACAAAGATAGCTGGCCGCCGCTGCATGTGGCCGCAGAAGGGGGTTATAAGGCCGTGGCCGAGTTGTTAATCGCCAAAGGCGCCGACGTGAACGCCAAGGACGACTATGGCAGGACGCCGCTGTATGTGGCCGCAGAAGGGGGCTATAAGGACGTCGCCGAACTGCTCAAGAAGCATGGGGCGAGGGAATAAGGCGGGGTCATGAGCGCAGAGTTCACGAGCCTTCTTAATGGCGCTGGGATCAAGGTGAGCATGGACGGTCGCGGCTGGGACGCGAACTCCGCGATCCAGGGCAGATCTAATAGTCCTATCGTTCCCAGGAGCACCAATGATATAATTGGACGCGGGAAATGGACGTCATCGATCTGGCCGTCGCCGCGGATTGGGAATTCGACGCGGATTTCGTCCGCCTCGTCGGGGAAGCGGCCGTCCGGGCGGGCTTGACAACGCGGGCGATCTGGCCGGCCGACGTCGAAGAAACCGTTCACCAGCTGGCCGCCGGAGAAATGGACATCCGGTTCCTGCTCGACCGTGCCTCCGCCACGTCACCCGAGTTTCTCGGCCTCCAGGACTTTCTGCGCGGCCGGGGAAGGGAGGTCCTCGACCCCGTCGAGAAGCTCCGCTGGGCCTCGGACAAGGCGACCATGCACCTGGAGTTCATCGCCGGAGGGCTGATGACTCCCAACACCATCATTCTTCCGTCCTTCGCGAGCCGTTACGATTCGGGGATCACGGAGGCCGATCTCGTCCCCCTCGGAACTCCGTTCGTCATTAAGCCCGCTAACACGACTGGCGGGAGCCTGGGGGTCGTGAAGGAGGCCCGGACGATCGAAGCCGTGGCCGCGGCCCGGCGGACATATCCTATGGATAAGTACCTCCTCCAGGAAAGGATCCAGCCCCGGGAGGAGAACGGGAAGAGGTTCTGGTTCCGGGGTTTCTTCATCCTGGGCCTTGTCCAATGCGCCTGGTGGGACGACAGGACCCACCTCTATGCCGAGATCACCCCTGACGACTTTGATGGATACGGCCTGCACGCTCTCTATCCCATCGTCCGTCGGATCGCCTCCGTCTCAAAACTCCGCTTTTTCTCGACAGAGATCGTCCGTGACGAAACGGGCCGGTCCATCGTGATCGACTACGTCAACGAGTCTTGTGACATGAGACTCCAGTCCGGCCACGTGGACGGGGTCCCCGACGCCCTGGTCGCGGCCGTGGCTTCCCGCATCGCTTCTTTCGCCCGGGACCGCCTCGCGCCCGGGGACAGATTGAACCTTAACCGAAAGGGGGGCACATGAAGATCCGCGGTTTTTTGATCGTCCTGATGATGGGCCTCGTCATCGTCTATTTCATCTACTTCGCCAAAACGGGAGGGAAGAGCAACATCCGGACCATGGTCGATAAATACGCCGAGGCGAAGATCGATCTGACCAAGGTCAACATGGAGCAGCTCGGAAGGATCATTCTCTCCCGCACGGACGGAGAAGGCCAGGCGCCGGCGGACCTTGCCGAGCTCCAAAGGTCCCAGCCGGGGGTCGGCGCAGGGTCTCTTGACGCTTGGGGACGGACGCTTACGTATGAGCGTCTTTCCGATTCGGGCTTCCGCCTGACATCGGCCGGTCCCGACGGGGTGATCGGGACTGCTGATGACATCGTCAAAGAGTTTTAGCTCCCAAAGAATCGCTGATAGGGTTTTTTAACTCGACGAATTTTGACATCCCGCGAGGCCCTGTGCTATAAGTCACTTTTCGATCATCAGATGAAGCCTTTAAAGAGTCGGAGGTCGGCATGAATCAAGGAATCTCTTTCTGGGGTTGGATCTCGCTCATCCTCGGCTGGGGGGCCATCCTCGGCCTGAGTCTCTACTGCATGTTGCGCATCCTCTTCGGCAAGAAGAGGGTCGTCGAAGAAGCTGTCAGCGGCGTGAAACGCGAAAGGTGGGCGACGCGTATCGGACTTGTCCTGGCCATGGCGGGGAACGCCATCGGTCTGGGCAACTTCCTCCGCTTCCCGGCCAAGGCGGCCGCGAACGGGGGAGGGGCGTTCCTGATCCCATATTTTTGCGCTCTCATCCTCATGGGAGTGCCCATGATGTGGGTCGAGTGGACCATCGGCCGCCACGGCGGTGTGCACGGACACGGTTCGACGCCCGGAATGTTCCACGTCATGTGGAAGCACCGGGCCTCTAAATACGTCGGGGCCTTCGGCATCTTTCTGCCTGTTGCCATCGCCGTCTATTACCTATTCATCATGGCTTGGTGCCTGGGCTACGCCTGGTTCTCGGCAACCGGCAGGTATTTCGGGCACGCGAACCAGGACGCCATGTCTCATTTCCTCAAAGGCTTCCAGGGGATCGAGAAGAACGAGTACTTCTCCTCGTTAATCCCCGTTCTGATCTTCCTGGCCGTCTGCCTGGCCATGAACTACATGTTCTTGAGCCGGGGGATATCCAAGGGGATCGAGCTTCTGGCCAGGTATGGGATGCCGCTTCTTTTCATCTTCGGCATCGCCCTCGTGATCCGCGTCCTGACGCTCGGGGCCCCCGATCCCGCCCATCCGGATTGGAACATCGCCAACGGCATGGGCTTCATCTGGAACCCGGACCTCAGCCGCCTCACCCAGGGTTCGGTCTGGCTTGTGGCGGCGGGACAGATCTTCTTTACTTTAAGCCTGGGTCAGGGGATGATCCAGACCTACGCGTCCTATGTCCGGGAGAAAGAGGACATCACCCTGAACGGCTTAGCGACGTCCTCGGTCAACGAGTTCGCCGAGGTCATCCTGGGGGGGACGATCGCCATCCCGGTGGCTGTGGCCTTCTTCGGCCTCGCCCAGACCCAGCTCATCGCCAGGGGTGGCGCCTTCGACCTGGGTTTCGTCTCCCTGCCCATCATCTTCCAGAAAATCCCCCTCGGCCAGCTCTTCGGGGCCATGTGGTTCCTCCTTCTCTTCATCGCCGGGATCACGAGCTCGGTCGCCATGCTTCAACCGCTCATCGCCTTCCTCACCGAGGAGTTCAAGATGACCCGGAAGAAGGCGGTCAACACGATCTTCGGCTTTTTGACCGCGTCGATCCTCTTCGTCGTCGTTTTCTTCAAGTTCGGCGTCCTGGACGAGCTGGACTTCTGGGCCGGCACATTTGGAATCGTCCTTTTCGGAACTCTTGAGATCATCGTCTTCTCCTGGGTCTTCGGTATCAAGAAGGGCTGGGAGGAGATGCACAAGGGGGCGGACTTCAAGATCCCGGGCGTCTTCAAGTTCGTCATGAAGTACATTACCCCGGTCTATATGCTGGTCATCCTCGGCGTCTGGACCTACCAGGACGCGATCGGCAAGTTCCTGATGAAGGGCGAGCCCGCGGAGCGTCACCCTTATCTTTGGGGAGCGCGCGCGCTCTTTGGGCTGATCATCTTGGCCGTCTGCGTGATGATCCACAAGGCCTGGAAGCGGAAAACGGCCGGGGTATCGGCCGCGACGGACAAATAAGGACCACCGAAATTACCCGGTCCATCGGCGCCGATTCAGGATGGATCTCAGGCCCTTAACCTTATTCCCGGAGTTTCGGACCCCGGAGATTCCCGCCACCGGGGTTCTCTCCTTTCTTGCGCCGGAAGATGTTGCGGAGCCGGGAAAGAAATCCAGTCCCCGGCCCGGCATCCTCGATCTCCACCCGGCTGACCGTTTTGCGAAAGAGGGCCTTTGGCGGCGAGGACAAGCCGTCAGGAAGCTTTTCCTCATCATATCGTGTTCGCGCTGCGGGATCATTCAGGGTCCGATAGGCGTCCTCGATCCTCTCCAGCATGAAGCGTCGTTCATCCTCCGTGACCAGGCCGTAGGAAGCCAGCGCGCCGGGCCGGTAGGCCGACATCGCGGCCATATAGGCGTCGGCGACCTCCTCGGGACGGGCGTCCTTGCAGAGTCCGAGGACCTCGTAGAGGTCCATATCTTCAATCTTTTTATAGGGCATCGGGCTCACGGCTTTCGTCCTGACGGCCGGCGGGGCCTCCGGAAGCGGCCAGGTCCTCCGCGATGCGCCTGAAGGAGGCCGCCGCGTCCGAGGTGGGGTGGGCGGCCAGGAAAGGCATCCTGTCGATCAGACACCCGTGGATCCGCGCGTCATAGGGGATCGTGCCCAGGAAGGTCAGGTCCAGGAGGAGGTGCTTCCGGGTCACCTCGGCGATAGATTTCCCGAGGAGTTCGTCCCTTTCGTTCCTGGCCATGTTCAGGATCAGGAGCGGCTTGAAGGTTTTCAAGGCCCGGTAGAGGACATGGGCGTAGTTCCTGTCCTCGTCGATGAGCATCTGGAAGAAAGCGTAAAGGGAATGGGAGTTCTTCTCGATCCGCTCCAGGAGCCTCCGGAGCAGGTCCTGGATCTTGTAATGTTCCATGTAGAGCTTCAGAATCCGGAGAATGCAGGATTTTAAAAAGTAGTAACCGTTCTCGATCGCTGTCGGTTCGGGGGTTAAAACAAGGATGGGCCGCTCGGCCGAAATGAAAAAATCCAGCGAATTGAAGGAGCTGCCGGGACCGAGGTCGAGGATCACATGCCGGGCTTCGAGGATCTTGATGTGCCGCATGAGCTTGAGCTTCTTGTAGTGGTTCATGTTGGGAAGGAAGAAGGCGTTCTCGGGGCCGCGGACGAGGCCGAGGTGCTCGAACGGCGTCCGAAGGACGGCGTCATTGAGGGAGGGGAGCCGGCCGGCGAGAAAGTCCCCCACGTTCGGGTGGGCGTCGTTCAAGCCGAAAAAAGTGTGGAGGTTGGGGGCCCCGAAGTCGGCGTCTACGAGGACGACGTCATGTCCCAGCCCGGCCAGCGATAGACCGAGGCTCGAAGCGACGAAACTTTTCCCTGTTCCGCCCTTGCCTCCTCCGACGGCCCAGATGGTCTTGTCCATGGTCCCACGAGAAGGCATAGATTATCACAAACGGGACACGGCGGGAAAGGGGAAAATGGCCCGAAAACGGTCCCGGCCGCCCGGGGACCCGGTGGCTTGTATTTTTTCCGCGTTTCTGATATGCTAAGTCACTCATTCTAGGAATAGGAATTCAAGGAGAGAGCATCCGTTGAACAGATTCGGTAATGTTGACAGCAAATTCCGGTTCGTCATTCTCGCTTCGAAGAGAGCCAAACAGCTGCTCAAGGGCGCCAAGCCCAAGGTCAAAACCAAGTCCAAGAACCCCATCCGCATCGCCCAGATCGAGGTCCGGTCGGGGGTCGTCGAATACGAGATCCTGCCCACCCAAAAAGAGGAATTCCAGGGACAGGAAGACCGCGTCTTCATCGCCGAAGGCCTGCACGACGAAGGACCCGAGGTGGATGAAGGGCCTGTCGGCAAGGCCGAGCTCGCCGCCGATGAAGGGCCTGAGGTCGAGGTCGATGAAGAGGTCGAGAAAGAGGGCGGCGACGAGACCGAAGACGAAAGGGACGTTGAGGGCGAGAAGGACGAGTGAGACCGGTCCCCGGTCAACTCCTTTTCCGGTCCCGCTCGGCTGACCGGATCATCTGAACGTAATCCCGGGTGATGAAGTCTGCCCTTGTGTGCCCCAGGGCCTTGGCGAACTTGACGATCTCGTTCCTCCTGCCTTCGAGCTCGATGAAGTTCCCGACGGATGTCTCGTCCAGGCAGATCTTGAGGCGTCCCTTCCGGAAATGGGTCCGCCGCTTCCTGTACTGATAGATGGGCTGAAGGCCGAGCGCTTTCAGGATCTTCCGGAACGGCGGTGCATTCCGGACCTCCGATTCGAACTCCTCCCGCACTTTGAACGACCGGGACCCTTGGGCCGGGCCCTTGAAGGTCAACCAGGACCGTTTCCCGATGGTCCTCAGCCGGAGGGCTTCCTTCTTGGCGAGGAGGCCCCCGGCGCGAAAATCGTAGAACGCGTTCCTCTCGAGGAACCGCTCCATCGTGACCACGCAGCCCTGGGCAATGAGCTTTCGCTTCATCTCCAAGGGGTCCTCGATCCTGATCTTGACCTCGATCTCGATCATCTCTTCACGTCCTTGAACGGCGCCTGGCTATTTCTCCCGGTCCAGGATGAACCGGGAGAGCGTCCGTAACACTTCGCGGCTGGGGGATCCCGGGAAAAGGCCCAGGAGGCTATGGGCCTTCTCCGAATGCTCGCGGGCCTTTAGGAAGACATAATCCAGGGAACCGCCCTCTTTTAGGAGATTGACGACCTCACGCCCGGCCTCCGCGTCGAGATTCCGGCCGTGGACCAGGCAGGCCAGCCTGCCGGCGTCACGGCCGTCATGGTCCAGGGCATGGATGAGCGGGAGCGTGATGCGGCCTTCGGCAAGGTCCAATAGGACGGGTTTTCCCATCGTCCTCGCGTCGCCGGTGAAATCGAGGAGGTCGTCGATGATCTGGAAAGCCATCCCAAGGTTCCTGCCGACGTCCTTCAGGCGGGACTCCTCCTCGGCGGACGCCCCTCCCAAAACGGCGCCGATCTGGCAGGCCGCCGCGAACAGAGAGGCTGTTTTCATGTCGATGATGTCCATATACTGGGACTCCGTGAGGGCCGGGTTCCCGCTGTAAAAATACTCGAGGAGTTCGCCCTCGATCATTCGGGTGGACAGGTCGGCCAGGATCTGGACGATCCGGCCGTCGCCGGAGCGAAGGGACAGCCCTATGGACTTGATGTAGAGGTAGTCGCCCAGGAGGACCGTGATGTTGGGGCCCCACTTGGCATGGACCGATTCCCGTCCCCTGCGCGTCGGGGCATTGTCGATGATGTCGTCATGAACGAGGCTCGCCGTATGGATGAGCTCGACAACCGCGGCTAAAAGGGTAGCCTCGGGTCCCGAATATCCCGAGAGCTTCGAGCTGAGAAGAAGGAGGGCTGGCCTCAGCCGTTTCCCCGTTTCATGGAAGAGGTATCGGCTCACTTCCTTGATGAGGGGGTTGGGAGATTCGGTCCAGGCTTTAAGGTTCCGGTCGACTTGGTCCAATTCAGTCCGGATCCCTCCGAAGATCGCCTCGAGAGGGGATGCGGCCCGTTCGGGAGTGCGGCCGGGCGTCGTTAAGTCGAGTGGCGTCATCGGTAGTTCGTGAACTGCATATGAATCCCGAGGTCCTTGGACCGGAGGAAGGCGATGACCTCCTGGAGGGTGTCGATCTTGGCTGACGATACGCGGACCTCGTCGCCCTGGATCGCCACCTGGGCCTTGAACTTCTCCCTCTTGATGAGCTTGACGATCTCCCTGGCCTTTTCGATGGGGATCCCGGCCTGGAAGGTGACGACCTGGCGGACGGTCCTGCTGGCGGCGTCCTCGACCTTTCCGTAGCTGAGGGCCTTGAGCGAGACCTTCCTCTTGACCAGCTTCTCTTCGAGGGCCAGCTTCAAGTTCTTGATCTTGAAGTCGTCGTCGGCGACCAGGGTCAACTTGTCCTTTTCCAGGAGAATGTCGACCCGGCTGTTCTTGAAGTCGAAGCGGTTTCGGATCTCCTTGAGGGCGACGTTGGCGGCGTTCGCGACTTCCTGGAGGTCGATCTTTGAAACGATGTCAAAGAAGTGATCCTGTCCCATGGCGAACGTATCTTAGCATTGATCGCCTGGTTTTTCAATTCATGACCCCGGGAAGAGCGAGAAGAAGTTCCCGGTCGTGGCCTCGGCAAGCTCTTCGAGGGAGACGCGTTTTAGGTCCGCGAGGACGCGCGCCGTTTCCACGACGAAGGCCGGCTCGTTCCTCTTTCGGGCCCTGAAAGGAACGGGGACCAGAAAGGGGGAGTCCGTCTCGACGAGCAGCTTGTCCAAAGGGACCTTGGCCGCGACCTGCCGGAGGCTCCCGGCCTTGGGGAACGTCAGGATCCCGGAGAAGGAAATGAAGAAACCCAGGTCGATCATCGCTCTGGCCGTTTCCCAATTCTCCGTGTAACAATGGAGGATCCCTCCGCTCCGGAAGCCTTCTTCCCTGACCGCGGCCGCGACCTCCCCGCCGGCCAGCCTGCTGTGGATGATGGCAGGAAGGCGGAGCTCATCGGCCAGGCGGAGCTGGTCCCGGAAGGCCCGTTTTTGTTCTTCGGGAGTGGAGAGGTCATAGTGGAAATCCAGGCCGATCTCGCCCACGGCGACGATGCTTCGTCCCATGCCCAGGTCCCTGAGCTTTCGGGTGTCATCCTCCGAGAATTGCTTCGCCTGGTGCGGATGGACCCCGGCAGCAGCCAGGAACGTAGGGTGTCCGGCCACGATGTCCAATGTCGTCCGGAGGCTTTTGTCCGACGTGAGATCGGCGGGGCAGAGAACGGCCTTCACACCGGCCGCGAAGGCCCTCCGGATGACCTCATCACGGTCGGGGTCGAAATCCTCCATGTCCAGGTGGGCATGAGAGTCGACCCAGGCCGGCTCTTCCGGCTTTGGACCTTGGGACCTTTTGCTGTCCAGGGTGCTCATGGCATTGAAACGGATATGGCGCGAAAAGGCGAAAAAAAGCGGGAAAGGCACGACAGGCGTCGGCCGCCCGTCCAACCTTTCCCGCTCCGGGGTCCTACTGGGCCAATCTGGTCTTGATCTCTCTCAGCGGGAGGGCCCCGAAGCTGAGGAGCTTCTGGAGGAATTCCTTCTGGTTGAAGGCGTCGCCCTTGAGTTTCTTGTAATCCTTTTCGAAGTCCAGGATCTCCTGATAGCCGATGTAGGGGAGGGCCGAGTCCGTCGGGCTGAGGAGGATCTGGTTCCACTTCCGTTCGGCCTCGACGTCGGACTGGAAGCCGCTCCGGACCATGTAGTTGATCGCCTGTTCCTTGGTCATTCCGCCCTGGTGAATATTGAGCTCGAGTTGGAAGTCGATGACCGTCTTGAGCCGAAGCTTGAGCTGGTTCAAGCGGAGCCGGAGGTCATAATTGTTATAGCCGGCGTAAATGAACATCTCTTCCGTGTAGACCGGCCAGCCCCTGAGCAGGGCCTGGTTGGGGTAGAGCTTTTTTACGATGGAGGGGTCCTTCCTGGTGAAGAACGTGGGCACGAACGGCCCGGGGAACACTTTTTGGACGGTCAGGAAGTCGAGGTAGAAATTGTTGTGGTCCGCCATGAAGGCCTCTGCCTGTTCTTTGGTCAAGTCGGCGGGGACGGGCATGACCTGGAGGGTGTAGGTCCCGTCGGGTTCATAAGCCCCGGGGGCCACAAGGCGCGTCCAGACGACTCCGGCGGAAGACGGCGGCATGGCCTCGACCTTGAGGTCCGCCGCAGGGATGTCGAGCAGTTGGCTCTGGACAAGGAAGGCCTTGACGTTGGCCGCGGAAGCGGCGATCCTATTGACGAATTCGTCCTTGCCCGCGTGCTCGCCCTTGATCTTGTCCAGCACTCCTTTGATGACGATGTTCCGGACCTCTTCCTCGCCCCGCTGGGTGGTCATCTGCTCCAGATTGATGTTGGGATACATGACCCGGTAGAAGGGGATGCCGACGAGGAACATTTCGCGGCGGATGTTCTTGATGTCGGCGTTGGCCCTGGCGACGAGCTCTTCCATGGGGATGCTGCCTTGGGAGAGCATGCGCAGTATCCTCAAGTGAGTGTCGGCCCCGAGCCGGAAGTTTCCCGTGGACTTGGGCAGGACTTCATTCTTGAGGAAGATCTGATAATCTTCCAAGGCGGCGATGACCTTGCCGATCTCGGCCTGGAAACCGTTCTTGGCGGCCGCGGCGGCGGTCAGGTTGGGGACTTCCACCTTATAAAAATCGATGATCGCGGGGATCTGTTTGATCGCCGTTTCCGTGTAGATCTGGGCCGGCGTCTTCAGGTTCTCCTTGGCCTTCTTGATGAGCGTGGGCAGGAGCTTGGCGCGCTCCGTGGCGTTCTTGACCCTGGCGTCCAAGGGGGCGGAGTCCTTCACCAGGAGGCCGCGGATGCTGTTGAGGAAGATGTCATTGTAGAAGAGAGGGTTGTACTCCCAGGGGAGGAGGTTCTCGAATTTGACGAATTCCAGGTCCAGGGCGTCCACCATCATGCTGTGGATGGACTGGTTCTCAGACGAAAGCTTGGACCGGTCAACCTTGGCCACCAGCTCCTTATTGAAGGCGTCCAGAGCGTCGTGGCGCTTCTCGATGGCGCCGCCGTCGAGGTCCTCGAGCTTGTCGTTGTATTTGGTGAAGCCCGCCAGGGTGGCGGTGGTGGGATAGAACTTCCACATGCCGTCCAGGTAGGCGTCGATCATCTTTTGGAACTTGGCATCTTCCGGGGACTGGGCGTAAAGCTGGCCAAAACCGATCACGACCAATGCGAAGACCAAGAGAGACAAGGCAACTTTCTTCATATTCTCCTCCTCATCATTCGGGGTTGAATTGTTATTGTAAAAAAAAATCGTATCATAAAAGGGGAATTCATGCCAATCGTTTTTCTTCCCCCAGAGCTTCGCGTGCGTCCACTTCGTCCTACCATCGGATGAAGGCTGAAGCCCAGGTGTATCCGGAACCGAAGGCGGTCAGGGCGATGAGATGGCCCCTGCGGATGCGGCCGTCCTTGACGGCTTCATCCAGGGCGATGGGGATGGACGCCGACGTCGTGTTTCCGTAGCGTTCGATGTTGCGGATGACCTTTTCAACGGGGATCTTCAGCCTCCGGGCCACCATCTGGGAGATGCGGTCGTTGGCCTGGTGAGGGATCAGAAAATCGATGTCGTCGACGGTCAGGCCGTTGTACCCTAACCCGGCCATGACGGCCTCCGGCATGCGCTGGCAAGCGTTC
>Ga0315281_10004235_pt1 | contig 20867 bp, 17 predicted proteins | sample YL17G07_0_MG_FD_204540 | JGI IMG/M metagenome (GOLD analysis project Ga0315281, IMG submission 204540) | Sediment microbial communities from Yellowstone Lake, YNP, Wyoming, USA - YL17G07_0 | ecosystem: Environmental > Aquatic > Freshwater > Lake > Sediment | place: USA: Wyoming | collected...
CACCTCTGCCCTTAAAACATCCCCCGTTTGAATCAAATCATCTTTCTTTACTTCATGGACCACGTTCCCGACATACCAGAAGATCAATTTTGAAAGCCGGTCTCTTCGCCACGGGGTAGCACTGAGCCCGGTTATGAATCTGCAATCAAAGGCACTCACGGCCTCTGTGAATGTTCTGGAAGGTGTCCTGTGGCATTCATCGACGATGAGATAGCCGACGTATGGGAAAACACTGGAAGTGCATTTGTAGAGAGTTTGGACTAAGGCCACGGTGATCTTTTCACCTATGAGCCGCTCACCATCTCCGATCCGACCAATTTCATTTGAAGGGATTCCAAGGAATTGTTCGATCCGGCTTGCCCATTGATTTAAAAGTTCTTTCGTATGGACAACGATCAAGCTAGGCTGCTTCCTTCGAGCAATCAGGTAAAGGGCCATGATGGTCTTTCCTGATCCTGTTGGCGCGGCCATGGTTCCCATGTCCCTGGAAAGGATTGCCTTAACTGTTTCCTCTTGGAATGGCCGCAAGTGGCCACAAAAGTGAAACTCGACTTCAGGAAGGACCCGGCGCCGATCCTGAATTTGAAAACGCTCTCCGAAACTTCTTGTTATGCCGATCAATTGAGGAAGAAAGCCACGCGGGATACTCAAGCCGGAAGCGATCACTTCATAAAGGCGAATAGAATGCGGAGTGTTTCCGTTCCATCGGCCCATCCTTTTATTTTCCTGATACGCAGGATTCGGAATTGTGAGTCTTTCCTTGATCTCTTCTTGGATAAAGGAGGGACTCTCAATTGTGAGCTTGTTTGATAGCCGGATAATCAAGCTTCGTTGGCTCCTTTGCTTGGCGCTGATTTGCTCTCCTTGGCAATTTTCCTGAGCTCCGTTTCGTCAACAAAAAGAATTTTGCCGAGCCGTGCAAAGAGCTTCGGAAATTTCCCGTAGCAGTGCCAGCGGTAAAATGTTGAAGGAGACATATTGTACTGCCTGGCCACCTCCTTGATTCGAATAAGCTGCATCGCGGGTCCTCCTGGCTTGAATTGTTTGCTTTCTATACGCTAATTTTGGACTTAGTTGGAAGGAAAGTCAATAGAAAACACTAGTAATTACAGGTAGTTAGTGTAACTTTAAATAGAGGATTTCAGGGTACAGATATGGGGGAGAAATGGTTAGATATTGACGTTAAAGATGTGAGGGTACTTTTTCTTGATTGGCTCCGGCACAAATTCTAAAACGTCTTTGGGGGTTTCCTCATACTTCTTTATGCTTTCAGTTTTCTTCTTCCATTGTTCCTTCCGACAGTAATACATTTGACGCACCTTTCGAAAGCTGATCGGCGCGAAATTTGTTCTGAGGTTACGTTCGTAAGCGATCCAAGCAGCATGTGTAACCTTCATTCCTTTCTGGATAAGCATGCCCATTGTAGTCATCATCTGAACATTTCTGTAATATTTTTCAAGATGCGTCCTCGCTGGAAACTGGCCTTGTCCTTTGCTAAACCCCATCAGAGTATCAAGAGAGCGGTCTTTCTGTTCTTGGAACTCATCGTACAGATATCTTTGAAATATCTCATTTAGCTTTTTCATTACCCATGGTGGAACATCAAGCCCGTGTCCAACTGCCAGCGTAAAAATATACAAAATCCAAATCGGGTTCTTGTCCTTCTGGTACCGCTTTCGATAGCTCTTCTCTACGGATGAAAACGACTCCTTATATAACCCCCATACTGGCCTTTCCATTAGTGGCTGAATGGGCTCGTATTCCTTTGCGGTTTGAACTGCTTCCCTCTTTTTCTCCATCGCCATCTCCTCTCATGGCCCTCAAGGAAACAAGCGGTCTCAGGGGTCTGAGGATAGAACCTTTTCGCCTGCGCAAGGCTAGAGACCGCTCTTTCGGTTCTGCTTCTAAACAATTAATAAGTTGCAAATGCGGGTTCAGTCAAGTTGGTCAACACTTGGTCAACACTTGCCTGAAAACATCCCCCTGTTTTGACCTGATTCACTGTGTTTACCCCTGATACAAAGAAAGGGATAACCCGTCGAATTGTTACATCCTTCGGAGTTATCCCTCTTTCACTGTGTTTACTAAAGGTGCCGACCCTGAATCTAGCGCGTCTGCCAATTCCGCCACTTCGGCACTTTCGAGCGGATCAATTGAAAACAACAACACTTTATTTTATATCCTTTTGTTGTAAAGTCAAGTAGTTCGCGAGAAGCGATAGTAACCATTCAGACAAGGATGAAAAAATGAAGCTTTGCACCAACAGGACAGGGCTTCCGGGAAATGTAGATATGATTACACGGTCGGCGTTCCTCCCTTCCTACAAGGCGGGGCATCCAGCCGACTTGCCCGTGACAGGCGGACGGGCCAGTGCGGTTTTCGGAGAAACCCTGTGGCGGCACCTTTGCCTGTCTCACTGCAGAAACGAAACACCTCGGAAGCGATCTTGCACCTCCGCAAGCCCGGTTACCCATTCGTCTAAAAACCCGCCGTGCAGGGGTGCGGAGAAGACCACACTGGCCGGGTCGCCACCCGTGAATGCTTACAAGCGGTACACCTTCGAGGACTATTGACGTGGAAACCATTTTCGGCATCGATCGCTTGTCGAGGCGACTGGTGAATCCAGTCGTTACCCTGGGTAACTTCGACGGTATCCACCTCGGGCATCAGAAAATCTTTGAGAGGGTAAAAACAGAAGCTTCAAAAGTGGGCGGGGAATCCGTGGTTATTACTTTTGAACCCCACCCGCTGAAGGTCCTTTCACCTCAATCCTGTCCCCCTTTTTTGACTCCCTTCAGAAAGAAGATCTTGCTCATCGAGCAATCAGGAATGGATGTCGTCCTCTGCATCGAATTCACAAAAACTTTCTCAGAGCTCTCTCCCTCCGATTTTGTTAAGCACATCCTCGTTGAGAAAGTGGGGGCTCATAAGGTGATCGTAGGATACAACTACCACTTTGGGAAGAATAAGAAAGGGACCCCCCACATCCTGAAACAGATTGGAGGTCTGTTCAACCTTCAGGTTGAAATCGTAGACTCCCTGATCATCGAGGGAACAACGGTCAGCAGCTCCAAGATTAGAGAATTGATTAAGAACGGTCAGGTTGAGAAGGCCTCCAAACTCCTGGGACGGTATTATTCTATTCTTGGAAAGGTTATCCAGGGAGCGAAAAGAGGACACCTCCTCGGATTTCCAACGGCCAATCTTGAAATCTCCGAGGACTTATATCCTCTGCCCGGAGTCTACGCTGTGGAGGTCCTGTGGAAGGGGCAATCCTTCAAAGGTGTCGCCGATGTGGGCCGGAACCCCACATTTCAAACGGAAGGTGAAGGAAAAATCTCGTCAGAAGTTCATATCCTTGATTTCAATGAGGACATCTACGGAGAGGAAATTCAGATTGACTTTGTTAGAAGGATTCGCAACGAAGCCCGATTCGATTCTATTGCACAACTCATCACCCAGATTCAAAAGGACATCGAGTGGGCTCAAGAGAATGTCTTCAAGATGAAGCTCCCCGCACACAGCGCGGGGCTTCCCGGCAATGAATGATCATTATAATATTGTGCCCCTTTGACCCCGCCCAGAGGGCGGGGCTTGTGGGGCACGCTCCGGTCAAAGCCCCCTCTTGAGCTAATGGATCAGTTTTGCCAGCCTGACCCACCGGATCTTGCCCAACAGCCCCTCCGCTTCCCTGTTCCATGAGAAATAGATGACGAGAGCCTTTCCTTTCACGGCATTGACGTGGACGAACCCCCAAAACCGGCTATCCTGGCTATTGTCCCGATTGTCACCCAGAACAAACAGGGAATCCTTAGGAACAACCACGGGACCGAATCGCTCCATGGTTTGAAGGTATTGGGTCCAGTCACTTTTCCCGAAGTATCCCCAAGGATCTTCAATCACTCGATCGTTCACATAAATTTTGTTCTGGAGGATCTCGATCTTTTCTCCCTCGGTAGCCATCACCCTTTTGATGAAGTCTTTCGAGCGATCTTTAGGGAAGATAAAGACGACCACGTCGCCTCGCTGAGGTTTCGCAAATTGAAAGAACTTCGCGCTGGTATAAGGGATTCTCACACCATAGAGAAATTTGGTAACGAGGATGTAGTCTCCCACTTGAAGCGTGGGTTCCATCGAACTGGAGGGAATCTTGAATGCCTGTACGACAAATGTTCTGATAAAGAGGGCGATCAAGATCGCGATGACGATGGGCTCAACATATTCTTTGATGAAGCGTTTCTTTCCCATTCTTTTCTCTCTTATGGAGCCCCACAGGAGCCATGATTCCTCGGATCCAGGGGCAATGGATGTCTGGAGGGGCTAGAATTCCATTTCTCCCAGGATCTCGCCGTAGGTCTCTGGTCTTCTATCCTTGAAAAAAGACCACTCCCTCCTCACCCTTTCGACATCTCCGAGGTCAATCTCTACCAAAGCAATCCCTTCTTTCATCCCCGTGGGACGGTCGACCATTTCTCCTTCGGGTGAGACACAGAACGATTTCCCGTAGAAATCTTGCTTTTCTTCGCTCCCTACCCGATTGACCCGAAACACAAACACCCCATTCGAAATGGCGTTTCCTGAAATGACCGTTTCCCATCTCTTCTGGGATGCGAAAGCCGCTGCTGTGGGAGAAAAAATGATTTGTGCTCCCTTCAACGCCAGAATTCTGGATCCTTCCGGAAAAAAATTATCCCAGCAGACCTGTATTCCGACGGCGGCAAACTTCGTGTGAAAGACGGGAAACCCCAGGTTTCCAGGTGCAAAGTAGTATTTTTCCTCCCAGAGGGGAATTTGAGGGATGTGGATCTTCCGATATCGCCCCAGAACCTCTCCACCGGCATCGAACACCACTGCGGTGTTGTAAAAGCCCCCTTCTTCTCCTTCCTCAAAGAACGGGCAAACCAAAGCAATCTCATGAGCTCTTGCAACTTCCCGCATTCTCCCCAAGGAAGGACCTTTCAGGTTCTCTGCCAGAGTGAAATGCTTGCGATCCATCTCCTTTGGAAACCAGTGGGTTATGAATAACTCTTGAAAACAGATGATCTGGGCCCCTTTTTCTGCAGCGATCTGAGCAAGCCTCACCGCTTTTTCAACATTCCTCTCCTTGTCCTCGGAGCAAAACATCTGAACCCCAGCGACCTTGATCAAGAAACCACTCCTTTACCCTCCTACGCAGAAAGCCACGGTCTTTCAGACCGTGAATGAATGCAGAGAGGGTACCCTTCGAAGCTCTGAAGGAGCGTAGTAGGGTATGCTTCGGAGGGTTCCGCCTGCCTGCGCGAAGCCGATTCGGCGAAGGCCGGCCCTCTGAAGCATGTGGGGGGCCCACAGACTTTAGCCCGTTAGGCTCCACTGTTGAATGCCAAAAAATATTTTGAATGCTAACAGAGATAGATTGGGGTGTCAAGGTTCGCTGAGGTTTGCTGAGTAAACAAAAAAAGTTGCCATACCCTGCTCTCTCTGAGAGGTCCTCCATTTCTCTATTGCATTTTTCTCCATTAAATTTATAATGTTATCGAATTTCCTTTTTTGTTTATGCTGGATGCCAGGCCCTTGGATCTCTCTTGGCCTGGGACAGAGCCTCGTTGCGGACGGGAAGACCCATGAGAATCTTAGTGATTGAAGATGAAAAGAAGGTTGCCACCTTCATTAAGAAGGGGCTTGTGGAGGAGCACTACGCTGTCGATACAGCCTTTGATGGTGAGGAGGGACTCTATTTGTCTGAGATTAACGAATATGACCTCATCGTTCTGGATTTGATGATCCCCAAGATAGACGGATTTGGAGTCCTGAAGAAAATTCGCGAACGGAAGAACACCGTCCCCATCCTCGTTCTCACGGCCAAGGATTCCATTGATGATACGGTGAGGGGTTTGGATGCGGGATGTGACGATTACCTAACGAAGCCCTTTGCCTTTGCTGAATTACTCGCAAGAATTCGCGCGCTACTGCGCCGTGACAAGAAAGAAAAAGAGTCTGTGTTGCGGATTGCGGACCTGTCTCTCTCCATCGTCACTCACAAAGTGATGCGGCAAGGGAAAGAAATCGAATTGACAAGCAAAGAGTATGCCCTCTTGGAATATTTCATGAGAAACCCTGAAAAAGTCCTTACGCGGACGATGATTTCAGAACATGTCTGGGATTACCATTTCGACTCTAATACGAACGTCATCGATGTTTACGTCAATTATCTCCGGAAAAAGATTGACAAGGATTTTGATCCCAAGCTGATCCATACAATCCGGGGGATCGGTTATATGATGAAGAAGGAATAGATGGTTTTCAGAAGCCTACGTTTTAAACTCACCCTCTGGTACGTTCTCATACTGGGGATTCTCCTGATCTCCTTCAGCACCTTTCTTTACATCACCCTCTCCAGAAGCCTCTATCAGGATGTCGATAATCGTTTACGGTCTCTCGCCCACCTCATTGCCACCGAATCCGGTAGCCCTTCTTCCACCTTTGGTTTCGGGAAACTCGACCAGGCCGTGCGGGCGACCCTCAACTTGAGGCCCGTGGGCAAGTTTATTCAAGTCCTGGACGGGTCAGGAAACATCGGCGAGAAATCCGAAAATCTTAAGAACGTTCAGCTTCCCATTAGCCTTCAGGCACTGAAAAACGCTTCGAAAGGATTTATCACCTTTGAAACCGTGAGCACCTTTGGAAACACTCCACTTCGAATGATGACCCTTCCCGTGATCGAAAAAGGCAACATGGCGAGAATCATCCAGGTGGCCTCTTCTTTGGAAGATGTCGAAGACGCCCTCAGAACCCTTTTCATCATTTTGATCATCACGGTTCCCTTGGCTCTGCTAGTTGCAAGTTTGGGAGGACTATTTCTTGCGAATCAGGCCCTCAAGCCTGTGGATCAGATTACCCAGACAGCACGCATGATTACTTCTCAGAATTTGAACCAAAGGATCAAGTCTTTGAAGGTGAAAGATGAGATCTCCAGGCTGATTGAAACATTCAATGAAATGATCTCTCGGCTCGATCAATCCTTCCACCAGATCAGACAGTTCAGCTCAGACGCTTCTCATGAATTGAAGACCCCTTTGACGATCTTGAAGGGTGAGGTCGAAGTCGCCCTGAGAAAAGAAAGGACGTCTCAGGATTACGAACAGATCCTGAAGAGCAACCTGGAAGAAATCAATCGAATGTCAAAGATTGTGGATAATCTCTTGCTCCTTGCAAGGACAGAAACCGGAGAGATTCGGTTGTTCAAAGAAGAAGTCAATTTGAGCCAAATTGTGAGTGAAGTGGTGACCCAATTAACCAAGTTGGCTCAAGCCAAAGATCTTCAAATTGTTGCTACTAATCACCAAGAGGATATCCTTCTAAACGGAGATGCTTTGCGAATTCGCCAGATGCTTCTCAATTTGATCGAAAATAGCATCAAATACACTGAGCCAGGAGGTTCAATCTCTGTTTCTCTCGAGAAGAATGCTCCTCTTTCTCTCCCAGGCAAGGAAAATCAATCTTACGACGGAGTCAAAATTGTCATTTCAGACACAGGGATTGGCATTGCCAAAGAGGACCAGGAGAGAATTTTCAGCAGGTTTTTCCGAGTGGACAAAGCCCGTTCCGGGGAACAAGGAGGAAGTGGCCTTGGCCTGAGTATCTGTAAGTGGATTGTGGAAGCCCATCAAGGCGAGATCTCGGTAGAAAGCGAGTTAGGTAAAGGTAGCCGCTTCATCGTCAAACTCCCCATTCATTCCCACAGTTCGTGAGTTGTTACGTCCTCCCTTCGGAAGTCGCTTTTTGCAGGGTATGGATAATTTCTGACCAACCAAAATGCCTTCCGTTTTCCACCAAAATTAGTACGTGCCACATCTTGCCGAAAATCTATTTGAATTCAACCAATTAAGGAAGACAAAAAATCAACAAAATAGACAAAAATTGGCACTTATTTTGCTAGGACAACACTTGACTAATTTATATTTATTTCTAATAATTTGACTTATAGAGGGTTGAGGGGGTAGCAAAAATTGTCAGACCGTCTCGGTGAATTGCTCGTTAGAAGAAACATTATTACTCCTGAACAACTCAAGAAGGCTTTCGAGGAACAAAAGTCGAATGGAAGCCGGCTTGAGTCTACACTGGTCAAATTGGGCTACATAAAGGAGGATGAACTACTCTCCTTTCTCAGTGCCCAATACAGGGTCCCTTCGATTAAGCTCTCCAAGGTCGAGGTCAACCCAGGGGTCATCAAGCTCATTCCGGCGAGCATCGCAAAGAAACATTTTATCATCCCGACCAACCGGATGGGGGCAAAATTGACCCTTGCCATGGTCGACCCAAGCAATATCCTCGTGATTGATGAGGTCAAATTTATCACGGGGTTTCGGGTGGAGCCGGTCGTGGCTTCAGAAAACGAGATCATCGATGCCATCAAAAAGTATTATGGCGGAGGGGGAGATCTTGCCGGGTTAGGGACCCAAACGTTCAATGCTGCTGACTATACGCTGGATGAGGAAGGATCCCAGTCCAATGAGGGACTGATCTTCGAAGAGGATTCTGTCGTCAATGTCGATGACTTTGACCAACTCGTCCGCGGTGCGATCGATAACGTAGAGGTCGTTGAGCAATCGACCAGCGATGATTCTGAGGACCTTCAAGGTCCCATCATCAAGATCGTCAACGGCATTCTCATCAAAGCCATCAAGTTGGGAGCCAGTGACATCCACTTTGAACCCTATGAGACTCTTTTCCGAGTCAGGTATCGAATTGACGGCGTCATGCTGCGCGCCATGACTCTCCCTCTGAAGATCAAGAATGCCCTGGTCTCTCGTTTGAAGATCATGGCCAGACTGGATATCGCTGAGAAACGACTCCCTCAGGACGGAAGAATCAAACTCAGGTTAGGAAAGGCGCGAGAGATGGACTTCCGTGTCTCCAGCCTCCCTACCCTCTTTGGAGAGAAGGTGGTTCTCCGTCTCCTTGACAAGGGGTCATTGCAGTTGGATATGACCAAGCTGGGGTTTGAGGAGTCCTCCCTCGCAGACCTCAAAACCGCTGTCCACAGACCCGTGGGGATGATTCTGGTAACGGGGCCGACTGGAAGTGGAAAAACGACCACCCTTTATTCAGCCCTTTCGGAGCTCAACAAAGAATCAGAAAACATCATGACGGCCGAGGATCCCGTTGAGTATAACTTCATGGGGATCAATCAGGTCCAGATGCACGAAGAGATTGGACTCACCTTTGCATCGTCCCTACGCTCTTTTCTCCGCCAAGACCCTGACATCATCATGGTGGGAGAGATTCGAGACTTTGAAACAGCACAGATCGCCATTCAGGCAGCCCTCACGGGACACCTCGTCTTGAGCACCGTCCACACGAACGACGCTGCAGGAACCATCGGCCGACTCATCGACATGGGAGTTGAACCTTTTCTCATCGCCTCGGCGGTCATTTTGATTTTGGCACAACGCCTCATCCGCAAGATTTGCAATGAATGCAAGGAACAAATCCAGGTCCATCCTCAACTGCTCATCGATCTTGGGATTCCTCCCGATGAGGTGAAGACCTTTCCGGTGTTCAAGGGGAAAGGATGTCCGATCTGCAGCAACACGGGGTATAAGGGCAGGTTGGGCCTTTACGAAGTCATGCCCCTGAAGGAGGAGATCAAAGAACTGATCCTGTCTCGGGCCTCCACCTCTGAAATCAAGAAGGAAGCCATCCGCCTCGGGATGAAAACCCTGAGACAGAGTGGAATCCATAAGGTCAGAACTGGAGCAACAACGATTGATGAAGTCCTTAGAGCCACCATGGAAGATCGATAATCCTCAAAAAAAAGAAGGGGGAAGAGATGGTTGAACTGCAAAAGCTTCTGGAAACCGTGATTGAGAAGAAAGCCTCTGACTTGCACATTACGACAGGGGCCCCTCCCCAATTTCGAGTCGATGGGAAACTGGTCGGTTTTGACGGCACAATGCTGAATGCCACCGACACAAAACGGCTCTGCTACAGCTTGCTGACCGATGCCCAACGCCACAAGTTCGAAGAGGAGAATGAACTCGACTTCTCCTTCGGGATCAAAGGGCTCAGCCGATTCCGTGGAAACATCTATATGCAGCGGGGAGCGGTGGCGGGGGCGTTCCGAGCGATTCCCTTTGACATCATGAGCTTCTCTGAATTGGGGATCCTTCCCGTGGTGAATGAGCTCATCAAGAAGCCCAAAGGTCTTGTCCTCGTCACAGGACCCACGGGAACTGGAAAGTCCACCACCCTGGCGGCCATGATCGATAAGATCAATCAGGAACAAAATGCACACATCCTCACCATCGAGGATCCCATCGAGTATCTCCACAAGCACAAAAAGTGCATCATCAATCAACGAGAGGTTAACTCCGATACCAAGACTTTTGCGGCGGCGTTGAGACACATCCTCCGTCAGGACCCTGATGTCATTCTCATCGGTGAGATGAGAGATCTAGAAACCATTGAGGCGGCCCTGATCACTGCGGAAACGGGCCATTTAACCTTCGCGACGTTGCACACCAATTCCTGCGTGGAAACCATCAACCGAATCATCGATGTCTTTCCTCCCCACCAGCAGCAACAGATCCGGACTCAGCTTTCGTTCGTCCTTGAAGCGGTTCTCGCGCAGCAGCTTCTTCCCCGCGCCACTGGGCCCGGCCGGGTCCTCGCCATGGAAGCCATGATACCGAATCCGGCCATCCGAAACCTCATTCGAGAAGACAAGATTCAGCAGATCTACTCCAACATGCAGTCGGGTCAGGCCAAATCAGGGATGCAAACCATGAACCAAGCCCTCATCTCGCTGTACGAACGTCATCTCATCACCCTCGATGATGCTATGGAACACAGCCATAATATCGATGAGATGCGACAAATGCTTGCAAATCTTGGAATCGTTGGAAGAGGGAATAAACCGGGCAAAGCCGCCTAAACTCAAGAGTGAAAGGGAACCACTATGCCGATCTATAAATGGGAAGGAAAAACGCTGAAGGGGGCCATCAAGAAAGGAGAGATGGAGGCAGCCACTGAAGGGGCCATCCGCATCCATCTCAGGCAACAGAACATCATCCCCACGAAGATCTCGGCCAAGGCAAAGGAAATCAGTATTCCTTCCCCCTTTGGTAAGCGAGTTCCGCAGCGCTCCATCGCAATCTTTACACGACAACTCGCCACCATGATCGATGCGGGATTGCCTCTGGTTCAGTCCCTTGAAATCCTGGCCTCCCAACAGGACAATAAGATTTTCAAGGGAATCCTGCGGGAGATCCGTGAAGACGTGGAGGGAGGATCAACCTTTGCGGGAGCCCTTAAGAAACACTCCAACATCTTCAACGACCTCTATACGAACCTGGTCGTAGCCGGCGAAGAGGGGGGTATCCTAGACAACATCCTCAATCGGTTGGCGGCGTATATTGAGAAGGCTGAAGCCCTCAAAAAGAAGGTCAAGTCTGCGCTCGTCTATCCTTCGGTCATCATAGCCGTGGCGATCGGCGTGGTCGCGATCCTGTTGGTTTTTGTGATCCCGGTTTTCGAGCAGATGTTTTCATCGGCGGGCCAACAACTTCCCCTTCCGACCCTCATCGTCGTAGTGATCAGCAAATACGTAAGGAAATATGCCTTCATTTTCATCCCTGCCTTTATCTTGCTCATCTTCCTGCTGCGGAAATATCATCAGACTGAAAACGGAAAAACCGTCATGGACCGAATGCTTTTGAAGGCCCCGGTCTTTGGAGACCTCTTCAGGAAGATCGCAGTCGCCCGTTTTTCCCGCACCCTAGGAACCTTGGTGAGTAGCGGTGTTCCCATTTTGGATGGACTGAACATTGTTTCCAAGACGGCAGGGAACAAGGTGATTGAAACGGCCATCCTCAATGCCCGGAACAGCATTCGTGAGGGTGAAACGATCGCAGAACCGCTAAGCCGGAGCAACATCTTCCCGCCCATGGTCATTCAGATGATTTCCGTCGGGGAGTCGACGGGAGCCTTAGACTCGATGCTAACCAAAATTGCCGAGTTCTATGAAGATGAGGTGGACGTGGCCGTGAGCAACTTGACCTCTATGCTAGAGCCTCTCCTGATGATCTTCCTGGGAGTCGTCATCGGAGGGGTCGTGATCGCCATGTATCTGCCCATCTTTAATATGGCCTCTGCGGTGGGTTAATTAACCGAATGACCTAAATGAAGCTCCTCGCCCCTGCCTGCGGTAGGCAGGGGCGGTCCCATTCACCCCCCCGTGGGACGACGTCTCCCGTCTGGCGTCGGGACAAGCCGTCCTAGGATGGTGTATTCCTCATCCCGGTTAGTCTCTGGGGGTTTTCTGTTGCCGGGATGAACCTGAGAAGGAGACCCATTGATCGAACCGGCAGCCGCTGTTCCCGGGGACTTGCAACAAAGGTTCATGAAAAGCGTTAAAGGGGTGATGCTGTGTCGCGTCATCATCCTCACACTGCTCTTGACGATCTCCTTTATCTTCCAGATCTCAGAAAAGAGGTCTTTCTTCATCCCGTTAACGAACAGTTTCTACTACTTCATTGGTTTTTTCTACCTGGTCACCATCCTCTACGATCTCTTGCTCCACTCCGTTAAGGATCTCCGTCGATTCACATTCGTTCAAATGGTGGTCGATCATTTTTTCATTATTGGACTCGTTTTCTTCACCGGCGGGAAAGATAGCTTCTTCCCGATGACGTATATCTTCTCCATCATTGGGAGTAGCGTTATCTTCTTCAAACGTGGGGCTTTCTTCTCTGCCTCGCTTGCGACCTTGCTCTATGGACTTCTCCTCCTCCTTCAGTACCATCGGGTGATCCATCCGATTGGACAGCTCTCCGACGCTATTGAACCCGGCCAATTCTTCTATTCTCTCGTTCTCTACATGGCTGCTTTCTATATTGTGGCCTTTCTCAGCAGTGTGATTTCCGAGGAACTGAAACGGAAGAGAAGTGAACTCATCCAGAAGCAGGATGACTATAACCAGCTTGAAACCTTCAATCGAAATATCATCCAAAGCCTCGATAGCGGACTCTTGACCATCGATCCAGAGGGTAAGATCAATTTTCTCAATCGAACGGCTGAAAAAATATTGAATGTGAACGAGGAGGGATTGAGTGGAGTCTCTGTCTATGACCTCTTCCCGAAGATCCATGAGGTGATTGATCGCAACAAAAAGAAGGGAACAATAACCTCTTTGGACTATCAACGCTATGAGACTCTCTTCACCCATCCAGAGGGGAAACAGGTTCATCTCGGATTCTCCATCTCTCCCCTCACGGGTCCCCATGGATCGCTCATGGGACATACCCTGATTTTTCAGGACATTACCCGATTCAAAGAGATGGAAGAACAGATGATCCGATTTGATAAAATGGCTGCCATCGGACAGTTGGCTGCGGGGATGGCCCATGAGATCCGAAATCCGCTGACCTCGCTGTCTGGGGCCATTCAAATGTTGAGATCCGACCTCGTTCTGGATCCCAGTAACAAACGCCTGATGGACATCATTCTGAGAGAATCGGAAAGGCTGAATTCGCTCATTACCGATTTCCTGCTTTTTGCTCAACCTCCTAAAACGACCAAGACCCTCTCAAAAATCGGACCCCTACTTGAAGAAACGATTGATCTCTTCCAGAACTCTCCAGAGTACCATCCGGAGATTCGAATTCGCCGCCCTCAAGGCCATGAAACCCTCGAAGCCATGATTGATCCAGATCAAATGAAACAAGTGTTCTGGAACCTCTTGATCAACGCCGCTCAGGCGATGTCCAGCGGCGGAGATCTACGAATCCGTCTTGAAACAAGAGAAAACGGTTCCCAGTCACCCAGTCCCCCTTGGCCTTCCACCCAGAAGAAACCCTGGGTAAAGATCTCCATTTCGGATTCGGGCGTCGGAGTGCCTCTCCAGGAAAAAGAGAAGATCTTCGAGCCTTTCTACACCACCAAGGATGGAGGAACAGGGCTGGGATTGTCGATTGTCCACAAGATCATTGAAAATCACAAGGGCATAATCACGGTGGAGAGTGAAGTGGGTCGGGGGGCAACCTTTGCCATCTTTCTGCCCACCGCTGGAGATGAGGAGACGACAGAATGTTAGAGGATAGAATCTTAGTCGCCGACGATGAACAGAGCATGCGAGAATTTTTAGATATCATGCTCAAAAAGGAAGGATACAAGGTCTCCCTGGCCTCCAATGGAGAGGAGGTCTTGAAGCTCATTGACAAGGATCTTTTTGACCTGATCCTTCTGGATATTCGGATGCCCAAACTGGACGGCATTGGCGTCTTGAAAAAGATCAAGACTGCCTCTCCTGAGACCATTGTCATCATGATCACGGCCTACGCGTCCGCGGACACGGCGATCAAAGCCATGAAAGAGGGGGCCTACGATTACATTACGAAGCCGTTCAAGGTCGATGAGATCAAGCTGATCATCAAGAACGCCCTGGAAAAGAAAAATCTTCAAAAAGAAAACCTCCTCCTGAAGCAGGTGGTCCGCGATCGCTATCGCTTTGGAAGTATCATCGGCCAGAGTTCCAAGATGTTGGCCCTTTATGATCTCCTGGAAAAAATCGCTCCCACCAAGACGAATATCCTCATCACCGGGGAGAGCGGGACGGGAAAAGAATTGGCAGCCAAGGCGATCCATTACAACAGTTCAAGAAAGGATAAGCCTTTTGTCACCTTGAACTGTGGTGCCATTCCTGAATCGCTCATCGAGAGTGAGCTCTTTGGTCACATGAAAGGGGCCTTCACCGACGCCATCACCACCAAGAAGGGACTGTTCGAGATGGCTGACGAAGGATCGATTTTCCTCGATGAAATCAGCGAGCTTCCACTCCTGATGCAGGTCAAGTTGCTCCGGGTGCTCCAGGACAAGGAATTTAAGCGGGTGGGAGGAACAGACGATATTCGAGTGGACGTGCGGATTATCTCTGCAACCAACAAAGATCTGGAGGAGGCGGTTAAGGAAAAACGATTCCGGGAGGACCTGTTCTACCGTCTCAACGTGATTCAGATGAAGATGCCTCCTCTCCGTGACAGAAAAGAAGACATTCCCATCCTAGCCGCCCATTTTTTAAAGAAGTACTCAGAAGAACTGAACAAGAACATCTTGAAGATCTCTCCCGACGCCCTCAACATGTTGCTCAATTATGAGTATCCAGGCAATGTCCGGGAGCTTCAGAACATCATTGAAAGGGCGGTGGCCCTCGGGAACGGAAACGAGTTGACACCCCAGCATCTCAGTTCCTACCTTGACGAACAGATTCAGTCCAAGCGGGGCGCCATCGATCTCGACATTCCTCCTGACGGGATTGACCTTGAGAAGGTGATTGAAGAGATTGAAAGAGCCCTGCTCCTGAAAGCCCTAGATCGAACGAAGGGGATCAAAAAGAAGGCGGCCGAATTGCTTCGCATCAACTTTCGTTCCATGCGATACCGCCTCGAGAAATATGGCCTGGACCACGACGGAATAGAGTGAAGCTTTTCCACGAGCATTCTCTTATCGCTCGCGCCACACCTAATACAATCGCAAAAAGTCTTTCTACCCTCCTACGCAGAAAGCCACGGTCTCTCAGCCCGTGGATGAATGCGAAGAGGGTACCCTTCGAAGCTCTGAAAGAGCGTAGTAGGGTATGCTTCGGAGGGTTCCGCCCTATGAAGCATGTGGAGGGGCCACGGGCTTTAGCCCGTGGGGCTCCACATTGTGAACCCTTGCCCTAAAGCGAAACTGATTCTTTAATGCGTTTGCATGAGTTGAGGGGATAACCCGGTCGGCCTGTCTCCTTATTCCGAGGGAAAACGATCCGCCCCCAAGACCCTCCTGACGAAGCGACCTCTCTTACCCTAGGAGTCGAGACGAGACAGAGTGCCGTGGTCTAGCGGCTTCGCTTGAATTGTTTGTTTAATTCTTCCCGCGGAAGCAAGAAGAAGATCGGTCGACCGTGAGGACAGGTGGTGGACTGGTGAAGAAGGCTCAAATCCCCAACCAATTGTTCCAATTCCTCTTGCTGCAGTGAGGCCCGACCTCGAATGGCTGAGTGGCAAGCCAGGGTGACTAGGAGGGTATGGAGAATGTCCGTTCCTTTGAGTCCCTGGCTGAGAACTGTGGTCTCCTGCAAAATCTCTCTAAGAACCTCCTGGGGATCGATCTGATCGAAGCCTGCTGGGACAGACCGAATCGCATAGACCTTTTCACCTGCCTGATCAATCTCAAACCCCAACGAATGCAATTCGCCAAGAGACGACTCTAAGGCGAGAGATTCTTCAGCCGACAATTCGACTAAACGGGGAATGAGTAGCTTGACCACTGGGATCGATTGGGTTTCGACTTGTCTTTTGAATTTCTCAAAGAGGAGACGTTCATGTGCCGCATGTTGGTCGATGAAAAGGAGACCCTCCTCGACCTCGCAAATCAGGAAGGTGTCAAAGGCCTGTCCCAGAATGTGCAAAGAACGCCTCTGTTCCACGGTCCATTCAGAAGGACCCCCCTCACGCACTTTGGGAACGTCTTCTCCCGTCCATGGTCTTGAAAGGGTTCCTCTGGAATGAAAGGAGATCGGGAGAGAAGGAAAGGGAACCCCTCTCTCCTTGAATCCGGTGATTAACTCATCCCTGAATGAAGGTTTCAGCGGATGAGGGAGGGGTTCGTGGAGGGCACGGAGGACTGTGTGGACGGCATGAAAAATTCGCTCAGAGTCTCTGAACTTGACCTCGGCCTTTGTCGGATGGACGTTCACATCCACGGTGGAAGGGGGGAGAGTGATCCACAGTAGGACGACAGGGAACCTCCCTGAAGGGATCACATGACGGTAGGCATCGGTAATGGCCTTCGAGACCATCCGATCCCGAACGAACCGATCGTTGACAAAGAGGTAAATCCCTTCGGTCGTCCCCCGAGAGAAGGAAGGAAGACTCGCAAATCCAGAAATCTGGATCTCTCCTTCTTCGGACGCAATGGGCTGCAGCTGCTCATAGATCTCCGCACCCAAGACGGCCTCGATTCGAACCGCAGTGGAATTGGAACTCACCAATTCTTGGATCACCCGGTCATCATGAATCAATCTGAAGGAAATGGAGGGGTAGCCCACGCTGAGTCGAAGAAACTGACTCAGGACCTGCCGTAGCTCAGAACGGATTGATTTCAGGAACTTTCTCTTGACAGGGAAATTGTAGAAGAGATCTCTGACCTCCACCTCTGTACCCACAGGACACCCGATCTCGGATATCTCTTTGACCACACCTCCTCCGCAGATGATCCGTGTCCCACTCAGCGCCTGGGCCACTCGACTCTTGATGATCATGTGGGAGACAGAAGCAATGCTCGGAAGGGCCTCTCCTCTAAAACCCAAGGTATGGATGTCGTACAGATCTTCAACCCGTGTGATTTTACTCGTTGCGAACCGTTGAAGGGCGAGCGGAATATCCTCTTGAGTGATCCCTTCCCCATTGTCGACAACGCGAATGAGCTGGAGTCCACCGGCTTTCAGTTCAACAACGATCTCTGAGCTCCTTGCGTCGATGGCATTCTCCATCAACTCTTTGACCACGGACGCAGGCCTCTCAACAACCTCTCCCGCTGCAATCTTTTGGGTGATCCGTTCAGGCAGGACTTGGATTCTCTTAGCCATGGTGGGAATCTATTTTCATTTCAAGATAAGAACAAGAGGAGTGGAGCTTTGGATTCTGAGTTTCCAGGCCCTGAGCAGGCCTTCCGACTTCTTCGCACAAAGAAAATGGCTTGCCTACCGCCCTTGGCCTCGGCGGAGCGACCCACTGAAGGGATTCGAGAAGCTGAATTCTCACGTTAAATGTTCTCATCCAGAACCGGCATCGACGAAGGATCCCATCTTTCTGAACTTCTCGTATCGTTGCCTGAGGAGCTCCTCCGTAGGGAGAGTCTCCAGTTCTTTGAGGTGGCGTTCCAATGCCTCCTTTAGAGTCCCGGCTATTTGTTGGGGATCGCGATGTCCTCCTCCAAAGGGTTCTTTGACGATCTCATCAATCACCCCGAGCCGATGAAGATCCCGAGCTGTCAGTTTCAACGATTCTGCAGCAATCTTTCCTTTCGCCCCATCCTTCCAAAGAATCGCCGCACACCCTTCTGGAGAGATGACGGAGTAGATCGAGTACTCGAGCATGAGAATTCGGTCCCCAACGCCAATGGCCAACGCCCCTCCACTGCCGCCCTCTCCGATGACCGTGGTGACAATCGGAGTGCGAAGGGTGATCATACTCTTGAGGTTTCTAGCGATTGCCTCTGCTTGTCCCCTTTCCTCTGCTCCTATGCCGGGATAGGCGCCTGGGGTATCAATCATCGTGAGGATGGGTTTTCCAAACAGTTCGGCCAACTGCATCAGCCTTAAGGCTTTTCGATATCCTTCGGGATGGGGCATCCCAAAATTCCGCCGGACCATTTCCCTCGCATCGCTTCCCTTCTGATGAGAGATCACGACCACGGATCGACCATTGAATTTGCAGAGTCCGCCGACGATGGCCGGGTCATCACCAAAACTTCGGTCGCCGTGGAGCTCGACAAAGCTTTCGAACATCCGTCGGAGGTAGTGTGAAGCCTTTGGCCGATCAATGTGTCGTGCCAGTTGCGTGATCTGCCAAGCTGATAGCGTAGAATAAATCTCTTTTTGAAGACGCTGGAGCTTTTCTTCCAGACCCTTCAACTTCTCGCTGAAGTGAATCTGCTTATCTCTCGAGAATCGTTTGAGATGCTCGATTTCGTCTTCTAACTCAACAATGGGTTTCTCGAATTCGAGATAGTGTCTTACCATACTCCTGGCTCACGGGTAAGTCGGCTAGATGCCCCGCCTTCCTGCCGGTAGGCAGGGGCGGGGAGGGCGGTAACGGACTCCCGCAGTGGAGTCAAAGCCGACCCTGTAATCGTGTTTACATCTCCCGGAAGCCCCGTCCTGTGGGCAGGGAGCTTCATTCGATCGAAATGACAGAGGGTTGAAAAAGGTTCTTCACCCGGTCTTGAAACAGTGGAGATGGATCCACCGCATATTGGTCCGACAGGGCAATGATCGTTTCCTGTTGTTTCCCGTTGATGAGGTGCAGCAATACTCTGGTGTGCCCCCGATGGTCGGTCAGGATCTCTTTTAACCCTTCAAGCTGAGACGGCATCAAGGAGGCGAGAGGGATCTTCAAGCGAAGGTTTTTTTCGGAAGGCAGGGAGATTTCCGGGAGGGTTTGGACCTCGGTGGCCTTGATCTTGACGTGATCTTCCGATGGATCAAGCATCCCTCGCACAAGAATCGGGTCTCCTCCACTCAGGACGGGCAACGCTGCCCGGAAAACCTCCGGGAAGAGGATGACCTCGACAAACCCTTTCATGTCCTCGAGGGTGAGAAAAGCCATCCGATCTCCCTTCTTGGTGACGATCTCCTTGAGCTCGCTCACAAGACCACAGATCTTGACTTCCCCTCCGTTCTTTCGACGAGCCAATGTAGAGGTATCTTCATCCGTGACTCTCTTGATGTCCTCTTGAAGTCTCGCCAAGGGGTGCCTCGAAATATAAAACCCCATCGTCTCTTTTTCCAGGGCGATCAGTTGTTTCTCCGGAAATTCCTCGATGTCGGGATAAGAATCCTCTTGACGCGACTCGGCCGTAGACCACATGCTCAGCTGAGGTTCTCCCTTCTTCTTCTGATCCGACTGAGACCGTTCGAGCAGTTCATCCAACCGAGAGAGCATCTGGGAACGGTAGGCCTTTGAGAAGTCGAAGGCGCCGCACTTGACTAGGCTTTCGATCACCCTCCGATTCACCTTCCGGAGGTCCACGCGACGACAGAAGTCGGAGAGGGATCCAAATTTTCCCTGCCCTTCCCTTTCTGCCAAGATGGCGTCGATCGCAGCATCCCCCACATTCTTGACTGCGGCCAGTCCAAATCGAATCTGGTTCCCCACAACGGCAAAGCTCTTCTGACTCTCATTTAGGTCGGGAGGAAGGATCTCAATGCCCATGTCTCGGCACTCGGCAATGTATTTGACGATCTTGTCTGGATTCTGGACTTCACTGGTCAGAGAGGCTGCCATGAACTCGATCGGATAATGGGCCTTGAGGTAGGCGGTCTCATAAGCGAGGAGTGCATAAGCCGCGCTATGCGATTTGTTAAATCCATATTCCGCGAATTTGGCCATGAGGTCAAAGATTTTCTCTGCCTTGCTTCGAGGAATCCGATTCTTCCGGGCGCCTTCTAGGAACTTCTCTTTCTGCATCTCCATCTCTCTTGGATCTTTTTTCGACATGGCCCGGCGAAGAATATCTGCATCCTCGAGACTGAAATTTGAAAGGGTACTCGCAATACGCATGACCTGTTCTTGGTAGACGATGACTCCATAGGTATCACTGAGGATATCCTCGAGCTCTTTCACCTCATACCGAATCGATTCCTTCCCGTGCTTTCGTTTGATGAACTCCTCGACCATCCCGCTGCCCAGAGGGCCAGGCCGATAGAGGGCAACCAACGCAATGATTTCCCTAAAGCTTTCTGGTTTTAATTTGCTGAGCAAATCCCTCATCCCGGAACTCTCTAACTGAAAGATGCCAAGGGTTTCAGCGCCGCCCAAGAGAGCAAACGTCTCAGAATCGTCCAATGGAAGCTGGGAAAGATCGATCTTTACTCCGCGGTGCTTTTCGATGAGCTGAAGGGTGTTATTCACGACGGTCAACGTCTTGAGCCCCAAAAAATCGAATTTGACCAGGCCAATCTTCTCTACATCCTTCATGGGGTACTGGGTCATCACCTCTCCATCTTGTCCACGGCAGAGGGGGAGGTATTCCATGAGGGGTTTGTTCGCAATGACGACGCCAGCGGCATGAGTGGAGGCATGGCGCGCCAAACCTTCGAGAGATTTTGCGATCTTGAAGAGGGA
>Ga0315281_10004237_pt1 | contig 20863 bp, 21 predicted proteins | sample YL17G07_0_MG_FD_204540 | JGI IMG/M metagenome (GOLD analysis project Ga0315281, IMG submission 204540) | Sediment microbial communities from Yellowstone Lake, YNP, Wyoming, USA - YL17G07_0 | ecosystem: Environmental > Aquatic > Freshwater > Lake > Sediment | place: USA: Wyoming | collected...
CATGCGGTTGACGATGAAGCCGGGGTAATCCTTCGCGGCGATCACCGTCTTCCCCAGCTCCTCGGCGAATCCCGATGCGGCGGCGGCAGTCGCGTCATCGGTCTCGAGGCCGCGAATGATCTCGATCAGCTTCATGACCGGGACCGGCGAGAAGAAATGGAGGCCGATGAAGCGGCTCGGCCGATCGGTGGCCGTCGCCAGCGCGGTGATGCTGATGCTGCTGGTGTTGCTGGCGAAGATGGCGCCCGGGTCGGCGGCGGCGGTCAGACGCCCCCACGTCTCGCGCTTGATCGACTCGTCCTCGAAGACAGCCTCGATCAGGATGTCATGGCCGCCTGCCCGGTCGGCGCCGGCCGAGGTTCCAATGCGGCCCAGGATGGCTTCGGCCTCGTCGGCGCCCAGCTTCCCCTTCTCGACCTGGCGGGCGAGGTTTCCGGCGACCCGTTGCCGACCCTTGTCGGCCAGATCGATCGTGCGATCCGCCAGGGTGACCGACTTGCCCGCCGCGGCGCTCACCTGGGCGATGCCGTGACCCATCAGCCCCGCGCCGATGACGAAGACCCGCTCGATGCTCACCGTTCGTAGCCTAGCAGCCGCTCCGCGGCGCTGATCGGATCGAGCCGCCGCTCGGCCACCGCGTCCAGTGTCGCCTCCCATCGCGGGTCCGCTGCAGCGTGCCTCGATCCGAGATCAGACAGCGCGGCCCGGACCTGGTGGCGAGCCCGCTCGCGCGCCTGCTCGGGGGACCGCGCCTGTGCCCGATGCGCGTCGATCGCCTCGCTCAGCGCCGCGATCCCTTCTCCGACGGTGGCCGTGGCCATCAACACGGGCGGCGGACTGCCGACGACACGACCACCGGCGCTCGAGAGCATGGCCCGAAGCTGTCGGGCGGCCAGCTCCGCGCCAGGCCGGTCGCCCTTGTTGACGACGATCAGGTCGGCGACCTCCAGCAGCCCAGCCTTGATGGCCTGCACCTCATCGCCCATCTCGGGCACCTCGACCACCACGGTCGTCTCCGCCAGCCGGGCGATCTCGATCTCGCTCTGCCCGGCCCCGACCGTCTCGATCAGGATCGGGTCATAGCCGGCGGCATCGAGCGCCGCCACCGCCAGCCAGGTCGCCGACGCCAGGCCGCCCAGCTCGCCCCGTGCGGCCATCGAGCGCACGAAGACGTCGCGGTCCGCAGCGTGGTCCATCATCCGGATCCGGTCGCCCATGATCGAGCCGCCGGTGTACGGCGAGCTGGGATCGACGGCCACGATGCCGACCCGCCGGCCGCGCCGTCGCCACTCGGAGGTGAGCGCGCTGACGAGTGTCGACTTGCCGCTGCCGGGCGGCCCGGTGATGCCCACCAGGTGCGCGCCGTGCCCGGCGGAGAAGAGATCGGGCAGCACCTCGCGGATGCCCGGAGCGTCGTTCTCAATGGCGGTCAGCAGCCGGGCCAGTGCCCGCCGCTCACCGGCCAGGGTGCCGCGCAGCAGCTCCCGGTGGTCGGCCACGCGCCTCAGGCGCGCCGGCGCGCGTGCTCGCGGAGATACCCCGCGATCTGGCCGATCCTGGTGCCCGGCCCGAACACTTCGGCGATCCCCGCGGCCTTGAGCTTTGCGACGTCAGCGTCGGGAATGATCCCGCCGGCCGCGATCAGCACGTCGTCCATCCCCCGGCCGCGACACAGCTCCACCACCCGCGGCAGGAGTGTCATGTGCGCGCCCGACAGGATCGACATGCCGATCACGTCCACGTCCTCCTGCTCCGCGGCATCCGCGATCATCTCGGGGGTCTGGCGCAGGCCGGTGTAGATCACCTCGAAGCCCTCGTCGCGCAGGCCGCGCGCCAGCACCTTGGCGCCGCGATCATGGCCATCCAGGCCGGGCTTGGCGATCAGGACGCGGATCGGGGCCGTGCGGTCGTCATCGGTCATGTGGGATCCGATTCTACCGGTGCGCTGAGCCGATCGATCGTCGCCGCCATGGCAACGTCCTTCGCGGTGAGGCCGTGCGACGCCTTGGTAGTGAGGCGGAAGGTGACCCGTCGCCAGTTGATCTCGATGTCCGGGTGGTGGTCGGCCGTCTCCGCGGCGTCGGCCACGCGATTGACGAGCGCGATCGCCGTGCGAAAGGAGTCGCAGCCGATCGTGCGCACCAATTCGTCCCCCTCCCGCCGCCAGTCGGGGACCGAGACGAGCGACGCGGCGATCTCCATTTCGCCGAGGAGCGGGGCATAGGGCATCGGTCTAGCGCTCTGCCGTCCGTCCGATGAAGGTCAGGAACTCGCCGCGGGTCCGGGCGTCGCTCCGGAAGGTGCCGAGCATGGCGCTGGTGACCATGGTGGCCTCCTGCTTGCGGACGCCGCGCATGACCGTGCACAGGTGGGTGGCCTCGATCACGCAGGCGACCCCCTTGGGCTCGAGGCGCTCCATCAGGAAGGTCGCCACCTGCTGGGTGAGCCGCTCCTGGACCTGCAGCCGATGGGCGTACATGTCGACCACGCGCGGGATCTTGGACAGACCGATGACCGTGCCGCGCGGCAGGTAGCCGACGTGCGCCTTTCCGAAGAAGGGGAGCAGATGGTGCTCGCACAGCGAGTAGAACTCGATGTCGCGCACCACCACCATCTCATCGTAGTCGACCTCGAAGGCAGCGCCGTTCAAGAGGGCGTCGGGATCGATGCGGTAGCCGTCGGTCAGCTCGGCGTACATGCGTCGCACCCGATCGGGGGTGTCGCGCAATCCTTCGCGTGACGGATCCTCGCCGAGCTCTGCCAGCAGGGTGCGAATCGCCTCCGGGATCAGGCTGTCAGGGTTCGTTTCATCCATCGACGGCATGCTACCAGTCGCGCCCGGGCTGACCCCGCATCGGGCTCGACTATGATCCGAACCCGATGACCGAGTCGGCCTCGACCATTCCCGAGATCGCGCCTGCCCGCGGCGCTCACCTCGTCGCGGCGGTCGTCGCCGCGCTCTGCGTGGGCATCGCGCTGATGGCTGCCTGGCTCGTCCCCTCGTTGGCGATGGTGGTGGTGTGGCCACTCCTGTTCGTCGTCCCAGGCTGGGGGGTCATCTCGGCGGTCCGTCCGCGCATCGGCGCCACCGGGCGCCTGGGACTGGCGATCGTCCTCTCGGTGGCCATCAGCGCGCACCTGGTCTACTGGCTGTCGGTGGCAACCGGCGGCTATCGGCGCGAGACCATCTTCGGCGCGGCGCTACTCCTGGCGCTGCCGATCCTCCGGGCGGTGGCGCGACGAGGCGCGGGCTCGTTGCTGGCTGGCGCCAGGTCAGCCGCCGGAGCCGTGCGCCGCGAGCCGATCGCCTTCGGCCTGGCCGGCCTGGCCGCAGTCTTCGTGGGTCTGATCCTGAGCGCGAGCCTGTGGCAGGCCTCGGAGGGCGGAATCGCGGCCGGGGGCTCGAACTGGAGCGACCTGGGAGTCCACCTGTCGATCGCCCAATCGCTCAACGCGGGCAACTTCCCGCCACAGGTCCCCTACTTTGCCGGAGCACCCTTGGTCTACCACTGGTTCGCCGATTTTCATGCTGCGATCGCGGCACGGGCGGCCGGCATGTTCGCCGTGCCCGCCTTCGTGGTCGGCTCCGCGATCCTTTCCGGGGCGCTCGCCCTGCTCGTGCACGGGCTGGCCCGCCAGCTGCTTCGCGGCGACCGAGCGCGTCGCGCAGCGCTGCTCGCGGTCGGGCTCGTGATCTTCGGAGGTGGGCTCGGCTGGATCCGGCTGGTCGGTGACCTCCAGTCGCATGGCGGAGACCTGGTCGGCCTCGTCAGCGCGCACTCCTATGACAACTCCTGGTACGACACCGCAGGCCAGGTGTCGTGGCCCTACTTCCGCATCCCGTCGGTGATGGGCACCGGGCTGCTGGTGCACCGCGCCACCACCGCGGGTCTGCCGATCCTGCTCGGAGCCATCGTGCTGCTGGTGGCCGGGCTGCCGGATCGGCGCTCGCGCGCCGCTGGCCGGGTCGACCGGCCGGTGTTGATCGGGCTGGCCGGATTGCTGGGCGCGCTGCTGGCACCCTTCCACTTCTTCTTCTTCCCGGCCTTCCTGGCAATCGCCCTGCTGTGGGTGTTGATCGGCGGTCGGCTGTTTGACCGTGACGCGCCCCGCAACGCCGCGCTGCTGCTCACCCCGTATCTGCTGGCCATCCCCTTTGCGCTGCCGCCCTTCCTCGCCTCGAGCGGCTCGGGTCAGCTGGTATGGCGCGGTTGGGCGCTGTGGGAATCGGTTCCGCTGGCCGACGGCCCGGGGGCGGTGGCCTTCTTCTACGTCACCAACCTGGGGGTCCCGTTCCTGCTCGCGGTCGCGGCCTTGCTGGTGCTGCACATGCCCCGACGAGCCTTCCTGGCCGCCTGGGTGGTGCTCCTGTTCGCGGTGCCGAACCTGGTGCAGGTCAGCGTGGTGGCCTTCGACATGAACAAGTACTTCCAGGCGATGTGGATCGCCGTGGCGCTGGTGGCCGCCTGGCTGATTCGTCGCTGGCCGGCGCCGGCCGTCGCCCTGGTGCTGGCGCTGAGCGTGCCATCCCCGCTCCTCGTCGCTTCGTGGACCGCCCTCAACCATCTCCAGGTGCTCAGCGCGGCCGAGGTCGACGCGGAGAAATGGATCGTGGGTCACACGCCAGAGGCGAGCGTCTTCGTCACGAACGGCTGGCTCAATTCGCCGACCGATGCGGCCGGCCGGCTGCGGCTGATGACCTTCTCGCCGTACGTCGCCAACCTGGGCTACAACCCCGATGAGCGCTTGGCGCAGATCGACCGGATCTACTGCGGCAACGATCCGGCCGACGCCGCCCGGATCGCTCGCTCGCTGGGCGCGGGCTACCTGCTGGACACTGGCCCTCCCCGCGACTGCACCCCCCGCACCGAATTCGAGGGCGCGGCCGACTGGACGCTGGTCTTCTCTGAGCCCGGGGTCCGCGTCTTCGTCGTGGCAGAAGCGGCTGCCGCGTCGGCGTCAGCGGGCTCCGTATCATTCGTCAAGTGACCGCCTCGCCGCCAACGCCTCCCACCCGCATCGGCGCCGTGGTGGCGCTCGAGCATGTCAGCAAACGGTTCGGGCCCCCCGGCACGCCGGCTGCGGTCGAGGACCTGTCACTGGTCATTCCCGCAGGCGAGATCTGCGTGCTGGTCGGCCCTTCGGGATGCGGCAAGACGACCACCATGAAGATGATCAATCGGCTGATCGAGGCGACGGGTGGTCGCGTCACGATCGATGGAGAGGACGTCATGGCGCTGCCGGCGGTCGAGCTGCGGCGGCGGATCGGGTACGTCATCCAGCAGGTCGGCCTCTTCCCGCACATGACCGTGGCGGACAACGTGGGCGTGGTGCCGCGTCTGCTGCGCTGGCCCGAGGCGCGGGTCCGCGAGCGGTCGCACGAGCTGCTGGAGCTGGTGGGACTCGACCCGGCGACCTTCGGCGGCCGGTACCCGGCGGCCCTCTCAGGGGGAGAGCGGCAGCGCGTCGGGGTGGCACGTGCCCTGGCCGCCGATCCGCCGGTAATGCTGATGGACGAGCCCTTCGGGGCGGTTGACCCGATCCTGCGCGACCGGCTGCAGAACGAGTTCCTTCGCCTGCAGGCGAAGGTGCGGAAGACGATCGTCTTCGTGACCCACGACGTCGACGAGGCGATCAAGATGGCTGATCGGATCGCCATCCTGGGGCGCGGCGGGATCCTGGCCCAATACGACACCCCCGACGCGATCCTGGCTGCCCCGGCGAGCGAATTCGTCGAGCATTTCGTGGGAGCCGATCGCGGCCTGAAGCGTCTCTCGCTCGGCCGCGTCGGTGACCTGCCGCTGCTGACGCCGATCCTCGCGAGAGCGGGCGAGTCGCGACGGACGGTCGTGCAGCGGCTCGATGCAGCGTCGGCCGACTACGCGCTGCTCACCGACGCCGCCGGCCGGCCGATCGGCTGGGTGGGCAGGCACGACCTCGCCGGAGACGGATTCCTTGCCGAAGCCGATGCCACGCCCGGATCCGCCCCGCTGCAACCGGAATCGACCCTCCGCGACGCCCTGTCGGCGATGCTCGCGTCATCGGTTCAGCTCGGCGTGGTGGTCGACGAGCACGACGTGGTGATCGGCCTGATCAGCGTGGACGCCATCAGCGAGGTGCTTCGGGGAGCGCGGGATTCGGGCGCATGATCGAGGGCCGCCCCTTCTTCCAGCCGCAGTGGATCATCGACAATCTCGACGAGATCGGGCGGCGGCTCGGCGAGCATGTGCTGATGACGGTCATCGCGGTCTCCGCGGGGTTCTTCATCTCGTTCGGCCTGGCGCTGCTGGTCCGCGGCAGGCCGCGCCTGTATGGCCCGGTCATCGGCATCGCCGGCACCATCTACTCGATCCCCAGCCTTGCCCTCTTCGCCCTGCTGATCCCGCTGACCGGCATCTCGCTGCTGACCGCCGAGATCGCGCTGGTCGGCTACACCCTGCTGATCCTGCTCCGCAACATCGTGACCGCGCTCGATGGTGTCCCGGCGGACGTGATCGGGGCGGCCGAGGGGATGGGCTACACGCCGCTCCAGCGCCTCTGGCACGTCGAGCTGCCGATCGCGCTGCCGGTGATCGTGGCCGGCATTCGCATCGCCACGGTGACCACCATCGGCCTGGTGGCGGTCACCACCCTGATCGGGATGGGCGGCCTGGGCTACCTGATCATCAACAGCGGCATCAGGCGCTTCTTCGCCACCTCCATCTACACCGGCGTGGCCCTCTCGGTCGCGCTGGCGGTTTTCGCCGACCTGGCCCTGCTGGCGATCCAGCGGCGGCTCACGCCCTGGGCGCGGGCGCGGGAGGGCCGGGCCTGATGGAGTTCCTGGGCGAGGTCGTGGCCTGGTTCGGCGATCCGGCCAGCTGGACCGGCCGTAACGGTATTCCGATCCGCGCCTGGGAGCACGTCTCGCTGTCGGCGGCCTCGCTGGCGGTGGCGGTCGCGATCGCGCTGCCGGTCGGGCTGTTCATCGGCCACACCAACCGAGGCGCTCGAGTGACGATGGCGGTCGCCAACATCGGCCGGGCGGTGCCCTCCATCGGCTGGCTGGGGATCGCCCTGCCGATCACCCTCGCGCTCTTCCAGCGCGGCGGGCTGGGCTTCCTGCCCTCCTTCGTGGCGCTGGTGGCGCTGGGCATTCCGCCGATCGTGACCAACACCTACGCCGGTTTGCGCGAAGTCGATGCCGAGATGCTCGAGGCCGGGCGCGGAGTCGGGATGCGCGAGCTGCAACTCCTGCGCCGCGTCGAAGTGCCGATCGCCCTGCCGGTGATCATGGCCGGCATCCGCTCCTCGGCGGTGACCATCGTGGCGACCGCCACCCTGGCCGCACTGGTCGGCGGCGGGACGCTGGGCGACTTCATCCTGCAGGGCCTCTACGTCAACGACCAGCCACGCATCTTCGGGGCGGCGGTGCTGGTCGCCCTGCTGGCACTGGGCACCGAGCTGGTATTTGGCTTCCTGCAACGACGGGCCATCTCGCCGGGCCTGCGACCCGAGACGGTCGCGTCACCGGGCTGAGCTGTCATGGCGGCTACATCGGACCGTCACCGATTCGCTGCTAGACTCGCGCCGACCTGTCCCATGTCGCAGGAGCGACGCAGGGAATACAAAAGGAGGACCCAATGCGGACCAACCGCATGCTCGCCCTCGGGGCGGTGGTGCTCGCGCTGACGATCAGCGCCTGCACGCCGGGTGGGGGCAGCACCAGTCCATCGGCATCGGCATCGGCCGAAAAGCCGACCGTCACCGTCGGCTCGGCCGGCTTCGATGAATCGGCGCTCGTGGCCGAGATCTACGCTCAGGCGCTCGAGGCGCACGGCTACACCGTGAATCGTCACCTCGAGATCGGCGAGCGCCCCGACGTACAGGCGGCCCTCGCCGCCAACCAGGTCAACCTGGTGCCGGAGTACCTGGGCGGGCTGGGAAGCTCGCTCGGGGCGGAGATCTCGTCCGACGCCGGGGCCACCTTCGACGCGATGCAGGTCAAGCTCGCCGAAAAGGGCCTGTTTGCACTGGCGTTCTCACCGGGCACCGATGCCGATGGCTTCGTCGTCCGGCAGGAGACCGCTACCAAGTTCAGCCTGGCCACCATGAGCGACCTGGCCAAGGTGGCCGATCAGCTCGTATGGGGCCTTGCTCCCGGTTGCCCGGACAACGCCGTCTGCGGCCCGGGCCTCAAGACCACCTACGGCATCGACATCTCGGCGCTGCAGGTGACGAGCCTGCCGCCCTGCAGTGGGCAGATGGCCCAGGCGCTCAACTCGAGCGCCATCGACGTGGCCCAGGTGTGCACCACCCAGCCGGCCATCCAGACCTTCAACTTCGTCCTGCTCACGGACGACCTTGCTCTCCAGCCTGCCCAGAATATTGCCCCCGTGGCACGCCAGGATCTGCTGGATGCTGCCCCGGACGACTTCGAGGCGACCCTGAACGCCGTCTCCGCCAAACTGACCACGGCCGAGCTGACCAAGCTCAATGTCGAGGTCTCGGTGAACCAGGTGACCTTCGCCGATGCGGCTCACCAATGGCTCATCGACAACGGGCTGATGTAACGCCGGGCCGATAGCCTGGCGCCGATTTAGGCGGCGCTGCCTTCGGGCAGCGCCGCCTCTACACTTCCCCGCACCGGTGTCCGAACACCTCGACCTTACCGACTGGCCTCGTCGCAAGGCGGCGATCTATGACGTGCTGCGGCAGGACGAGCGCGCCGAGCCGGCGCGCCTCCTCCACTTCCGGGCGGCCAAGGATCGGCTCTTCGCCGAGCACCCGTCGTCGCCGATCCCCGCCGCCAGGCGCCGCGACTTTCGCGGGCTGGCCTACTGGCGCTACGACCCGGCCCTGCGCCTGCTTGCGCCGCTCGAGCCGGACCCCGGCGCCCTGCCGCTCGAAGTTCCGCGCTCCGGGGAGGGGGCTGCCTTGCCGTACGCCCGCATCGGCTGGGTCAGCTTCAGCGTGGACGACACGCCCTGCCGGCTGGCCGTCTACTGGCTGAACGAGTACTCCGGCGGCATCTTCATCCCATTTCGCGACGCAACCAGCGGCCAGGAAAGCTATGGCGGCGGGCGCTACTTGTGGGACTCGGCCAAAGGGGCCGACTTGGGCTCGAACAGCGACGAGCTGCTGCTCGACTTCAACTACGCCTACCATCCCTCGTGCGTTTACGACCCGATCTGGAGCTGTCCCCTCTCGCCCCCGGAGAACCACTTGTCGATGCGTATCGCCGCCGGGGAACGGCTGGGCCGCGCGTGACCGCGGAGGAGAGGCGCCCCGGGCGCAGCTGCTACAAGTGCGGCCGGGCGATCGGTCCTGACGAGACCATCTGCGAGGTCTGCAACCGCGCCGGCATGGCGACCCCGTCGGCAACGCAGTACCACGGCACGATCGTGGTGGCGATCGTCGCCGGCGTGGCGATGATGGCCTTCTGGGCGAGCGTGTCGCTGCGCGGCATCGGGCCATTCGGCGGCGAGGTGGTCTCGTTCCGCAGCGATCCGCCCGACGGCGTGGTCGCGACCCTGCAGATCACCAACACCGGATCCAAGGCCGGCCGCGCCAAGTGCCAGATGACCGCCCGTGACGCCTCGGGGGCAACGCTGCGGGTGCGTGACATCGTCTCGGCGCAGGTCGCCGGGCGCGCCTCGATCAGGTTCGAGGAGCGGATCCCCGGGCTGCCCGCGCAGCCGGCCGCGGTGGTGATCCTCTGCACCTGAGCTGAGGCTATCCTGCGCACCATGCGGGCATTGACGCGCTGGGTGGGCGTTGCCATCGTGGTGGGCGCGGCGATCGGGTTCGCGGCCTCCTTCACCGGCTGGCCGAGGCCCAGCTACCAGGGCCCGGCCTTCCCCGATCCCGTGACCGGGCAGGCGGTCTACGACCCCGCAGACGTGATCGAACCCGATCTCGAGGCCGGCCTCGAGGCGCAGGTCGACGCGATCGAGGCTCGCAGCGGTGCAGAGCTGGCGGTCTACGTGCGGGTCGATCCCGGCGCCACCGAGGATTCCAATCTCGCGGCCGCCCGCGCCCTGATGGACCAGTGGGGGGTCGGGCGCAAGGGTTTCGACGATGGCCTGGTGATCATGGTCGGCCTGGAGACCGGCCTTGTCCACGGCAAGATCAGCCTGTATGGGGGGTCCGGCTTCCTGCGCGGCTACCTGTCCCAAGGTGACCTGAAGGGCGTCATCGACCAGTGGATCGTGCCGGCCGCCCTGGACGAGCAGCTCGGGGCGGGGCTGGTGGCGGCGGTCGACGTCATCGGCTCGGCGATCACCCCGGCGGCCACCGATCGCCTGAATCTGCTTCGCACCGTGAACGCCGGACTCGGCCTGTTCGGGGCGCCGATCTCCCTGCTGCTGATTGTCGGGGTGGCGTTCCGGGCCTGGCGTCGCGCGGGGCGCGACCCCACGGTGCTGGATTCCCCGTCAATCCTGATGGCCGGTCCTCCCGCTGGCATGACGCCGCCGCTGGCCACGGTCGTGCGCCACGGCAGCGCCAACCAGCATTCGCTGAACACCGTGCTCGTCGAACTGGCGAGCACCGGACGTCTCGCCTTCCAGAATCTCGACCGGGTCGGCAAGACCAAGTCCGATGATGACCCCGATCCGCTTCTCGACCCGGCCCTCGAACTGCGGGATGGCCCGCCCACCGGCGGCACGCTGGCAGGACCGCAGCGCGAGGCGTGGGATCTCATCCGCCGTCATGCCGGGGGCAGCGCCATCCTCAGCCGGGAGCGTCTGTGGAGCCTCAACGAGGCGCTCAAGCCGATCCGTGACTCCCTCGAGCTCGATGCGATCCGCCTCGGCTGGTTCACCCACACCTCGTCGCCGGGAATCGATCTGTGGACCGGGATCGGCATCGGCGAGATGGTGCTCGGCGGGCTGGGCGTGTTCGCCGGATTCCTGATCCCCATGTCGGGCGCAACCCTGCTGGGGGCGGCTGCCGGCGTCGGCGGGCTGATCACGGTTGGTCTCGGACGGGCGATGTCACAGCGGACGAAGGAGGGCGCCTACGCGGACGCGATGCTGAAGGCCTATCGGCGCACCCTCGAGAAGACCCTGGAGCAGGCGCGCAGCATGGAGCAGGTGGTAGCCGATGAGACGGTGCGCATGCTGGCCGACACGCCCGACAAGGCGGTCGTCTGGGGATTTGCGCTGGGCCTGCATGCCGAGGTCGGGGCGGTCCTGCAGCGCGGTCTCGAGGATCAACCCGCCAATGCGGCGACGCGCGGCCCCGCCTACTACCCGCTCTGGCTCGGCAGCTCGCCGGGCTCGATGGCCGGGGCGGACGGCGGCGGCATCTTCGCGGGCTCAGGCGGGATCTTCTCGGGCTCGGGGATGCCCGATATCGGGGGAATGTTCAGCGCTATCGGCAGTGTCGGCTCATCTCCGCCCTCGTCCTCGGGCGGAGGCGGCTTCGGGGGCGGGGGCGGGGGCGGCGGGGGCGGCGCGAGCGGGAGTTTCTAGGGGTCGGTTGGCGCTCGGCGCGTCCGTCGGCTATGGTTGGCCCGATGCCATACGATCGACGACCGGACCGACGCCCTGGCGGCGGCCGACCCAGCGGCCCTGGGCGACCCACGGGCGAACGCCCCTCTTACGGCGACCGACCGCCACGTCCGCGCCCCGATTTCAACGACCGACCGCCCCGTCCGCGCGAGGACTTTGCTGAGCGGCCGCCACGCGGCGACTTTGCGGAGCGCCCGCCACGCGGCGACTTCGTGCCGCAGGCCCGCGGCCCGCGTCCCGGCGGATTCGCCCCGCGACCGATGGACGACGGCGGCATGTCGATTCGACTCGACCCGCGACGCCTGAACGCCCTGAAGCTGCTGGCCGCCGAGGCGGGCCTGCGCCCCGGCGAGCTGGTGACGCGCTGGACCGAGGAGCGGCTTGATGCCGCGCGGCCCGGAAGCGCCGTGCCGGTGGCCCCCGCCTTCGCGCCCGACGCGCTGCGCGGCCTGTCTGCCCGCATCGACGAGTTGGCGCGCCGCCTCGACGCACTCTCTCCCGCGGCCGTGGCTGCCGAGATGAAGCCGGTCGTTGTGGCCGCGGAACCGAAGCGTCGCGGACGACCGCCAAAGGCGGGCGTCGTCCAGGCCGAAGCAGCAGCCCCGACTCCGACTCCGGGCAAGGCGCGCAGCAGGAAGACCAAGGGTGCCGCGACCAAGGGTGCCAAGGTGGCGCTGCATGATGAGATCAGCGCCGTCATCAGCGAGCGCGGCCCGCAGACCACTGCCGAGCTCGCCGCCGCGATCACCGAGCGAGCCAAGTACCTGCAGCCACGCAGTGCCAAGCCACTCAACGCCGCCACCGTCAGTGCTCGCGTCTCGAACCCCAAGTACCGGCCGCTGTTCGTCCGCCGCGAGGGTCGCATCGGTCTCGCCGAGTAGGCAACGGTCAGACCGGGCGGGGACTCCCGTCGCATCTGCCGCTGCGCTCGCGCAGCCGTGGCACGGCCACTACGGACAACTTCAGGCCGTTATCTGGCCGTCACTGCCGCCACGCGGCAAATCGACCACGGAGGCGGCCTCCCAGCGCCCGTCTTGGCCGTAGGACCCGCCCGGCGGCTACCGCCGGGATGGTCCAAGCTTGGGACCGGGTAGCCGAGGCCTCAACGCCGCATGCCGACGCTCGGTCGCAGCCGTACGGCAACCAGGCCGGCTGGCCCGGCGCGGGGGCATCGGAATTGACGGCCACCGCCATCGCGACGCACCTCACAAAATGGTCAGCAGGCGACGCGGGTTGTCGACCGTCATCTGCACGATCTCGCCCTCGCCGACCGCGGCGGTCCGCAGGGTCGGCAGGAAATGCTGCTGGAGGTAGGTGTAGCCGAAGCCGCCGTTCGCCTTCAGCTGGCTGTTGTGGGCGACATCCTGGCTGAGCAGCAGCTGGGTCCCGTAGCCGCGCTCGAGCAGCTCCACGATCAACTCGACCAGCCGCGGCTCGGCCGCCTCTTCGCTGCCGAAGCGATGACCGATGAAGTCGAACTCCAGGTTGGCGCCGCGGTCCAGGATGGCGAGGTAGTGGTCGAGGACCGGGTAGGAGTCGGCGTGACCGATCACGACGCGGGTCGGATCGGCGCCCTCTGCCTCGAAGATGCGCAACTGCGCGAGCCCCACCGCTGACTGGATGGCGTGGGTGGTGATCGCCATGCCGGTCGCCACGGAGGCGCGCGCCGAGGCACGATGGACGCGCTCCTCGAGAGCGCTGACCCACGGCTTGTCGGTCCCGATCTCGCCGATGATCCCCGGCCGCACCCCGCTGCCTGCCACGCCGTCCTGGAACTCGCCGATCAGCTCGTCGGCCAGGTCGTCGACCGTGCGGCGGTCGATTCGCGCCTCGTCCGGGTAGTAGGCGCCGCGATACCAGCCGCAGCCCATCACGATCTGGATGCCGGTCCGGCTCATGACCCGCCGCAGACGCTCGGGATCGCGTCCCACGCCGTCGAGGGTCAGGTCCACGAGGGTGGAGCCGCCGCGCCGTCGGAAGTCACCCAGCTCATCGGCCAGGGTCAGCTCATCGGGCGCCAGCTCCCAGTAGTCCCAGCGGCCGGGGATATGCCACAGGTAGATGCCGGTATGCTCGTGCGGAAGGGTGAAGCCGATGCGTTCGGGCGGAAGGGGCCCGCCCACGGTCATGACACGGGGAGCCATCGATGCCTCCTGGTCGCGGTGCGCGTTGGTGCGGACGCAGATCGGGCCGCCGACGCGCGGGATTGGTTTGATGCTGCAGTCTGCGCGCTTGCGGCATGATCGGTCCAGACCGCAACATATCGGTCAATGACCGATGACGAACGCTGGGCCGCACACCAGCGACGCTGGGAGACCGAGCGGCTGAAGCCCGCGCTCGACTCCGGCGGCGAGCGTCGGCGCCGATTCATCAGCCAGTCGGGGGTCGAGGCCCAGCGGATCTACACCCCATCGGACCTGAACGACCCGGCCAATGACCCCGACCGAGACCGTCCGCGTTATGCCTTCAGCCCTCCCACCCCGGATTCTGCCGGATGGGACGCGATCGATGACCTCGGTCTCCCCGGCGAGCCGCCATTCACGCGTGGCATCCATCCGACCGGCCATCGCGGGCGCCTGTGGACGATGCGCATGTTCGCCGGCTTCGGTACCGCCGAGGACACCAACATGCGGTTCAAGCGGCTGATCGCCGCGGGCGGGACGGGGCTGTCGATCGCCTACGACATGCCGACCCTGTACGGGTACGACCACGACGAGCCGATGGCGGCGGGCGAGTTCGGGACCTGCGGGGTGGCGGTCAGCAGCCTGGCCGACATGGAGATCCTGCTCGATGGGCTGCCGGTCGGCGAGATCAGCACCTCGATGACCATCAACTCCCCCGCGGCCATGATCTGGGCCATGTACATCGCCGCCGCCGAGCGGAAGGGCGTGCCGCGTGCTCAGCTGACCGGGACCCTGCAGAACGACATTCTCAAGGAGTTCGTGGCGCAGAAGGAGTACATCTTCCCGCCCGGCCCGTCACTCAAGCTGGTCACCGACACCGTCGAGTTCGGCACGCGCGAGATGCCCCGCTGGAACACGATCAGCATCAGCGGCTACCACATCCGCGAGGCAGGCTCGACCGCGGTCCAGGAGCTGGCCTTCACCATCGGCGACGGGATCGCCTACGTCGAGGACGCCCTCGCACGAGGCCTGCGCTTCGACGACTTCGCTCCCCGCCTCTCCTTCTTCTTCAACAGCCACAACGACTTCTTCGAGGAGATCGCGAAGTTCCGGGCGGCTCGCCGGATCTGGTACAAGCTGTGCACAGAGCGCTTCGGGGCCGAGAACGAGCGCTCCACCTGGATGCGCTTCCACACCCAGACGGCCGGCGTGTCGCTCACCGCGCAGCAGCCGCTCAACAACCTGACCCGGGTTGCGCTCCAGGCGCTGGCCGGGGTACTCGGGGGAACGCAGAGCCTGCATACCGATGCCTACGACGAAGCGTGGGCGGTCCCCAGCGAGGACGCCGCCATGCTCGCCCTGCGGCAGCAGCAGATCATCGCCGAGGAGTCCGGCGCCGCCAACACGGTCGATCCGCTGGCGGGCTCGTACTACGTTGAGACCCTCACCAACCAGACCGAGCAGGCTGCCTGGGCGTACCTGCGCCGCATCGACCAGATGGGCGGCATGGTGCGCGCCATCGAGGCTGGCTATCCGCAGGCAGAGATCGCCGACGCGGCCTACGCCCAATCCCGCGCCCTCGAGGATCACGATCGCGAGACTGTGGGCGTGACCACGCAGTCAGATCCGAACGAGGTGCTGCGCATCCCGCTGCTCGAGGTCGGCGAGGAACAGGAGCGGCGACACCTGGACCGCCTGGTCCGGGTCCGGGCCGATCGCGACGGCGACGCGCACCTCCGCACGATCACTCGCCTGCGCGACGAGGCGATCCGCGGCGACGTGAACCTGATGCCGGCAATCCTCGAGGCGGTCGAGGCGTACGCGACCATCGGCGAGATGTGCAACCTGCTGCGCTCGGTGTACGGAGAGTACAAAGAACCACTCGCCGTCTGACCAAGGTCCGGCCTATCAGAGAAACCGTTGCGGCCCAAGATGCCTCGTACTGGGTGTGACCAGGACGGGCCTGCTGCTGGTCGCTACGCCGTGAAGCGGGACAAGGCGCGATCCGGCAGCCTGACCTGAGGGGGAGCGGCGCGGTCCGGCGCCGGAGAACCGGCAGCGGTCGATCGCAGGGCACGCGCCCGCGCCGCCCCTCACGCGCGTCAATCTGGCACCCGACCGCTTACTGCCGGCTTATCGACCGGTATTCTCCGCCCTGTGAAGCTCCACCTGGTCGACGCCACGTTCGAGCTGTTCCGGGCCTACTACTCGCGACCCGCCGAGCTCGGGCCCGATGGGCGCCCGGTGAACGCAATTCGCGGGTTGATCGAGTCGATGCTGTCGCTCCTCCGCGAGCCGGAGGTGACCCACCTGGCGGCCGCCACCGATCACGTCATCGAGAGCTGGCGCAACGACCTGTACCCCGGCTACAAGAGCAGCGCCGGCATCGATCCCGCTCTCCTGGCGCAATTCGACGACGCGGAGCGCGCGTTGCGAGCCCTGGGGATCGTCACCTGGCCGATGGTCACCGAAGAGGCGGACGACGCGATCGCCAGCGCCGTGGAGCGATTCGCCGACGATCCACGCCTCGAGCAGACGGTCATCTGCAGCGCGGACAAGGACCTAGCCCAGTGCGTCTCCGGCGATCGGGTGGTGCTGCGCGATCGGATCCGATCGGTCACCTATGACCAGGCCGGCGTGATCGCCAAGTTCGGCGTGGCGCCGGAGAGCATCCCCGACTACCTGGCGCTCGTCGGCGACAGTGCCGACGGGTTCCCGGGGCTCCCCGGTTGGGGATCCAAGAGCGCGGCCGCCATCCTGGCTCGCTTCGGTCACCTGGAGTCGATCCCCGAATCGCCCCTCGAATGGGATGTGCCCATGCGCAACGCGGTGCGCCTGGCGGTCGTCCTTCGTGATCAGCGCGCCGATGCCGTCCAGTTTCGCCGCCTGGCGACCCTGCATCGCGATGTGCCGATCGACGAGGACCTCGACGCCCTGACCTGGAGCGGGGTCCCGAAGGAACAATTCATGGCCCTGTGCTCCGAACTGGGCCTCGATCGAATTCGGGAGCGAGTGCACCGGTGGTCGCCGGTGGCACCATCGGCTTAGGACCATCGATGGATTGGGGCGAGGCGGGGCGGAGCCTACGGTTGGCTCCCGATGTCACGACGCACCGTCACAGCGGCCGCCGTGGCGGTCGTTATCAGCCTTGGGCTGGCCCTCCCCGGCCTGCCGCGTCAGTTGGCGGCCGCCTCGTGCTCCAGCTGGACCTCGGAGGTCGATCCCCCGCCCGCGATCCGCGTCTTCCGGCACATCTCCGGCGCCGTCGACACGGTCGACTTTCGGACCTACACCAAGAACGTCCTGTCGCGAGAGTGGATCAGTTCGTGGACGGCCGAGTCGCTGCGTTCAGGAGCCCTGGCGGTGAAGAGCTACGCCTGGTACCAGGTGCTGCACTGGCGCGGCGGGGTCAACGCCGCCGGCGAGTGCTTCGACCTGCGCGACGACACCGCCGACCAGGTCTATGACCCGTCGAAGGCCACTTGGAGCACGGTCGCAGCAGCCGTTGACGACACCTGGCAGACCCGCGTGCTGAAGAACGGCGCCATCTTCCCCGCCTACTACAACGCCGGCACCTCCGGCGAGGCATGTGGTGCGAATGCCACCGGCTGGAAGATGTGGCAGTGGGGGACCCAGGCCTGCGGCCTGGCGGGCAAGACCGCCGCGGAGATCGTGCTCACCTACTACTACCCCGGTGTCACGGTGACCGATGCGCCGCTGCCGATTGCCACCCCCTCCCCGACGCCAAGCGTCACGGCGGCCCCGACCGCGGTACCGACCTCGGTCCCCTCGGCAGTCCCCACCACCAGCCCGACGGCAACCCCCGCACCAACCGCCACGCCAAAACCGACCCCGGTGGCCACTCCGCTCCCGACGCCTCCCCCGTCGCAGACGCTGCCGGGCGGGGGACAGGTCAACGTGACGCTCGCCAGTTCGCCGCCGCCACCTCCCCCATCTGACCCCAAACCAGCGGTCGCGAGCTCCGACGAGTCCTCGACCGGGGGCGCGGTCGTGGGCGGCTTCGCGCCGTGGGAGCCTCGAACGTTGACGATCCGCCGCCTCATGGAAGGATCTGATCCGTGGGTGCCCGGGTATGCCTGGCCCGCGGGCGACAACGCCACGCTCGCGCCGTATGCGATGCCGGCGGCGACCTTCCGTGCACTGTGGGGCGCGGCCGCCGAGAAGCTGCTGGACAGCCTTGCGGCGCGGCTGTCCCAGAGCGACGGCCTCGCCTTCCTGCTGGGTTCGCCGGGCTCCTAGCCGTCCAGTCGGCGCATCACCAGTTCGGCGGCCGCCAGGTCCTGGATGGCCAGCCCCACACTCTTGAAGATGGTGATGGCCTGCCGATCTCGCTGTGCCGCCCAGTCCCGCTCGATCCCGCCGATCTCGACGAACTGATCGGGGCGAATGATGCCCCGCTCGATGGCGGCCACCAGGTCCCCTGCCTCCTCGAGCGCGGCCTCCCGTGCGTCAACCGCCACGCAGGCGGCACGCCCGAACAGCTCGGGCGGCATCTCCACCATGTCGAGTCGGTAGGAGCCCACCCCGTTGACATGCGCGCCGGGCGTCACCCAGTCGGCGTCGAAGATCGGCTCGAACGAGGTCGTGGCGCAACTGATGACGTGAGCTCCGCGCACCGCTTCCTCGGCCGACGCGGCGGCGAGCACCTCCACGCCCGGACCCACCTCGGCCGCCATCTCGGCGGCGAAGGCCTCGCGCGAGCGCGGAGTCCGCGCATAGACGCGCAGCTCGCGAATGGGGCGCGCGGCGAGGACCGCCCGGACCTGCCAGGCCGCCTGCGCGCCGGTGCCGAAGAGAGCAAGGATGGATGCGTCGGGGAGCGCGAGCAGCCGCGTACCGACGCCGGCCGCGGCGCCGGTGCGCATCGCGGTCACGGTCGCACCGTCGAGTACCGCCCGCGGTTCGCCGGTCTCCGCGTCGAACCACAGCACCACCGCGTGGATGAGTGGCAGGCCGCGTGCCGGGTTGTCCGGCTTGACGGTCACCAGCTTCACGGTCGAGCCAGCTCCGCCTTCGCGAACCCCGGGCATAAGCAGCAGATCGCCGGCCGACAGGGGCACGCGAGTGCGCACCGGTGACCGATCCCGCCCTGCCGCGACGTCCCGGTAGGCGGCTTCGACCGCATCCAGGAGATCCGGCATGAGGACCGCCGCGCGAATGGCATCGGCATCGAAGAAGCGCATGCGCGGATCCTACCCTTGCCGCCAGACCGGGCGCGCGAAGACAATCCATCCGCTCGCAGCGACCGCCGCCAGGCCGACCATCGACCAGGTGGCGATCGCCGGGGTGTAGCGCTCGGCCAGCGCGCCCGCAACCAGGATCGAAAGGGTCAAGGTCAGGGTGACCAGTCCATAGTCGAAGCTGAAGACCCGCCCGCGGATCGCGTCCGGAGTGGCCCGCTGGAGACCGAACGTGGAGAGGGTCCACTGCGCCCCACCGCCAAGGTGGCCGCCGAAGACGGCCACCGCGGCCAGCGGCAGGATCGGGGCAAGGGGAAGGAGGGCGTAGCACACGGCGAAGATCGCGAACGACGCGGCAATCCCCAGGATCAGGCCCCGCTCGCTGGTCCCCACGATGCCGCGCACGACGAACGGGCCCAGCAGCGCCCCGAGTCCGCGGGCCGCGAATAGGACGCCGATCCCCACGTCGCCCGCGCCGAAGACCGTGCTCCCGAAGACGGCCAATAGCACGATGACACCGCTGCCGACGCCGAAGGTGGTCTTGGCCAGCAGCAACGCGGCCAGCGTGCGATTTCCCCTGGCGAAGCGAACCACGGTGAGCATCGAGGCCACGACCCCGGTGCGGCCCGCACCCGCCGCGACCGAGGAGCCCGGCTGGCGCGGCGTTTCCCTGAACGAGCGCCGGATCCCCATGACCAGCGCTGCGGAGACTGCGAACGAGGCAGCGTTCACCACGAACGCCACATCCCTGCCGAAGACGGCGGCAACCACGCCGCCGAGCGCCGCCCCGACCGCCAGCATGGTGCCCCACGACGAGCCGATCAGGATATTGGCCTCCGGCAGTTCCGCCTCATCGACCAGGTTCGGAAGCGACGCGGAGCTGGTCGGCTCGAACAGGGCGGCCCCGACCGACAGGAGCGCCGCCGCCGCGAAGGCGATCCAGAGGGTGTCGGCATCGCGTGCGAAGAGGAAGGCCAGGGCCACCGGGACGCGCGCCAGGTCGGCGCCGACCATCAGCCACCGCCGATCGAATCGGTCCGCCAGCACGCCGGCGATCGGGGACGCGAGCGCGAAGGCCCCCGTCTGGACGACGAGAAAGAGCGATGCCACGGCGGGTGAGCCGCTGACCTCGAGCGCGAGGCCCAGGACCGCGACGGTGGCAAACCAATCGCCGGCGAAGCTGATCAACTGCGCGGCGAAGAGGCGGCTGAAGGCACCGTTGCGACGCAGCAGGGTAAGGTACGGATGCAGGCGCATGAGGCGGCATCATGGCACGCTCACCCGCCTGCACTGGCCTCGGAGGGCGTGCGGCTTGGGCGACGGATATCTCCCGCAGTGAGCTGGTTCACCGCGCTGCTGGTGGCGCATGTCGTGCTCGCCGTCTCGCTGCTGGCGCCCAGCCTGGTACTCCCCTTCCTGCTGAGGGGCTCGCGTGACGCGGCGCCGGGCCGTGCCACGCGTGCGTTGATGGCGATGCAGGGCAGCGGCGGCCTGCTGATCGGCCTGGGCCTGCTCGCCACCGGGGCGGGCCTGGTGGCGAGCCTGGGGACCCAGTTGCTGGGCAAGCCGTGGCTGCTCGCGGCGCTGGCGGCATACGCCGCCAACCTGGTGATCGCCGGGGCGTTGTCGCGGCCCAACCTGCGGCGCCTGGCGCGGCTGGACCCTGCGGGTGATCAGCAGGGCTGGCGGCGGACGTTGCGCCGGCAGCGCTACCTCGCCTACGGGATGGGGGCGGCGGTCGGACTGATCGGCTTCCTGATGAGTGCCAAGCCCGAGTTGTGGTGAGCTGCTAGAAGTTTGGGATCGGCAACGGGCGTCCCATGATCAGATAGAGGATCGCCACGATGACCAGGATCGCGGCGACGAAGACGGCGAACCAGCGCAGGACGTCCCACATGATCCATTGATTCTACCAAGACGTTCGCGGCGCCCTGAATGACGGAGCCCTAGAATCCGCGCCGTGACCTTGAGCCTCTACGACCAGCGGCGCGCTGCGCTCGTGCCGTTCGCCCCGATCGGTGCCGGACCGGTGGGGCTCTACGTA
>Ga0315281_10004238_pt1 | contig 20860 bp, 20 predicted proteins | sample YL17G07_0_MG_FD_204540 | JGI IMG/M metagenome (GOLD analysis project Ga0315281, IMG submission 204540) | Sediment microbial communities from Yellowstone Lake, YNP, Wyoming, USA - YL17G07_0 | ecosystem: Environmental > Aquatic > Freshwater > Lake > Sediment | place: USA: Wyoming | collected...
TGCCGCAGGGGGGCCCGTTCCTCACGAGTGCACAGCTTCAGCTCATCCGCGACTGGATCCTCGCGGGGGCACAGAACAACTGACCATGCGACACGCCCCGCTTATTGTTCTTCTTGCTGCCACACTGGCCCTTGCGGGGTGCGGCCAGATGAAACCCCTCCCCACGGAGCCGGGGGGCGGGCCGCCATCCCCCGATGCCACGTTCACCCGTGTGCAGACGGAGGTGTTCTCGGTGTCCTGCGCACTCTCGGGGTGCCACGCCGGCAGCGCCCCCGCGGCGGGGATGAACCTCTCCGCCGGCGCGTCGTACGGGAACATCGTCGGCGTGACCTCGACGGAGCGGGGCGACCTCAAGCGCATCGAGCCTGGAGATCCGAATCGCTCATACCTCGTCAGGAAGATCCGCGGCGACGCCGACATCGTCGGCTCGCCGATGCCGCTGGTGGGGTCGATCACTCCCGCACAGCGCCAGTTGGTCGTCGACTGGGTGCGCCGAGGTGCGCCGCGGGACTGAGGAGGCGCGATGAGGGGGAAGGTGCTGTGGGTCGCGGTGCTGTGCATGGCCTGGGCGGTCCTCGCACCGTCCCAGGTGCTCCCCGAGCCTCAACTCTACGACCGGCTGATCAACTACCCGACCCATCTCGTGCTGCCGCCCAGCACGCTTCAGGTGCTCTTCACTCACCGGTTCACCCAGAGCATCAGCGAAGCGGGCGCCGGCAACCTCTGGGGCCTCGACTCCGCGGCCGACATCGGCCTCGGCCTTGGCCTGGGCTTCGGCCACAACCTGGAGGCGCAGCTCTACCGCTCCTCGTTCCTGAAGCAGTACGAGCTGTCGGGCAAGTGGACGGTGCTCCGCCAGGGTAGTGCCTCGCCGGTGGGAGTCGCGCTTCGCCTGGGCACCGACTACCAGTCAGCCACCGGCGTGAAGGACCGCTGGTCCTATTTCGGGCAGGTCGTGGTGGCGCGGCGGGCGGCGCCCTGGGTGGACCTGTTCTTGGTGCCCACCTACGTCACCGACACTCCGACGCTCACGAACGCGTTCAACGTCGGCCTCGCGGCGTCGTTTCACTTGCCGGGCGTCTGGGACATCGTGACCGAGGTAACGCCGGCCAACCGCGACACACAGGGTGCCAGCGTGGCCTGGTCGGTCGGCTTCAACATTCGGCTCCCCGGCCACGATTTCTTAATCTACCTCGGCAACTCGCGCGCCACGGTAGCGGACCTGATCGCCGGCTCGGACATTCCGGGCGGGTTCAAGGGATCCGACGTGCGGCTGGGCTTCAACCTGCTCCGCCGCTTCCCCGAGTAGGCTTGAAGGCCAGCACACGGTGTCGCCGGGAATTACGGCCTTCCAGCGCAAATTGGGCGGCAGGGGAAGAAGGCGCGACGGACCGGACACCTCGGAGGCGCAACGTCCTCAGGGCGGCCTCCTGCGCCGCGGCCGGGCTTGTGATTCTCGCAGCCATCGCGTGCGGCCGTCGCACACCTGCCTCGCCTCCTGCAACGCTCACGCCGGCTACCGCCGCGGACGTGCTCCACGAGGTGGAACGCTCCCGCGGGAGCGTTGTGCTCGTCAACGTCTGGGCGACTTGGTGCACGCCCTGCCGAAAAGAGCTTCCCGATCTGCTGAGGCTTCAACGCGAGCACGGGGCCAACGGATTCAGGCTGATCCTCGTGTCGGCCGACTTCGCGAGCCAGCGCCCCGCCGCGGCTGCGCTGCTGGCGAGCCAGGGCGTGGGCTTCCCGACCTTCGTCAAGGCGGAGGGCGACCAGAGGTTCATCGACGGGCTGGACACCCGATGGTCGGGAGCGCTTCCGGCGAGCCTCCTGTTCGACCGCGAGGGGCGCAAGGTCGCCTTCTGGGAAGGGAAAGCTTCGTACGAGGAGTTGCTGGGAAAGGTCAAGCCGCTGCTCGACGGCAGCTGAAAGCGAAGGGAGAAAAACCATGGCGCACCCAACTCTGGTCACGGCTCTCGGGACGGTTTTCCTGCTGGTTGGCTCGCAGTTCGGCCTCGCCCTGGCGATCGGCGACCGTGCTCCGGCCGCCGACGTGAAGATGAAAAGCGTGGACGGACGGAAGCTGAGCATCACCGAGATCGCGGGCGCGAAGGGCACCCTGGTGATCTTCTCCTGCAACCACTGTCCGTGGGTCAAGGCGTGGGAGGGCCGGATCGCCGAGCTCGGCAACGCGTACCAGGTCAAGGGAATCGGCGTGATCGTCGTGAACCCGAACGACCCAGCGGCCTACCCCGAGGACTCGTTCCAGGCGATGCAGGAGCGGGCCAAGGCGTTGGGCTTCCAGTTCCCCTACGTGGTGGACGCCACCTCCGGCGTGGCGCGCGCCTTCGGCGCCACCAGGACCCCTGAGGCTTTCCTCTTCGACGCCGCGGGTGTGCTCGTCTACCACGGTGCCATCGACGACAACGCCGAGGACGTCGCCAAAGTCACCGGGCATTTCCTGCGCGATGCGCTCGAGGCGGTGGCGGCCGGATCCAAACCCGCCGTGGCGGAGACCAAGGCGATCGGCTGCTCGATCAAGTTCCGCAGCAGCTGAGCGGGGCGCCGGCTACTCGGGGACGAGCTTGGTCGAGAGGTAGCGCTCGCCCCGGTCGCAGGCCACCGCGACCACGGTCTTCCCCTCGCCCAGTTCGCGCGCCTTCTCGAGAGCCACCGAGAGGATCGCGCCCGTGGACGGACCGCAGAAGATCCCCTCCTCCCGCGCGAGCCGCCGGGTGGTCTCGAACGCGACCTCGTCGCTGACGCGCCGCTGCTCCGAGATGAGCGACGGGTCCCAGATGGGCGGGACGAACGTGCCGTCGAAGTGGAGCAGACCCTCGATCTTCGACCCCGGGCTGTCGGGCTCGATGCCGACGACGCTGGCCGGGCTGCCCTTGTCGCGCAGGTAGCGGGCGACGCCCATGAGCGTGCCGCCGGTGCCGGCGCCGGCAACGAAGCAGTCGAGCCGCCCCCGGGTCTGCGCCCAGACCTCCGCGCCCGTTCCGTAGTAGTGGGCGAGGACGTTGCCCTGGTTGCCGTTCTGGTTGAGGTAGAAGAATGTGTCGGTATCCTGCGCGGCCTTCTCCGCCTCCCAGATGTGGGAGTTCTGGTCGGCGCCCGAGGTGAGCACGAGCTCAGTTCCCCAGGTTTTCATGATCTTGCGGCGCTCGATGGACTTGGTCTCCGGCATGTAGATCCGGGAGCGGTAGCCCTTGAGAGTGGCGACCATCGCGAGGGCGATCCCGGTGTTGCCGGACGAGGCGTCGATGATGATGTGGTGGCGCTTGAGGACGCCGGTCTTCTCGGCCTCCTCGATGATGTACTTCACGATGCGGTCCTTCAGCGATCCGGACGGGTTCCAGGCCTCCATTTTCATGAGGACCGGCGCCATCCCGGGCCCCACCATGCGGCGAAGCGGGATGAGAGGCGTGTTGCCGATCATGTCCAGGACGGTAGTCGTGCTCACGTGTGCTCCCGGCCCGCCGTTTGCGGGCGACCGGTGAAGCGGTCGCGGAAGCATACACCACGTCACCGCCTGGCTGGGCCGCCCTTCCGAGGTGGCCACAGCGAGTGGTTCAAGGATTGACTCTTGGCGAGGGGCTGTGCGAACGTGACCGGCACCTGGGAGGCCCGCATGCCCGACATCGCACGCATCCAGAAGGAGCTGAAGGCCGAGGGCGTCGACGGCTGGCTCCTCTACGACTTCCGCAACCGCGATCCGATCGCCCACGCCGTACTCGGCCTTGACTTCGGCGGCTTCAGCACCCGCCGCTGGTTCTACTGGATTCCGGCCGTGGGAGAGCCCGTGAGGCTGGTCTCCGCGGTGGAGTCGACCAAGCTCGACACACTCCCGGGCAAGAAGAAGATTTACCTGTCCTGGCGCGAGCTCCACCAAGACATCAAGTCCATGCTCGGTTCCTCGAGGAAGGTCGCGATGCAGTTCTCGCCCGAGGGAAACGTGCCCTACGTCTCCATCGTCGACGGCGGCACGATCGACCTCATCCGGTCGTTCGGGTACGAGGTGGTCTCCTCGGCCGGTCTGGTGCAGACGTTCCAGGCGGTGCTGGACGAGGCGGCATACCGCTCGCACCTGGACGCGGCCGAGCGGGTGCAGCGGATCAAGGACGAGGCGTTCGCGCACATCGGGAAAGAGATGCGCGCGGGCCGCACGATCACCCAGTACGACGTGCAGCAGTTCATCGTGAAACGCTTCGGCGAGGAGGGGCTCGTGTTCATGGATGAGTTCCCAATCGTCGGGACCAACGAGCAGCCGGCCGACCCTCACTTCCAGCTGACCCCCGAGAACGCGCGCCCGATCCGCAAGGGCGACACCTTGCTCATCGACCTGTGGGCCAAGCTCGACCGGCCGGGCTCGGTCTTCTACGACATTACATGGTGCGGCTTCCTCGGGAAGAACCCGCCTGCGAAGTACGTCGAGATCTTCAACGTGGTGCGCGACGGGCGTAACGCGGCGCTGGAGTTCATCCAGTCCCGCTTCGCCGCGGGCAAGCCCGTGTACGGCTGGGAAGTGGACAACGCCTGCCGCGCGGTGGTCGAGAAGGCCGGTTACGGGAAGCAGTTCGTGCACCGCACCGGGCACTCGATCGGCGAGGACGTGCACTGGAGCGGAGTCAACATCGACAACCTCGAGACGCGGGACGACAGGCAGCTCGTGCCCGGCGTCTGCTTCTCGATCGAGCCCGGGATCTACCTCGAGGGGGAGATGGCGGCGCGGTCCGAGATCAACGTCTTCATCACCCTCGACGGCAAGGTGGACGTGGCGGGCGAGATGCAGAAGCACCTGGTCCTGATCGACGTCCCCTGAGGCGCTATGACCATACCCGACGACCACGTCGAGATCCTCAGGGTCAACGGCACCATTAACGCTGAGCCTGTGCTCGCAGCGTTACGGGCGAACGGGATACCCGCCGCGGTGGTCGGGGAGGCGGTGGGCCGTGTGTACGGGCTGACCCTGGACGGGCTTGGGGTGGTCAGCATCGTTGTGCCGAAGGAGCACGAGGAGCAGGCTCGAGAGCTGCTCGCCGCCGGCGAGCTGCACCAGCTGGAGCTTCGCGAGAATGAAGACATTGAAGGGTAGGGGCGGAGCTCGTCCGGGCCCGCGCGCAGGGACTCGTAGCGTGGGTGACGGCCCCTCGGTCGCGGGCCGCTGCCCCCTGGGTTGGCTTTTGGAGGCGACATGAGCTGGTACCTGTGGGTGATACTCGGCTACCTTTTGGTGCTGACGGGCTTCAACTTCTACCGCTCCCGGCAGATCAAGACCCAGGACGACTTCATGGTGGCCGGGCGAAAGCTCTCACTGACCACCATGGTCTTCACGCTGGTCTGCAGCTGGATTGGCTCGGGCACCTTCATCGCAGGGGCCGAGTACGCCTACTACGCAGGCTGGAGCGCCCTCTGGCAGCCGGCGGGGGCCTTCCTCGGCATCGCGATCATCTACTTCGTGGCCGCCAAGATTCGCACCTTCGGCCAGTACACGGTCGGCGACATCCTGGAGGTCCGGTACGGCAAGTTCGCGCGCCTCTTCGGCGCGATCGCCATCATCGTCGCGTTCACGACCATCGTGTCGTACCAGTTCCGCGCCGGTGGCTACATCCTCAACGTCGTGACCGATGGCAGGGTCTCGCTCGAGGTCGGGCAGACGATCGCCGCGGCGTTCGTGATCCTGTTTGTGGCCATCGGCGGCATGGTGGCAGTGGCGCACACCGACCTTCCCAACGGCATAATCATCGTGCTGGCCTGCTGCCTCGCGGTGCCGTTCGTCGTTCTCGCGGCGGGGGGATGGTCGCACGCCGCGCAGGTTCTCCCACCCGGGAACTTCGAGGTCTTCTCTCCGGACTTCGGCAAGTACCCGGCCCTCAAGGGCTTCTCGTACTTCCTGTCGACCCTGCTGCTGCTGATGGGCGTGCAGTCCATGTATCAGAAGTTCTACGCGGCGCGCTCCCCGAAAGAGGCCAGGCGCGCCGTCGCCATCTGGATCGTTGGCACGATTGTCGTCGAGACCCTCGTGATTGCCATTGCCGTCTATGCCGCCGCCTACAACGCCGAGCACCAGACCCACTGGGACCCGAGGTCGCTGGTGCTCAACGCGGCGCGCCACATGGTGCCCACCCCGGTCGGCGTCCTGCTGCTTGGTGCTGCCTGTGCGGTCGTCCTTTCCACAGGAATGAACTACCTGCTTTCCTCGAGCTCGAACGTGATGCGCGACATCTACCAGCGCATGGTGCGTCCGGACGCGGATCCGACGAAGATGGTGGCCCTGCAAAAGGTCTTCGTCGTGGTCCTGGGCCTATGTGCCTTCTCGATGATCTTCATCCCGACGGTCCTGAAGTTGCAGATCTCTGTGCTTCAGTACGCCTACTTCGCCTACACGATGTACGGCGTGGCCGTCACGCCTGCCCTCTTCGCGGCCCTGACCTGGAAGCGGGCCACCCGCCAGGGCGGACTGGCGTCGATCGTCAGCGGTGCCGCCGCGACGGTGTTCTTCGAGCTGGTGCTGCCGCGCATCGCACCTTCCATCATGCAGGCGGCGCAGGGCAAGTCGGGCGCGCAGGTGTTCGGCGGGGACCCGTGGGGGATCCCGAGCATCTACCCAGCCGCGCTCATATCGATCGGGACCCTGGTCATCGTGAGCCTGCTGACCAGGCCTCCGGACCCCGAGCAGCTCAGGCCCCTCTTCGGGGATCAACAGGCCAAGGGCTAGCCCGGACTCGTGAGCCCGTGCTTGCCCTTTCTTTCGCAAGGTGGACTACAATGGCCTGGCCTAGGCGGGAAAGGGGGTCGGCGTGGACGAACGGGGCAAGGCAGCCGTCACGGAGTCTGCGGATCCTGCTCTCGCGGAGTTATTCGAGGCGACGCACGTCATCCCTGAGCTGAAGGCAACGACGCGCGAGGGTGTCATCGCGGAGGTTGTCAAGCAGGTCGCGCAGCGCGGGCTGGTGAGCGACGCGAGGTGGCTCGAGACCGCCCTCACCGAAAGAGAGCGCATGGTGCCGACCGCGATGCCAAACGGGGTGGCATTCCTGCACGCCCGCCACCGCGCCTCTGAGAAGTTCCCCAAACAGTTCCTGTTCCTGGCGAGGTCGAGCACGGGCGCCGCCTTCGGTTCGCCGGACGAGCGGCCCACGCACCTTTTCTTCCTGCTGGCCCTCCGCAAGGACATGGCACACCTGCGCTGGCTGGCGCGGCTGTCGTGGATCTGCCGGAACCGCACGACCGTGGCCGGCCTGCTGAAGGTCTCGGGTGCGGACGAGATCGCTCACATGCTGCGGCTGGCGGTCGAGGAGCTTCCCGGAAACTTGAAGCAGAGATGATCCGATCCGCCGCGCGGATCGGATCATCCTGAGTCCCGCCGCGGGCGGGACGAAGGATCTCGTCGCGTTCCCTTCAGTGTGAACCTTGCCACGGTTAGGAGGGCGCTCCAGGCGCCGGGGGATCGTTCCGCCCCCCCGCCGTCGGCGGGGTCATACTGCTTTTCGTTCAAACGTAGCGTTTTCGTTGTCATCGCGAGGCCCCCGACCGGCGCGAGGGGGCCGTGCGAAACCGCTGTCGGCGCGAGGAGCCGCGCAGAGGCGACGTGGCGATCTCGCCGAAACCAACGGGACTGCTTCGGCCCCTTCGGGACCTCGCAGTGACAGCCATTCCTCTACAACGGATGATGAATTGGGGTCAGTTCAAATAGCCGGCGAGCGCGCGCGACTGGGCGCCGCGCCGCAGCTTGGCCAGCGCCTGGTTCTCGATCTGCCTCACGCGCTCGCGCGAGATCCTCAGAGCATCGCCGATCTCTCGCAGCGTGCGCGGGTTGTCGTCCGAGAGGCCGAAACGCATGGAGAGGATCTGGCGCTCCTTCTCGCTGAGCTTCTCGAGCGCCTCCCGCAGCGTGTCGGTGAACGACTGGCGGAGCGTCTTCTCGTCGGTATCGGGGATGACGTACTGCTCGAGGAGGTCGCCGAACTCGGCCTCGCCCTCGTCGTCAACGGGCTCGTTGAGCGAGAGGATGCTCTGGTTGGAGGACAGGAGCAGGCGAACCTCCTCGGTTTCCATGCCCAGTTCGTCGGCAAGCTCCTGCTCGCTCGGAGGCCTCTCGAGCTCGCGGCCGAGGGCCTGCTTGGAGCGCTCGAGGCGGTAGAGCACGTTGGCCTGCTTCTGGGGCAGGCGGAAGGTGGCGCCGTGCTCCGAGAGGGCGTGTAGGATCGCCTGGCGGATCCACCAGACGGCGTACGTGATGAACTTGACGTTCTTGTCCGGGTCGAACTTCTTCGCGGCCTGGATGAGGCCGATGTTGCCCTCGTTGATGAGGTCGAGCAGGGAAACGCGGGAGTGCCGGAACCGCTTGGCGTAGGCGACCACGAACCTCAGGTTGGCCTCGACGAGCCGGCGCAGGGCCTCCGCATCTCCCTGCTGGACACGCGTTCCCAGCTCCTTTTCCTCTTCAGGGGTCAGCTGCTTGAAGCGCCCGATCTCCTGCAGGTACCGGCGCAGCAGGGCGGCTTCCGGGTCAGCCTGGTAGTCGTCGCGGCTCATTCGCTCTCGTCGGGGACCAGCGCCTCCTGCGGCCGCACGGCCAACGCGCGCTCACGGGGCACTCCCTTGCGCCGTGCCGCCTCCCGCTGGAAGGCGTTCATCAGGCGCTCGACCTCCGCCTGAAGGGCGTCGATCTGGTCCTTCATGTTGAGGATAACCTCCACCCCCGCCAAGTTTACTCCAAGATCCCGGGTCAGAGTCAGCACGAACTCCAGGCGCTTGCAGCTCTCGTCGTCGTACAGGCGGGTGTTGCCAACGCTGCGCGTGGGTTTGATGAGGCCCTCGCGCTCGTACAGGCGCAGGGTCTGCGGATGGAGTTCGTAGTGCTCCGCCACCCAGCTGATCATGTGGTACCGTTTCTTGCGCTCGCTCACGCCCCCTCCCTGACGATGCTCACGCGGCGGCGTTTGGTAGCGGCCTTGGGCAGCCGCACCTGCAGCACACCTCCATGCAGCGTGGCGCGCGGGTCGCCGGCGACGTCGACCGGCAGAGGGACAACGCGGTGAAAGCGGCCGCGGGGCCGCTCGACTCGCAGGTAGGTCCCGCCGGGCTCCGCGTTCTCCGGCAGCTTGCCGGACAGCACCAGCGAGCCGCTTTCGAGGCGCAGGTCGATTTCGCCGCTGCGTGAGCCTGGAAGCTCGGCCTCGACGATGACGTCGGTGTCGTTCTCCCAGACGTCGACCGGGGGCTCGAAGGTCGCCGGCCGGGTCAGAGCAACGGTCGAGGGGGGGAGCAGCGCCCGCTCGACGACCTCGCGGAGGCGCTCCCCGACCGCCATCAGCTCCCGAACGACACGCCAATCAAGATCACCCATGCCGTCCTCCGTGGTCGGCCCTCCTACTACCCCTGTGTTCTCTGTTCTTCGAACGCGCCGGGATCCTTCGCCCTCGCTCTCGCGGCACTCGGGCTCGGACTCAGGGTGACCTCGACTCGCCAGGGCGACGCGGTGATGTTGTGCGGCGGCTCAGCCTTGGTCAACTTCGCTCCCGTGCCACGGGACCCCTCGTCCCGCCAGAGGCGGGACTCGGGGTGACCCCAATTCGCCCCTGCGAATTGGGGTCAATTCGTGGGCTTCGACTCCACATCCACGTACTCCGCATCCACGACGTCGCCATCACCCGATGGAGGGGGCGTCGGGCCGGTCCCCGGGCCGGCGCCGCCGGGCGCAGCGCCCGCCGCCGCGCCGGCGGCGCGGTAGATCTCCTCGGCGAGGCGGTGGGATGCCTTCGTCAGCTTCTCGTACGCCGAGTCCATGGCCTCCTTCTTGCCCTCCTCGAGGGCTCGCCGGGCCTCGACGATGGCGGCCTCGATGTCCTTCCTCTGCGCCTCGGGCAGCTTCTCCTTGTTCTCGTTGACAAGCTTGTCGGTCGAGTAAATCAGCGAGTCCAGGCGGTTGTGCGACTCGACCTCCTCACGCCGCTGGCGGTCCTCGTCGGCGTGCTGCTCGGCCTCGCGAACCATCGTCTGGATCTCCTCCTCCTTGAGACCGGAGGATGCGGTGATCTGAATCTTCTGCTCCTTGCCGGTGCCGAGGTCCTTGGCGGTCACGTGCAGAATTCCGTTCGCGTCGATGTCGAACGTGACCTCGATCTGCGGTATGCCTCGTGGCGCCGGCGGGATCCCGATCAAGTGGAACCGGCCCAGCGTGCGGTTGTCATGGGCCATGGGCCGCTCGCCCTGCAGGACGTGGATCTCGACCTGCGTCTGGCTGTCGTCGGCTGTCGAGTACACCTTGGACTTGCGTGTCGGGATCGTCGTGTTGCGCGGGATGACCACGTCGGTCACCGACCCGAGCGTTTCGACACCGAGCGAGAGCGGCGTCACGTCGAGGAGCAGGAGGTCGTGGACCTCGCCACCCAGCACGCCGGCCTGGATGGCCGCTCCCACAGCCACGACCTCGTCGGGGTTGACGCCCTTGTGGGGCTCCTTTCCGAAGAGGTCCTGGACCAGCTTCTGCACCCACGGGATGCGGGTCGAGCCGCCCACGAGCACGACCTCGTCGATGTCCTTCGGCTCGAGGCCGGCGTCCTTGAGCGCCTGCTTGCAGGGGCCGACGGTCCGCTGGAGGATGTCCTCGACGAGCTGCTCGAACTTGGAGCGGGTGAGCTTCATGTTGAGGTGCTTGGGCCCCGAGGCGTCGGCCGTGATGAACGGCAGGTTTATCTCGCTCTCCTGGGTCGTGGACAGCTCGCACTTGGCCTTCTCGACGGCTTCCTTGAGCCGCTGCAGCGACATGCGGTCCTTGGAGAGGTCGATGCCCTGATCGCGGCGAAACTCCTCCACGAGCCACTCGATCAGTCGCTGGTCGATGTCGTCACCGCCGAGGTGGGTGTCTCCGTTGGTGGATTTGACCTCCACGACGCCCTCGCCGACCTCCAGGATCGAGATGTCGAACGTGCCGCCGCCGAAGTCGTAAACGGCGATGGTCTCGTTCTTCTTCTTGTCCAGCCCGTAGGCGAGCGCTGCGGCGGTCGGCTCGTTGACCAGCCGCACGACGTCGAGGCCGGCGATCTGGCCGGCGTCCTTGGTGGCCTGGCGCTGAGCGTCGTTGAAGTACGCGGGTACGGTGATGACCGCCTTCTCCACCTTGCCGCCAAGGTAGTCCTCCGCGGCGGCCTTGAGCTTTTGCAGGATCATCGCCGAGATCTCGGGCGGGGAGTAGGGCTTGCCGTCCACCTCCACGCGGGCGGTGTCGTTCTCGCCCCGCACGACGTGAAACGGGAACATCTTGATCTCCTGCGTCACCTCGTCGAAACGGCGGCCCATGAACCGCTTGATGGAGAAGACGGTCTTCTCCGGGTTGGTGATCGCTTGACGCTTGGCCACTTGGCCGACGGGGCGCTCGCCGTTCTTGCCGAAACCCACTACCGAAGGGGTGGTGCGGCTCCCTTCCTGGTTGGCGATGACAACCGGCTTGCCGCCTTCCATTGAGGCAACAACCGAGTTGGTGGTTCCGAGGTCGATTCCAATGATCCTTGACATTGATGCAACCCTCCTCAGGTCAACTGCACGAATGCAATATAGAACCTGAGTGAGTTACTGTCAAGGTGTTACGAGGGTGGCTCCGGGTCCCCCGGTCGCCTCTTCCCCCTCCGCCCCCAAATGCAGGGAAAACAAGAGGTTCGAGTCCGGAGCCCCGTGTGCGTTGTTGCCCGCGAGCAACACCGACTGCTCGCGCAGCACGTAGCGGTACTGCCTGCCCCAGGGGTCCTGCAGCTCGCTCGGGGATGTCAGGCGTTCGCGGGAAAGCTCGGCAAGGTTGTCCGGAAAGCTGCCCACCAGCATCGCTCGGGCCTGGAGGGTGTGCCAGATCCCGGCCATACGCGCCCAGGAGGACGCACCCATGATGCGGGGAGCCAGTTTGGGACCGGGTCCGAGCAGGGGGTTGGCGGGGTTCTTTGGGGCCAGCAGCACCGTGAGGGCAAGCAGCGGCACGAGGGCTATGGCGAACCACGGGAACTGCACACGCCACGTGGTACGGTGGGCAACGTCGGTGACGGCCTTCTGCGCCGCGCGAGCGACCTCGTCTCGGGTCGCCTGCCGGATCAGGGAGCGCGTGAGCAGCGTGTACAGCGCCTTGCACGTGTCGAACTCGCCGTGCGGACTCCTGCGCACGATGTCGTCCACCGCGTTCACGCCGTTGACGAGGGCTAGAACGTCACGCTCCGTCGGCGTGATCTTCACCCTTCCGGGTGTCGACGGCTTGGACGGGACCGGCTCGAGGTCCATGTTGAACGTGTCGAGGTTCTCCTCCTCCTGCTCGAGCGTCACCTCGGCCTGGCGGGCCGCCGGTGTGGACACGAAGACCATGCCGCGGTGCGGGATGCGCTTCTCGATGATCGGCCACTCATCGAGCATCCGCGCACCTTCCATGAGGATGCTCTCCGACCCCAGGGGCGTGACGAGCTCCGCGTCGTAGTCAACACTGGTCTCTTGCGAGAAGTGGTAGTCCCCGTCCTGCCACCGGAAGACGCGAAAGATGATCTGCAGGATCTGCTGCTCGAACGCCTTGCGCAACTCCTCCTTGGAGATCACGGTGCGCTCGAGCAGAATGTGGCCGAGGCGCTCGAGGGTCTCCATCTGGGTCTTGAGTGCGGCGTCGAGCTGCGCTTTGGTGACGGCCCCGGTCTTGAGCAGGACCTGCCCAAGGCGGTCCTCCAGGCGCTTGTTGAGCGAGTCGGCCCCGACCACCTTCCCGTCCAGGAACGAAACCGTCACCACGTCTTCCGACGCGCGCAGCGTCAGCACACCGGTCTTTCGCTGCAAGCCGATGAGCTGGAAGATGTCGGAGAGAGAGAAGTCGCGGAGGGTGCCTTCGAGCGCCATCTCTACCTCCATTCCACCGGGAGCAGTTGGGCCACGACGGCGGCGGCGACCCAGATCGCGCCGAACAGGAACCTGAGGGGCCACAGCGGAGTGGCCATCAGCGCCGGGGCGATGAACGCCGGCAGCCAGAGGAGAACCAGCATCGAGCTGACCAGCGCGAGCAGCACGAGCGCACCGCCCAGCATGGGCCGGCCGCCAAAGCTGACCCCGGCGCCGGGCAGCAAGAGGTCACTCACTCGGCGCTCAAGTCGCAGCCAGAAGAGCCGTCGTGCGAGCTGCTGTCGTTTGGCGAGCTGCGCCTCGATGCCGACCATATCCTTCTTGAGGAAGATGTTGATGCACTGGGTGCAGTAGCTTTGGCTCTCGTGGGAGAGCTTGCAGCGCCGGCAGAACGCCCGCCCGCACTTCAGGCACGCCGCGGCAAAACCCCCGCTGCGCTGACGGACCAGCCGGTGCAGCACGGCAAGGATCAGGGCCATGACGCAACCGATCGCGAGCGGATGCTCGAGGGTGCGCTCGCGCAGGAGCGGCGGGGAGGACAGCCCCCGGTTCAGAAGGAGCAGGGGGTCCTTCCGACGCATCATCTTGAGCGCCTCGTCGCGGGAGAAGCCCGGAAGGATGATGTCGTGCTCCCGAGCGCGCGTCAGCGCCTGGAGGCGGCGGTCGCCAGCCTGGCGCGCCGTTGCCATCGCGTCCTCACTCTCCCGGAAGTGGTAGGTTTGGGCGTAGCCGAGGGAGAGATTGTAGTTGGCGACGGCCGCGTCGTACCCAGCCTCGAGGGCTGTCTTGAACGCCTGCAGTGCCGCGTTGTAGTCCCCCTCGAGGTACTGCACTGTTCCGAGCGCCTCGGAGAGAGCCCCGTTGCGGCTCGCAGTCCGCAGGCCCTCGCGGTATGCGATGGCGGCGCCGTCCAGCAGCCCGAACTGGCGGTAGCAGTCGCCCATCAGCCTGCGGAAGTCGGGATCGTCCCCAAAGGTGTCCGTGAGCGCGTCGAGCTCCTCGAGGATCTGGGGCTCGTATCGACGTTCGGCCAAGATCTCGGTGGCCGCGAGGATCGCGTTGGGCGGGTGAGTCATGTTGCGGAACCCGAGCTCGATCAGGGTGGGGGTCGCGGCCAGGAGCAAGAGGCCTACGGCCCCGAGCACCCTCTGGCCTGCGGGCAGGTAGGCCCAGCAGAGCGTGAACAGCCAGAGCAAGACCCACACCGGGTCGCCGCCCGCGAAGACCGGCAGAGCGATGATCAGCAAGCCGAGCACCACGCCGTTGGGGCCCAGACGCCACTGGGCGCCCATCTCGGTGAGGTCGTGCCAGAGCCGCGGCACGGCCCTCCGTATGGCCAGGAGGCCCCACACTACGAACCCTGCCCCCAGCGTCACCACGCCCGCCAGGATGGCGCTCGCACCGACCAGCTCGTGGAGGCGGGGATCGGCGAAGAGGTTGTAGACGCCGCGGCCGAGGGCCACCGCTCCCGAGGTCAGGTTGACGCGGGCCAGGCGGACGTTGGCGAGGGCGAACCAGGCCTCCGGGCCGTCCGGGTCCAGGCGGGTGGCCTGGGTGAGCGTCACCTCGGCCTGCGTCGGCGTCTGGGTACGGGCGTGTGCAACGAGCGCAAGGGCCAGTGGCGTCATGCGAGCGATATCGGCCTTGCCCGCCACCTGGACCAGCTCGTCGGTGCGCTCCTTGAGGGCTTCAGGGTTGAACTTGTCGAGGCCCTGGGCAAGCCTGAACCAGGCCTGTTCGATGTCGCCGCCGCGGCCACGCTCGACCGGCCCGGCGGCGAACGACGCGGCGGGGAGCAGAACGAGCGCAAGCGCGCTAGCGCGTCGCAGCCACGAAAAGCGAGCGCAGTTGATAGAGGATGTCCTCAAGGTGGCGGTTCTCCTCTGGGGCAAGCTGCCCGGCCGTCTTCTCCTGCACCACACCCAGCAGGTCGATGAAGAACCGGGCCGCCACGGGGTCGCGGCCGCGACCCGGAGCTTGCCCGGACAAGAGCGCCACTGCCTGTTGTGCCAGAAAGTCCACCAGGTCCAGGAACCCGACCTTGGAGGGCAACTGATCGACGTCGCTGGCGGTCCCCTGCGAATTCGCCGTTTCGGGAGCCGCCGGGACGGGCGGGGCTGGGGCAGAAGGCGCGGCCGGCCTTGTGGGTGCCGGCTCCTTGAGCTCGCCGTCGGCGTTGAACCACCGGCGATCCACGACCCGAACCTTGTCGTCTTTCTTCTCGTCAGCCACCTGCTCCTCCGCACCGCGAGCCTGAAGCCATCTTAAGCATTTCTTGCCGGAGGAACAAGCGCAACCCCCGCGCTATACTGCCCGTCCATGAGCGAACAGCACCCCTTTGACGCCCTGCGCGTGCTGAGCGCGCGGCTGCGGGCCCCCGACGGTTGCCCGTGGGACCGCGAACAGACGCTGGAAACCCTCAAGACCTACATCATCGAGGAGGCGTACGAGGTCGTGGACGCGATCTCGAGCGACGACCCCAGCGCCCTCGCCGGCGAGCTGGGGGACCTGCTTTTCCATATCGTCCTCGCAGCGCAGATCGCCAGCGAGCACGGTTGGTTCGACATCGAGGAGGTATGCCGGAGGATCCACGCGAAGATGGTGCGCCGCCACCCGCACGTCTTCGGGGATGTCGAGGTCTCCGGCGCCTCAGAGGTTGTGCGCAACTGGGAAGCGATCAAGTCCCGGGAGCGCCAGGACACAGGGGCCCTCGCGGGCGTACCCCGACAGCTGCCTGCGCTCCTCAAGGCGCTGCGCATCACCGAGAAGGCAGCTGCGCTGGGCTTCGACTGGGAGCGCACCAACGACGTGGTCGCCAAGCTCCAGGAGGAGGTCGAGGAGCTTGCGGCCGAACTGCGGCCCGACCCGGCCGCCCGTCCGCGGGAGGGGGCGCGGGAGGAACTCGGCGACGTCCTGTTCGTGCTCGCAAACCTCGCTCGCCAGTTGGGGATCGACCCGGAAGCCGCCCTGCAGGGCGCGAACGAGAAGTTCGCCAGGCGCTTCTCTTCCATGGAGGAGCAGGCCCGCGTCCACGGCGTTGCCCTGGGGTCGTTGAGCCTCGCCGAGCTTGACGTCCTCTGGGAGGCCGCCAAGAGGCGGGAACCCCGCCGGGAGTAAGGCTCCCGCATTCCGTTTAGCCGCCGCGACTCTTCCTGGGGCTTGGCCCCGGACCCCTTTTCTTTCTCGTCACTCCGTAACGGCTCTTCTTGCCAAGTGGGTTTACGGTCAGCTCTTTTCGTTCCACTCCGTGGGGGCCGTCCTTTATTGCCCCGCGGACTCGGAGCCAGCTTCTCTTTCGCCACTGCGTGAGGCTTCTTTATTGCCCTGCGGGTGCGCGGCCCCTCTCTCGTTTTCCACTCCGTGGAGGTTTTGTTTTGCCCCGCGGGCTATGAGCGGTCGCTCGGGCTGCGCATCGAGCGCAGCCCTCCGACCCGCCTTCGCGTGCGACCGAGCAGGGACGTCCCGCGGCAGGGCCCCTCGCTGTTCGCCTGACACCGCGCCAGCGATACCCCACCGCGGGACGCCCGCTCGGTGCCCGCACGCTCCGGCGCCATGGCTCCTATCGCCCGCGGGGCGGATCTCACCCCCACCCCCGTTCTCGAACAAGACGCTCAAGAGTTCCCGGCACCGAACACTCGGTTTCAGTGTCTCTAGCCGAAGGGTGGGGGGTTCAATCGCCTGCCGGGTCGCGGTCGAGGGAGTCTCGGAGCGCAGCGAGCGGGGGCGAGCAAGCGCCGAGGGGCCGCGCACCCGCGTGGCAAAACAAGGCCGTCACGCAGTGACAAGAATCAATCGTGTTTGACTTTTGGGCGGCTCGCGCCTAAGGTTCGTCGGGTTTGCTCCGTGCGCGGAGCCAGGGAGACACCCCATGCGTACATCCCGGTCAGTCGTATTCCTCGCCGCCATGGCGGCATCGGCGGCCTTTGCCGCAAAACCCGTTCTGCGGGTCAACACCGACGAGATCACCGACGTCGACGTGAAGCTGGCGCAGCGGGCGGTAGCCTCTCAGATGCAGGGCATGCAAACGAACGAGGCCGCACTGCTCCGCCAGACGGTCGACCAGTTGATCGGCCGGACCCTGATCCTGCAGGCTGCCCGCGAGGCGAAGGTCACCGTTGACCCGAAGGAGGTCGCGGCGAGCATCGAAAAGCAGCGCCAGCAGATGGGCGGTGCCGAGGCCTTCGCCAAGGCGCTCGCACAAGCCGGGCTCACCGAGCAGGACCTCGCGCGCATGGAGCAGGATCGCATGATGGTCCAGAAGTACGTGGAGGGGGAGCTCCTCAGCAAGGCCGGTGCCAGCGACCAGGAGATCCGTGCCTACTACGACGCCCACCCCGACGAGTTCAAGCACGAGCAGCAGGTCAAGCTGCGGATGATCCTCATCCAGCTGCCGCAGGGCGGCGATCAGGCCGCGCAGGACGCGGCGAAGGCGCGCGCGGAGGCGGCCCGGAAACGGGTGCTGGCCGGCGAGGATTTCGCCAAGGTGGCCAACGAGACCTCCGATCACCCCAACAAGGCCAGCGGGGGTGAGATGGGCGGTTGGGTGCGCGAGGCGGCGTTGCCCGAGTTCGAGAGCACGCTCAAGAGCGCAAAGGTCGGCGATGTGACCGAGGTCCTGAAGAACCAGTACGGCTTCTTCGTATTCAAGGTGGAAGACCGCCGGCCTCCGGGGATGATGAGCTACGACGAGGTGAAGGAGACCCTGACGACCTACGTCAAGAACCGCAAGCTCGACGAGAGCATCCGGCTGGTCATCCTGGCCCGCCGCCCGAAGGCGAACATCGAGGCCCTCGACCCCGCGATCAAGGCGGCCCTGGAACCCCCCGCCGCCAATCCGCCCGCGGCCGGAGAGAAGGCTTCCGCCGGTGCAACCAAGCAGCCGCCGGCCGCGCAGCCGAGCCCTGCCGCAAAAACCGCCCCGGATGCGCCCAAGAAGCCGTAGCCAAAATCGCCGACTCGTGGTTGCGGCCGTTGTCCGGCGCGACGACGGCCGTTTCCTTCTCGCCCGCCGGCTCCCCGCGTCCCACATGGGCGGCCTCTGGGAGTTTCCCGGAGGAGCGGTCGAGGCCGGCGAGAGCCCGCCTGATGCGCTCCAGCGCGAGCTCGTGGAGGAGCTGGGCGTGGACATCGTGGTGGAGGCGCCGATCACCTTCGCGTTCCACCGCGACCGGCAGCGCGACGTGGTGCTGGTCTTCTACGGGGCCCGCATCACGAGAGGCGAGCCCGTCGGCAGGCAGGGGCAGGAGGTGGGCTGGTTCGCCCCCGCGGAGCTTCCGAATCTGGCGACGCCTCCCGCGGATGCACAGTTGATCGCCAGATTAGCGAAACAACAGGCTTGAAGGCGTGGAGGCGTGAAGGCTTGAACGCCGCCTCAACGAGCAGGTTAACTACCGCTCACGCCATTCCATGCCGTCCTTAGACCCCAAGCCAGGGTGGGTCGAGGGTTGGGCGTGCCTTCAACCCTGGGCGGTGGGGCGGGTGGGCAAGCCCTCATGCCTGGGTGGGTGGAAGGGTCCGCACGCGCTAGGCGAACTGCGGCCGCCCATCCACGAGCAAGGGCTCGCCGTCGAGGGTCAGGGTGGGCTTCAGGATGATCCCGTCAACGTGGAACGGGATGTCCACGCTCCCGCCCATGGAGGCGTTGTTCCCGAAAGCGAGGTGGACGGTGCCGAGGATCTTCTCGTCCTCGAGGATCTTGCCGGTGAGGACGGCACGGTCGTTGGTGCCGACGCCGAGCTCCGCGACGGTCCGGGCCAGTCGTCCAACGTAGTCAAGCTGGGTGGCGAACCGTTCCGCCGCCTCGCCCCCCGCAATCTCGACCGCGACGCCGGCTTTCACGGTGATGCGCACGGGCTCCGTGACCATGCCTATGCCGGCCAGCGCCCCGTCCACCACCACCACGCCCTCCGACTTGCCCTCCTCGGGGCGCAGGTAGGCCTCTCCCGAGGGGAGGTTGCCCCACTCGCCGGCCTCGAGGATCAGGCCGGTCGAGGCGATGGCCGCGATGCCCGCGATGGGGAGAGTGATGTCGGTGCCGAGCCTGGTCGTGAGGCGGGCGACACGAGCTCGGGTGAGGAGCTCGGTGACTCGCCGGGTGCGATCGGCGATCGCGTGGTAGTCGGCGTTCATGGTCCGGATCAGGCAGTCCGCCGTGATGCCCGGCATCGTGGCGACCCGGGCGCCGGCCGCGGTGGCGGCACGCCGGGCCGCGGTGTGGGTGATGGACTTCGAGGTCACGGCGAGCACCGCGTTCACGGCCGCCATCGCCGTGGGCACCGGGGCCGGGGGTTCCTGACCGTTGAGGTCCCGCTCCCCGTACTCGATGAGCACGACCTCGCGCGCCAACTCCCGTGCCGCCTCGGCAAGGACGCCGGCAAGAGCCGCGAGCGGCGGGTCGGTCACAACCAGTAGGACCTCGTGCGGCTTGATCCCGAGACAGTCGCGCACCGCCGTGAGAGCCGCGATTTCCAGGGCGCCCATGGGGACCTCCTGCCGGGATTGTAGCCCTTGGTTTGCCTCCGCCGGCAATTGCGGCCCGAGTCGCGGCGCTTGTTTGCCACTCGGTGGAACTCTTTCTTGCCAAGTGGGTGCGCGGCGAGTCCACTCTTGTTTTCACTGCGTGAGGCTTTTGTTTTGCCCGGCGGGTGCGCGGCCGCTCGTCGCTTGCTCACCCCGCTCCCTGCGCTCCGAGACTCCTACGGCTGCGACCCGGCAGCGCGTCTCGGGCCGGGGGCCCCTCGGTGTCTCCCGCTTCGCGGGATCATCGATACCCCAGCCTCGATCCGCGCGCCGTGTCCCCGCAGCCTCCGGAGGCATGGCCGCTGGCACCCGCCGGGCGGATTGAAAGCCCCCTTCCCGTAATCCGGTGCGGATGTCGGAGGGGCCGGACTGGCAGCATCGCGAGACGCCTCGTGCAGCCACATGGCAAATGGGAGGGTGGCGGTGAGATCCGCCCCGCGGGCCACAGGAGCCATGGCGCCGGAGCGTGAGGGCCCCCGACGCGCTGGCCGTCGTGGGGAAACGGCGCGGCTGCCTTACGCCGACGCCGAGGGGCCACACGGCGGGCAGCGCACTCGGGTCGCACGCGCAGGCGGGTCGGAGGGCTGGGCTCGACGCCCAGCCCGAGCGACCGCTCGCGGCCCGCGGGGCAAAACAAAACCTCCACGGAGTGGAAAACAGAAGAACACCCAGTCACCCGCGGGACCGGCAAAACAAAGCCGTCATGCAGTGACATAACACACGAGAATCGTCGTGTGGGTGACAGCGGGGGTCGCAGATCCCAGAAAGCATCAGACGCGGGTGACGCACCAGACCGGGACGACCGCCCGCCGGGCCACGTACTGGCTGGTCGAGCCGAGGGCCAGCTCGACGATCCTGCTGTGCCCATGGGCGCCGAGGAAGACCAGGTCGAACGCCCCCGGTCCCAGCATCGCAAGCAGCTCCTGCTCGACCTCCTCCCCACGGCGGAACTCGTAGGCCGCCTGCACATCGTAGGGCGCAAGGTACCGGGCGGCCTCGTCCAGCCGGGCGCGGGCGCGCTCCTCCTGCTGGTCCACGGTCACCACCGCGACGGCGAGACCCAGCGCACGGGCCAGTTCGGCCGCATGCTGCAAAGCCCGGACGGCCTTCGGGCTGCCGTCGTAGGCGGCCAGGGGGCGGCGCGGCGGCTCGGCGCCCTGGGGAACTACGAGCACGGGCAACGACGACCGGCGGAGCAGCGTTTCGGCGGTGGAGCCGAGCAGGTCCTCGTGGAAGCGGGCGTTGACGCCGCGCTGGCCGAGCACCAGCAGGTCCGCGAGCTTGGCTGCGGCGAGGATGCCGTGTACCACGCCGGCGCGCTCGAGATGAAACTGGCTCTCCACGCCCGCGGCCTCGCAGCGCGCGCCGAAGTCGGCGCGGATCATCTTCGCGACGTCGTCGAGGGTCGCCCGCATCTGGGCCTGCAGGTTCAGGAACGGTTCGAAGCCCATCGCGCCGGAGATGTCGGTGATGAAGG
>Ga0315281_10004239_pt1 | contig 20860 bp, 12 predicted proteins | sample YL17G07_0_MG_FD_204540 | JGI IMG/M metagenome (GOLD analysis project Ga0315281, IMG submission 204540) | Sediment microbial communities from Yellowstone Lake, YNP, Wyoming, USA - YL17G07_0 | ecosystem: Environmental > Aquatic > Freshwater > Lake > Sediment | place: USA: Wyoming | collected...
CAGCCGGGCGCGCTCGGCGAGTGGCAGGCGGTTGAACTCATCGCGTGGCACAAACGTGATTGAATCCCGGAGTACCGGCACGAAAGAGATGTCGGCGCCTCGCGAGAGTCTGGCGGCCAGTGATCCGGTCTCGATCCGCGCCCCGCCAACCGTACCGCCCCAGAGGCCAGCGCTTGTGCCGTACGCGTACGCAAGCGTTCCGTACACGTAGCGCCGACCCGGATCGCGGTCGAGTAGTTCGCGGGCGAGGGACACCAGATTGTTCCAGGAGGATGCGAGACGCGGCGTCGGACCCGGCGCGAGGGTCGGGTCGAACATCTCGATGATCAGCAGTAGCTCGCGCGAGTCGAGATCGTCGCGATCCGTGGTGACGAGGGAGTCCGCAAGTTGACGAGCCCTGCGTATTTCTCCCCGAAAGAAGGATTGCCAGCCGCGGATGGTGAGTGCCTGCCGCGTCGGGAGCTTGCTCGCATTTCGTGCAGCCTGTTCGATCGCGCGATAGGTGAGACTCAACGGATTCAAGAGTGCTTCGACGTCCCACCCGATCGCGACCAGCGCCAGGCGCGACCAGGCGAGGGCAAACGTCGAGTCCAGCCGCACGGCTTCGGCGAACTTCAGTTGGGCGCGCCGAAAGGACGATTGCTGCATCAACTGCACGCCCTCCACATAGGCGCGATACGCGTCGACCGATCGGGTCGTGAGCGCCGCGCCATCGGACGTGGCACCCTTCGCACCGGCCGCCTCAAGAAGCTGCGTGCCGAGGCGGTTGAACGCGTCCCGCACGTCACCGTCGGTGGCCACGTCGGTTTCCGCTCGCACGAGCACCCGCGACGTCGGCACGTCGAGTGCCTGCACGGTGATGCGGAGCCTCGACCCCGTGACGAAGATGTTGCCGGTGACCGCGGTCCACCCGTCGGTTTCCTCGGCGAGCCGGCGCAACTGCGATGCGTCCGGCACGGAGTCATTCGGAAGGTGGAGCCGGCGGCGCGCCGCGGTTAGTTGCTCCTCTGGCACGACGGTAAGGTCGCCGTAGTGGCCGAGCGCTTCGGCAAGCATCAGCGCACCCCCAGCCACCAGCCATTCCTGCGCCGGGCCGCGCGTGACGTTTCGCAGGGGTAGAAAGAGGAATCTCCGCGCGCGCTCCTGTGGTCCTGGCACACTGCGCGGCGCGGTGACGGGACGCTTGACGGCACAGGGCGGCGGCGAGCCGTCGGGGCACTGCTGCGCGCCGGCCATCCGGGCAGCCAAGCCGAGGATCACAACGAGAAAGACCTTCGCGCGTCGCATCGCGGCAACAATAGGCGTCCTAGAATGGGGAGCGCAAGCAGGGAACTATTCGCTCGGCTCTCGGCTCTCGGCTATCGTGCTACGGCTACTCGGCTCTCGGCGCGGCTAATGGCTATCGGCGCGGCTGACGGCCCTCCGAAGTCCGACATTCTTGCCGGCTGCGCGGACCCTTCGCCGAGAACGCTAGCAGCAAGCCGGCGTCAGAGCTGGTCCGTTAGCCGAGCAGAGAGCCGTTAGCTGGGCAGAGAGCCGCCAGCCGGGCCGAGAGCCGTCAGCCGCGCAGAGAGCCGCCAGCCGGGCCGAGAGCCGAGTAGCCGTAGCACGATAGCCGCCAGCCGAGAGCCGAGCGATTTGTTCGTCGCTCTCCTCTCGACATAGATTACGGATGCCGCCAGGGGTACTCCATTCGGAGTTGAGATAAACCCTTGGAACCTGATCCGGATCGTACCGGCGTAGGGAGCGCGGCGTGACGCCACAGGCCACACGTGGCGGCGCGCGAACTTGTATCAGCGCGCTCGACATCCGTCCGGATCGCTGCACGTAGAGGATCGAGATGCGCGCTCCACTGGACTCACCAACGACCTCGCATGTTGGCGACTATGGCGATGCGTTTCCGCACTCGACGCGGGTCTTTGTCGAGGGTGGGAACGGCCTTCGCGTTCCGTTTCGCGAGATCGCGCTGTCGGGTGGTGAGCCGCCGCTCCGTGTCTACGACACGTCGGGTCCGCGCGATCTCGACGTCCGTGTCGGGCTGCCGCCGCTTCGCGATGAGTGGATCAAGGCGCGCGGTGGCGTCGAGAGCGTGACGCGCTCCTACAAGCCGATCGCCGGCGAACGCATCGTCGAGCTGCCGCAAGGACTGTCGCGGCGAACGCTGCGCGGCACCGGCAACGTCACGCAAATGCACTACGCGCGACGCGGAGAAATCACGCCCGAGATGGAATTCGTTGCCCTCCGCGAACGCTTGTCGGCGGAGTTTGTGCGTGCCGAGATCGCGCGGGGACGTGCGATCCTGCCGGCGAACATCAATCATCCCGAGATCGAGCCGATGATCATCGGGCGCGGATTCAAGGTGAAGATCAATGCCAACATCGGGAACTCGGCCGTGTCGAGTTCGATTCAGGAAGAGGTGGACAAGTTGCGTTGGGCGACGCTCTGGGGTGCGGATACGGTGATGGATCTCTCAACGGGCAAGCACATTCACGAAACCCGCGAATGGATCATCCGCAACTCGGCGGTGCCGATCGGCACCGTGCCGATTTACCAGGCGCTTGAGAAAGTGGACGGCGTCCCGGAAGAGCTGACATGGGAGCTCTATCGGGACACGCTCATCGAGCAGGCGGAGCAGGGGGTCGACTACTTCACCGTGCATGCCGGCGTGCTGCTGCGCTACATCCCGATGACCGCCAACCGCATGACAGGCATTGTGTCGCGCGGCGGTTCGATCATCGCCAAGTGGTGCCTGTCGCACCACAAGGAAAGTTTTCTCTACACCCATTTTCGCGAGATCTGCGAGATCATGCAGGCGTACGACGTGTCGTTCTCCCTCGGTGACGGGTTGCGACCAGGGTCGATCAAGGACGCCAATGATGAAGCGCAGTTCGCCGAACTGAAGACGCAGGGAGAACTGAACACGATCGCCTGGGAGTATGACGTCCAGACGATGAACGAGGGACCCGGCCACGTGCCGATGCACCTCATCAAGGAAAACATGGACCGGCAACTCGAGTGGTGTCACGAGGCGCCGTTCTATACGCTCGGACCACTGACCACCGACATCGCGCCCGGCTACGATCACGTCACGAGCGCGATCGGTGCGGCGCAGATCGGGTGGTACGGCACGGCGATGCTCTGCTACGTGACGCCAAAGGAGCACCTCGGCCTGCCGAACCGCGACGACGTGAAGCAGGGGGTCATCGCGTACAGGATCGCCGCCCACGCCGCCGACCTGGCAAAGGGCCATCCCCACGCCCAGGAATGGGACGATGCGTTGAGCAAAGCCCGATTTGATTTCCGCTGGGTGGATCAGTTCAATCTCGCGCTCGACCCGGTCACCGCTCTGTCGTATCACGACGAGACGTTGCCGGCGGATGGAGCGAAGGTCGCGCACTTCTGTTCGATGTGCGGGCCCAAGTTCTGTTCGATGCGGATCACGCAGGACGTTCGCGAGTACGCGGCGATCCAGGCTGGCCTCGCTGAAAAGGCAGAGGAGTTCAGAGAGGGCGGGTCGCAACTCTACATGCAGCCGGCGACGGCATTGCAAGGGAGCAACACGACCGGGGAATCTGCCTTTGCTGTCGCGTCTCCAGATCCCTCGCTTGGCTCACGATGATGTCTGTACCGGCCGTACTCACCATCGCAGGCTCGGACCCGAGCGGCGGCGCCGGCATCCAGGCTGACCTTCGCACGTTCGCGAAGTCTGGTGTGAACGCCAGCGCGGTGATCACCGCGGTCACCGTTCAAACGCGAACGAGTGTGTCGGCGCTGAATCTCGTCTCGCCGGAAGTCGTCGCGAGCCAGATCGACGCAGCGTTTGCGGATGCCGAGTTCAGTTCGGTGAAGACCGGAATGCTGGGCAGCACCGCGATCGTCCGTGCGACGGTCGACGCACTGATGCGGCATGGCGCCAGAAACGTGGTTGTTGATCCGGTGCTCATTTCGTCGAGCGGCACGGCCTTGCTCGACGACGCCGGGCTCGACGTACTCCGTCGTGACCTGCTGCCGAATGCCACGATCGTCACGCCAAATGCAAGCGAAGCCGGGGCGCTGCTCGGCGTTCCAGCACCAACATCCGTTGACGGCATGCGTGATGCTGCGCGGCGTATTTGTGAGCTCGGAGTCCGTTGGACGGTCATCACCGGCGGTCACACGGAGTCGGGCGGCGAGTGCGTGGACGTTCTCACCAATGGCGTGGAGACCCACGAGCTGCGGACTCCGCGTATCGATGGCGATGGAATCCACGGTAGTGGATGCCGGTATTCGGCGTCATTGGCGGCCGCCCTTGCCCGCGGGGCGGAGATGCCAGCGGCGTGTGCCGAAGCCCAGCGGTTCGTCGCCAGCGAAATTCGCGTAGCCGTCGGGACGAAGCCGACGCTGGGACGCCTCTACCTCGTAGCGACTCCGCGCGTGAGCATGAACGGCTTCGAGTTTCTCTCGCGAATCCGGGCGGCGGTCGAGGGCGGGGTCGACGTGCTCCAACTTCGCAGCAAAGAGCTCGAAGGCGCGCCGTACTGTCGGCTCGCCGAACGTGTCGGCGCGGTCGCTGCGGGGGCGAACATTCCGTTCATCATCAACGATCGCGTTGACGTCGCGGTGGCAGTGAACGCAGACGGTGTCCATCTTGGTCAGCGTGACCTGCCCGTCGAGCTCGCGCGCCGCATTCTTCCGAGCGCGATTATCGGACGGTCGAGTCATGAGGCGGCGCATGCGACTCGCGCCGTCGCGGAGCGGGCCGACTACTTTGCGGTCGGGCCGGTGTGGGAAACGCCAACCAAGCCCGGTCGGAAAGCGGCGGGAGTGAAGTACGTGCGTGAGGTGGCCGCGCTGAATGTGACCATTCCGTGGTACGCGATCGGCGGAATCAACGCCGAGAATGTTTGTGAAGTGATCGAGGCCGGCGCGACCCGAATCGCCGTGGTGCGCGCGATCCTCGATGCCCGCGATCCGGCGGCGGCGGCGGGCGCGCTGAGAGCGGCGCTCGACGGCGCACCCGGGCAGAAAGCGAAAGGCGTTGCATGACCGTCAACGGCGCCCGCCACGAGCATCGCGTTGGGTTGACCTTGCACCGGTTGCTCGACGAGCTCAACGTCGATCAGCGAATGGTGGTCGTGATGCACGGTGACGAGATCTACCGTGCCGGAAAGATTCCCGACGCGTCCCTCGCCGAACGAGATGTGGTGGAGATTGTGACGATGGCGCAGGGGGGCTGAGGGATGAGCGCATCCAGGGACCGGGACACACTTGTCATCGGTGGCAAGACCTTCACGTCGCGGCTGATGGTCGGCACTGGCAAATACAAGGACTTCGCCGTCATGCGCGATGCCATTGCGGCCAGTGGCGCTGAAATCGTGACGGTGAGCATTCGCCGTGTCGAGATCGGCGCACCGGGGCACGCTGGGATCCTCGACGCGATTGACCTGAGCGCGATGCAACTGCTGCCGAACACCGCCGGCTGCAAAACGACCGACGAGGCCGTCCGCGTCGCCAAGCTCGCCCGAGTCATGACCGAGACGGACTGGATCAAGCTCGAGGTGATCCCGGATGCCAAGTACTTGCTGCCTGATCCGATCGAAACCCTGCGCGCCGCGGAAATCCTCGTCGGTGAGGGGTTCGTCGTTCTTCCATATATGTCGGCCGACCCGGTGCTCGCCCGCCGGCTCGCGGACGTCGGGTGCGCCACGGTGATGCCGTTGGCGTCACCGATTGGATCGGGCCGTGGGGTGCTCACCCGCGCCAACATCGAGATCATCATCGAAGAGGGGACAGTGCCAGTGATCGTCGACGCGGGACTCGGCGTTCCGAGCGAGGCGGCGTCGGTCATGGAAATCGGCGCCGACGCAGTCCTCGTGAACACCGCGCTCGCCGAAGCGCGTGACCCGGTCCGGATGGCGATGGCGTTCCGTCAGGCCGTCGAAGCCGGGCGTCACGGATATCTCGCGGGCCGGATGCCGATGCGGGCGCACGCGAGTCCAAGCAGCCCGGTTGCCGGCGTCGTCCGCATGCCCGATCCTGAAGTCCCGGCATGAGCGAGTTCACCAACACGCTGCCGCCCGTCCGCGCCGAGCCCTCGCGCGTGCTGAGAACGACGGTTGGATTGCGCCCGTTTCGGCCCGACGGCTTTGTCGTTCGTGCGGAATCACTTGGGCAAAAAACGCTCGTCCACGACTACGGCCACGGTGGCAGCGGTGTATCGCTGTGCTGGGGAACCGCGCAGATGTCTCTCGATCTGCTTGGGGATCGCACGGTCGAGAGCGCGGCGGTGATCGGCTGCGGCGCCGTCGGGCTGGCGACCGCACGGCTGCTGCAACGTCGCGGTGTTCCGACGACGATCTATTCCGCAGCGCAGCCGCCCAATACAACGACCGATCTCAGCGGCGCGTTCTGGGCCCCGTTCGGAGTGGTCGACGAGGATCGGCTGACGCCCGAGATCAGCGCGCAAATCGTGCACGCCGGTCGAATTGCCTTCGCTGAATTCAGGCGGCTCGTGAACCATGCGCGGTACGCGGTGCGTCAACTGCCGATCTACTATCTGGACGACAAGCCACCGCAACCGACGCTCGAGGAGCGGCTGATGCCGGATTTGTTCAGCGGCATTACGCTTCGCCCGGGCGAACATTCGTTTGGCCAGCGGTACGCGCTGGTGATCGACGGGATGGCGATCGAGCCGTCGATCTACATCGCCGCGGTGCTCGACGACTATCTCAAAGCCGGGGGGCGCGTAGTGACACGGGAGCTGAAGAGCCGCGACGATATCACCGCGCTCCCCGAGTCCGTGGTGTTCAACTGCTCCGGACTCGGCTCGCGGGTGCTGGCCAAAGACGAGGAACTGATCCCGATGAAGGGTCAGCTCACTTTGCTCCAGCCGCAGCCGGAGATCAAGTATATGATCGCGGTGCCGAAAGAGCGCCTATACATGGTTCCGCGCTCCGACGCGATCGTGCTTGGCACCAGTCAGGTCCGCGGGAGTTGGTCGCTCGATCCGGACAAGTCGGAGATCAGCCGGGTGCTCCTGGGGCACAAGCGGCTGAGGAGTTGACGAATCGGCCCACAGACGAGCTATGCACGCTCGGCTGGTTGGCTCGCCGGGTCGGAGGGGTGTAGCGTTCACGAAGTTTCTTCACCCTGGTGATCGCCTGGTGATCTCGCCAGCTCGTCAGCAGGTCAGCCACCGTGTCCAATGTCGCCCTCTCATCTCGCCAACCCGGATGTAAACCCCTCGTTCACCAAGGGCGTCTTCCTCGGTGAGGTTCGAGAGGAGCTTGTATTCCCGTACCCGACGATGCCGCCCGAGGAGCGTGAATCGCTCGGCATGATTCTCGACTCGCTGCGCTCATGGGCGGCAGAAAATGTCGACTCGGCGAAGTTCGACCACGACGCAAAGTTTCCCGACGGCGTACGACAGGGGCTGCATGCGCTCGGCGTGATGGGACTCAGCATTCCAGAGGCATACGGTGGCTTCGGGGCGTCGGCCAAGGTGTACAACCGCGTCTTTGGTGAAGTTGGCTCGATCGACCCGGCGCTGACGGTGTATTTCGGCGCGCACCAGTCCATAGGGTGCAAGGGGATCGTGCTCTTCGGCGACGAAGCGCAGAAAACGAAGTATTTGCCGCGCTGCGCGTCAGGGGAACTTGTCGCGGGTTTCTGTCTCACCGAGCCGGGGTCAGGATCGGATGCGCAGGCAATGAAGTCGACGGCAAAGTTGTCCGCCGACGGAACGCACTACCTGCTCACCGGCACCAAGATCTGGATCTCGAACGCCGGGTATGCCGACTTGTTCACCGTGTTCGCGAAAGTCGCGATCGAGATCGATGGCAAGATGAAGCAGCGAGTCACCGCGTTTATCGTCGACGCGCACGCGCCGGGCGTGAGTCTGGGAAAGCTCGAGGAAAAGATGGGCATCAAGGCATCGGACACACGCGGGGTGTTCTTTGAGAATGTTAAGGTGCCCATCGACGACCGACTCGGCGCAGTTGGCCAGGGGTTCCACATCGCGCTCGAGGTCCTCAACTCCGGCCGCCTCGGACTCGCCGCCGGTTCGGCGCGCGGCGCTCGCCGCATCATGCGCGAAGCGATCGCGTATGCCAAACAACGCGAGCAGTTCGGCAAGCCGATCGGATCGTTCGAGATGATTCAGAAAAAGATCGCCATCGCCGCGGCCGAGTGTTACGCGCTCGACTCGGCGGTGTTCCTCTGCTCGGACATGGTCGACCGGGGCGGAGTGGACTTTTCGCTCGAGACTGCGGCGTGCAAGGTCTTCGGCTCCGAGCTCGGCTTTCGCGCGGCAAACGACGCGCTCCAGATCGCTGGCGGCATTGGGTACTCGAAAGAGTACCCGTACGAGCAGGCGGTGCGCGACTCGCGCATCAACCTGATCTTCGAGGGCACGAACGAGATTCTCCGCGCCCTCATCGCCCTGATGGGCCTTCAGCAGCCGGGGGAGCGTCTCAAGGAACTCGGTGACGCATTCAAGCGCCCGATCCGCTCGCTTGGTGCGATCGGATCGTACCTCGCGGGTCGCGCAAAGCGCCAGATCTCAAAACCGGAGTTCACCAAGGTCCACGAATCCCTGTCTCGCGAAGCCGACGCGGTCGCGGATCTCGTCCACGATCTCGGGCTCACCGTCGAGGACACGATCCTGCGCAACGGCAAAAAGATCATCGAGAAGCAGTTTCAACAAGAGCGAATGGCCAATGCGGCCATCGATATCTACCTCGCCGTTGCCGTGCTCTCGCGCACGACGTGGGAGCTGGAGCGCGCTAGTGGCGAGGCCGGGGCAAAAGCGCAGCTCGATTGCGCGCGGATCTTTATTCCGATGGCGACGCGCCGCGTGCGGCGGAACATTCGCGCCTTGCGGCGCAATCAGGACTCGCGTATGCGGGCGATCGCCGAGAACGCGCTCCAGATCACCGACCTTGGACCGGAAGCCCCGACCGATTCCTGAATCGGGCTAGTCCAGGTCGAGGACGACGACGCGGCTGATCTGACCGACCCGGTCGACAGCAGTGACCGCAATGCGCCGGCCGCCGAGGTCGCCGAGCGCCGCGAGGTCGATACGACGCGCGGTCGCTCGGCGGAGCGAATACTTCCATTGCCCATCGGACATACGGGTTTGGATCATCCACCATGCGATGGGCACCTTATCACCCGGCGCGACCAGAAGCGTCGTGCCACTGACGAGCGTCACCTGAGGCGCGGCGGGCGGGGCGCCGCCAAGCCATGGCATCGCCGGCACAAGCGCGGGTTCTCCGTACGATCTCCTACGCACGACATCGCCGATGGCTTGCCCATTCCGGAGCATGGCCCCGAGTCGGAAATGAATGTGCCCGTTGGATTCCTTGCTCAGCTGGCGGGAATACCGCAACCGCTCGATCTCGGCGGGAATTTCGTCGTCGCTCCAACCTGCGTGGCGTACCGCGACCTGCGCATCGAATAGTCCAGGCCAGATCGCACGGTTCTTGATGTTCTCCGCGCGCCACCAATCGTCGAGCGCGGCGAATCGGCCTTCGACGGCAGACAATGGCCAGTAGAGCTGCGGCGACATGTAGTCCACCCATCCTTCCCTGAGCCAGAGGCGGGCGTCCGCGAAGAGCTCGGTGTATGCATCAAGTCCGGTGACACCTGGAGGCGTGCCGGGGCGCCAGATTCCGAACGGACTGATACCGACCATCACCCATGGCTTCCGCTGTTTTACCCCGGCGTAAAGCTGTGCGACAAAGGTGTCGATGTTCGCGCGACGCCAATCATCGCGACTCCCGAACTTCATCGCGCCGTACTTCTTCCACGTCGACGCGTCCGGAAACTGGATGTCCTGGCTGATGCGCACGCGACGGCCGTTGATCCGCTTCGTGATCGTCTTGTGCTCGCGATACGGATAGAAGTAGTCGTCGAGATGAACGGCATCGATGTCGTATCGATCGACGACGTCGAGAATCTCGGCGAGCACAGCGGTACGCGCAGCCGGCTCGCCTGGATCGATCCACGTCTGCGCGCCGTACTTCCGGATCCACGACTTGTGCGTGCGTGTGACGTGCGTCGCGGCCATCCGTGCGGGAGAATTCGGAAGCAGCGCCCGGAATGGGTTGAACCATGCGTGGAGTTGAAGCCCACGAGCGTGCGCCTCTGCGACGGCGAAGGCCAGTGGATCGTACTCCGGCTTGGGTCCAACGCCTGACTTGCCACTGAGAAACACCGACCACGGCACGAGGTGCGTCGGATAGAGCGCGTCTCCAGCCGTGCGAACGTGGAGCACGATCGCGTTGAGTCCGATCGAGCGGGCGTGGTCGAGCAGAATGCGCAATTCCGCGCGCTGAATCTCAGGCGACAAGCCCTGACGTGAGGGCCAGTCGGAGCCCGTCATCGCGTCCATGGGACTCACCCAGGCACCGCGGAACTCACGGACAACAACCGGTGGATCGTCCTCGCGTGTTGCGCCGCCGACCGAAGTTCCGGCAAAAGCGACCGCGGCCAGCATGTATTTCAGCAAGTGGTGCGTCATCCGTGGGGCAGGACTACCGGGTAGGGGGCGTCGGTGTCAACCCACGCGTCGTTCCTTGAGCGACTGACCCGACTCCCCTTGACACTCACGGGCGCTTCGCGGTCGGCGGGTCGAGTCGCGCGTCGATCAAGCCGGCGACGACGCGGTCGGGCAGGGTCCACAGACGATCGCTCTTCGCGACCGTCGCATAGACGGCGCGAGCGCCGGCAAGATCGCCGAGCTTGAACTTTGACAGCGCGGTCCCTTGGCGCAGCGTCTCGGCCGAGATCCACGTTCTACCGGCGGCCCGTTCGGCAATCAGCAGATCGCCCGCGCGAGCGGCCGCCGCAAAATCCCACGAGGCAAGGCCATGATAGAAATCCACCGCGGCAAGGACGGCGAGTGGCGCCCGGGTCGCGTTTGTGAACCGGCTGACGCCTTGATAAAAACGTTCGTCGGCGACGCCAGCGGTTCCGCCGTGCACCGCCGCTTCCGAATTCACGAATTGTGCGATCCACTCGCGCCAGTCTGGGGGCGTGTTCGCCGCCTCCAGTCGCTGGTCAAACGCGTGCAGCTGAATCGAGGTCTGGTGGAGCGAGTCGTCAGTCAGTGACTCTGTCAGCGCGCGGGTATCACGGGCGGACCGGAGTATCGTACCGCGCGCCAATGCCGCGGGCCGATAGATCTCCGGTGTGGGGTTGACCGTCAGAGTCCCGAAATCCCGACGACGGCCCTCGATCGCGGCAAGAATGTCGAAACGCATCTCGCCGAGTTCACGGAATCCTGTTGCGAAATCCTTTCGGAACCGGAGCCGCTCGCCATTCAGATCGATGATCGGCTCGAAATCGGAGTTGACGGCGACGTGTGCCAGATACCCATGCAACGCTGTTCGGCCGCCCAACTCTGCGGCATCAAACGTTTCACGGAGCAATGGCGGAAAACGTCTGAGGTCCTCGGCAATCTCGGGCATCAACGTGACCCCCCAATCCGGATCCTGAAGTTGCTTCGCCGCTCCCGCAATGATGACAATGTCTGCGTTCGAGCAGAGGTAAACGCGGTAGGACGGAAAGACGCGATCGATCGACGCCAGCACCGATGACACGGTCGCGTCGTCGATCTCGTATAAGTGAAACCACTGAACGAAGATTCCGGTCGTCTGAAGGCGACTGCGGACCCGCTCGTAGAATTCGACGGTGAACAAACTGGACACGCCGCTGACCCACGGATTCGACGGTTCCGATACTACAAAGTCGAACCGGGGCCCGGTCGCCGAGAGAAAGGCGCGGGCGTCGTCGGTCTCAAACGTCGATCGCTGGTCGTCGAAGACGCGCCGGTTCCCCGGGTAGAACACTCGCGAACCGCGAATCATCTCCGGCTCGATCTCTATCGTATGCACACGTTCCACGGCCGTACTGCCAAGCAACATGTGCGAGGTAATGCCGGATCCCTGGCCAATGACTGCGCCCACTTTCCCGCCGGGCGAATGGGCCAGAGCAAGAATCGGCAGGAACATTTGCGTCGACATGTCCTGGTCGAGCAGCATCTTTTCGCCGGCTGAGTCGTACGCCTCGACCCACTTCGGCGATACAGACGCGTCCGGCTTTCCATTGGTGGAGATCGTGAACAGGCCGGACGTATCGGAGGCATCCTGGCGGACGCTGACGCTCGCGGTTCGACCGTCGCGGTAGAAGAAGTACCGGTAGAGATCCGGCGCTGTGACGGCCGCGTAGCGATAGACTCCGCTCGCCATTCGCGCCGGTGTGAACGGTGAGAGGACGACCAGCGTTGCGACGAGGATCGGCGTTGCGACCACCCCGACCCAGATCTGGCGGCGTGAACGAATCGTTTCGGTTCGGTCCCGACCGCTCCAGATGACGAGCGCGACGCCGACGCCGATGTCGATCAACCCGCCCGCGACCAACACCCATTTCAATCCGATGAGCGGAATGAGCACCAGCGCCGCGATGCCCGCACCGACGATCGAGCCGATGGTATTCACGCCGTACACCGCGCCGATCGCCCGTTCGCCCGATCCCGACGCCAGCAACGTGCGGGTGATCAGCGGCAATGTCGTGCCAGCGAAGAACGTGGCCGGCAGCATGATCACGAGCGTCATCCCGTAGCGCACAAGGGAGTAGACACGGTACGCTCCGTCCGTCCTTTCCAGCGTCGTGAGGAGTGCGGCCGTCCAATCAAAGGTGAGCAGGTACAACGGGAGCGTGGCAATCGCCGCGACACCCATCGCCCACTGCAGGCGGGCGAGGGTCACAATCGGATCGGCGAGGTGATCGGCGCGGCGGCTGATCCAAAAGGCCCCGAGCGCCAGCCCGAGCACAAAGGCCGACAGCATCAACTCGAAAGAGTGGGTCGCGCTCCCGTGCACGAGAGACAACATCCGCGTCCAGGCGATTTCGTAGAAGAAACTCGAGAATGCTGTGGCGAAGCTGACCGCGAGCAACACGATCTCGAGATGCGGTGGGGTGACGGACTTTTCCCGTGGCGCCGGTTCATTCGCGCCGCGCAGTACTGATGGTGACTGCCCGTCAGACTTCGACACGCCGATCGATGGCCGGACGAAAGCGATGAAGATTCCCGCCGCGACGACCACGTTCAGTAGTGCCGCCGCGCGGAGCGTTCCTTCGAGGCCAAAGGCGCCAATCAGGTAAAAGCCTTCGACAAGCGCTCCGATGGCAGCGCCAAGACTGTTGGCGAAGTAAAGGAGTCCGATCGACGCGCCGGTGCGCGATGGCCGAAATCGAATCGCGCCAGCCGTCATCAATGGAAACGTCGCGCCGAGCAGAATCGATTGAGGCAGAATCAACAACGCGGCGGTCGACCACATGGCCGCGGTGATCGCAACGCCGGGCGCGAGCGACGGGAGCCAATGCTCGTACGCTGCCCGCGTCACGGCGACGAACACGGCATGGAACTGCATCGCGAAGATGCCGATGACCAATTCGGCCGCCGCGTACCAGAGCAACGGCGCGCTGATTCGTTCGCTCCACTTGGCAGTCAGGAGCGCGCCGACTGCCATGCCGCCGAGGAAAATGACGAGGACGATGACCTGGGCGTACGCGCTGTGACCGACGAGGAGGCTGACGTAGCGAGCCCAGACGGACTCGTAGATCAGGCCGGCAGCGCCAGAGAGGACGAAAAAGACTGCGAGGAGGGGCACAGCCGGTGAAGATCCCCGGTGCGTTGTCCTTAGGCAAGCCGTGAATTGGCAAGCGGTTGTGTCGATTTCACGCCTGCCGGTCACCGGTAAGCAAGTACCCACTTGCTTCAATCGAAGTCACCCACTACAATTCGCCCCCATGGAAATCCGAGACCGCATTCTCGACGCCGCCAAACGCGTCTACGCCGAACACGGCTTCCGTGGCGCAACCACGCGCCTCATCGCGATCGAGGCCGACGTCAACGAAGTCACAATCTTTCGCACCTTCGGGTCGAAGGCCGCGTTGTTCGACTCGTTGATGCACTCGCACGTCGCGTCGTCGCCGGTCCCGGTACTCCCCACGGAGCCCGTGCACCCGGAAGCCGAGATCGTTCGCTGGTGTTCTGCGGTTCTCAGCCACATGCGCGAGAACCGTTCACTGCTTCGCAAATCCCTCGCCGAGCTTGAGGAGCGGCCGGATGCGGCGGTCTCGATGTGCGAAGGGCCGAACTGCGCCGGGATGTTACTCACCGACTACATCCTGCGACTCCAGGCCACTGGAAGCGCGGATGACGACGCCGACATACCGACCGCGGTCGCGATGCTGATGAGCTCGCTCTTCGGAGACGCGCTGATGCGCGACGTCATCCCCAACAGTTTTCCGCAGCCCGAAGACGCCGCGCCCGCCCGGTACGTCCGGACGATGCTCCGCGCCCTCGGTGTTCATGTCGTCGAGGAACGGCCGCGAGTTCGCTCGGCGAGCTGACACGAAGAAGACACTCCCCCTGCACTTCGACTGATCTCATGACAAAGCAATCACTACATCGACCATCACGCTGGCTGGCCGCGATCCTCATGGCCGCCGCATCCTTCATCGCGATGCCGAGGCCGGTGTCCGCGCAACAGGCGCGGGCCGTCCGCCTGTCTCTTTCCGAGGCGCTTCAGCTCGCTGAATCGCGTAGCGAAGCGGTCGCCGTTGCTCGCGCCGGAGTGACTCGTGCGACGGGCCAGCGTTTCATCGCGCGCAGTCAGGCCATGCCGCAACTGAGCGGAACAGGTGGCTACACCAAGACGCTTAAGTCGCAGTTCGAGGGCCTCTCAGGCCCGGCGCCCGATACCACGGGGCCCGCCTCGCTGTGCACCGCCCGTATTCCGGCGGGCGCAACACAGGCGCAACGCGACGCGGCGATCGCGCAGGCGACTACCTGTAAATCCGGTTCGGGTTTCGACCTGAGCGGCGCCGGCTTTGGCGCAAAGAACCAGTGGTCTGTCGGCGTCAACGCGTCGTACAACGTGTTCAGCGGCGGCCGAATTGCCGGACAGACGCAAGCGGCCGCTGCCCAGGAGCGATCGGCGACGATCGAAGTCGAGTCGCAGCGCGCCCAAGTCAAGCTCGACATGGCGCAGGCCTACTACGACGCAACGCTCGCCGACAAACTGGTTTCGATTGCCGAAGCCTCACTCGCCCAAACGGAAGATGTATTGACGCAGACCAAGCTCGGTCGCGAGGTCGGCGACATTTCCGAGTTCGAACTGTTGCGCGCGCAGGTGACGCGCGACAACCAACGACCCGCTCTCATCCAGGCGAAAAGCAACCGCGACATCGCGTATCTGCGTCTCAAGCAAATGCTCGACGTTCCGCTCGACGATTCGCTCGCGCTGTCGACGACGCTCGACGATGCGACGCCGGCCGGTGCGATCGACGGCGCGGGAACTCCCGCGGCTGGTGGTCATCCATCGGTCGCGGATCGTGCGCCGGTCCGGCAGCTCGAGCAGGCCGTGATCGCTCAAGAGGGATTGCTCAAGGCCGCCAGGGCTGAGCGTGTTCCCTCGTTTGCGATCATTTCAGGATACCAACGCCTTTACTTCCCGAACTCGTTCGTCCCGGATTTCGGCAAGGCGCGGCAGAATTGGACAGTTGGTGTGTCAACCAATTTCCCGTTGTTCACGGGTGGCCGAATCCAGGGCAGCACGATGGTCGCGCAGGCGGGCCTCGATGAAACGCGGCAACGGTTGCGGCAGACACGTGACGTGGCGGCGCTCGACCTGCGCATTGCCCAGAGTCAGCTCGATCAGGCGCAGGCCGCGTGGATGGCGAGTGCAGGCACAGCGGAGCAGGCACGGCGCGCGCTCGATATCGACCAGCTCCGCTACAAGGAAGGAATTTCAACGCAGACAGACCTTGCCCAGTCTCGGCTCCTCGTCGAGCAGGCGGTCGTGAATCGCGCGCTTGCAGGGCGCAATCTCGCGGTCGCGAAACTTCGCATTCAACTCTTGAACGACTTGCCGCTCCAGTTGGGCGGTGCGTCACAGGCCAACCCCTCCCGTTGATGACCAGTCATCCCATTCGCAATTTGTCCCGCGTCGCCGCTTCGGCCGCGGTTGCCGTTCTCCTGTCGGTCCAGGGCTGCAAGCAAAACGATGCCGCGAACGCCGACGCAGCCGAGTCGAACGCATCGACGATGAACGTCGGGCCTGAAAACATCGCCATCGTGAAGGCCCAGGAGATCAAGAGCGGGCCTGCGCTATCGGGCTCGCTGTCGGCCGAAACGCAGGCGACCGTGCGCTCCGAAGTGAGCGGCGCCGTCCTTGAGACACTCGTCGAAGCCGGCTCGCCGGTGAGCCGCGGCCAGGCACTCGCACGTATCGACGACGCCGGAATTCGCGACGTCTATCTATCCGCCAAGTCGGCGGTCACGACGGCCGAGAACACCGTGCAGATCGCGCAGCGCGAGGCCGAGCGCTCCGAGACGCTGGCTAAAGCCGGAGCCATCGCGGAACGTCAGCGCGACCAGGCGCGAAATCAGCTGATTGGCGCTCAGGCGCAGGCAGCGGACGCGCGAGCGCGGCTGGCGAATGCACAGAAGCAGCTCGACAAGACCGTCATCAGGGCACCGTTCTCCGGAGTGGTCAGCGCGCGGACGGTGAACGCCGGCGACTTCGTGGCGCCGGGAAACGCCGCGTACACGATCATCAATCCGTCGACGATGCGCCTCGAAGCTGCGGTACCCGCCGAAGCACTGTCGGCAATACGCATTGGCGTGCCGGTCGAGTTCACGGTCAACGGCTACGCGAGCCGTCGCTTTTCGGGCCGCATCTCGAGCATCAACCCCGTTGCCGATCCGGCGACGCGGCAAGTGCGGGTGATCGTCAGCATTCCGAACCAAGGGGGGGCCCTCGTCTCGGGCCTGTTCGCCGAAGGCCGCGTCGCAGCCGAGTCGCGTACGTCGGCGGTCGTTCCCACCACCGCTGTCGATGAGCGCGGTGTGCGCCCGACGGTGATGCGCCTCAAAGGCGGCAAGGTTGAAAAAATGGAAGTGGTTCTCGGCATTCGCGACGGAAACACTGAGATGGTCGAGCTCAAGTCGGGAGTCGCGCCGGGAGACACGGTGTTGCTGGGCGCGGCGCGCGGAATTTCGGCCGGCACGATGGTCAGGGTTTCAACGCCCCGCGACGTCAAGAGGTAGGAACAGACATGTTCATTTCCGATTTTTCGATCAAGCGCCCACTGGTCACAGTAGTCGTGATGGTCGCGCTCGTGATCTTCGGGCTCTTTGCCCTGATGAAGCTGAAGACCGACGAGTTCCCGGACGTTGCACCGCCCTGGCTGACCGTCGCGGTGATCTATCCGGGCGCGTCTCCCGAAGGCGTCGAGAAAGAAGTGCTCGATCCGATCGAGGAGCAGGTTGCGTCGATCGCTGGCGTCAAGCGCATCATGAGCAAGGCGTACGACGGGTACGCGCTGCTGATGATCGAATTTCTCTTCGACAAGGATCTCAACGAAGCGTCGCAGGACGTGCGCGACGCGATTGCGGCGGTGCGCATCAACTTGCCGTCGGAAATGGAAGAGCCGATCGTGCGCAAGTTCAACGACACCGATCGCCCGATCGTCTCAGTCGCGCTCTCATCGGTATCGCTGTCGCCAGCCGAGCTGACGCGAATCGCCGATCCGGGCATCACGCGCGAACTGCGGTCGGTCGCGGGCGTATCGGACGTTCAGGTGTTCGGCAAAGTCGAGCGCGAGCTGACCGTCGAGATCCGCCCGGACAAGCTGCAGGCAGCCAACGTGAGCATCGGTCAGGTGGTTCAGGCGATCATGCTCCAGAACATCGCGGCACCAGTTGGCGCGATCACCGGCGCGCTCGACGAGCGCTCGATCCGACTCAAGGGTCGAATGGAAACCGTTGGCGAGTTCGCGAATCTGGTCGTCGCCAATCGCAATGGCGGTCTGATCCGACTTGGTGAAGTCGCTGACGTCAAGGACGCCACCGCAGAGCCGCGGACGCTCGCCCTCTTCGATTCGCGAGAGGCGGTCGGCATCGACATCAAGAAGATGAAGGGCTACAGCACCACCGACGTCGCCGAGCGGCTGAGGGCGCGCCTCGATGAAATGCAGAAAACGATGCCACCGGGCACGAAGCTCGACATCATCAAAGATTCGGGAAAGCGAGTCGAGTCGGCGGTCCGGAACGTCGAGGAGTCGCTCCTGCTCGGTGCGTTCCTGACCGTGCTCGTCGTCTTCTTGTTCCTCAATTCATGGCGGTCGACGGTCATCACCGGAATCGCACTGCCGATTTCGGTCCTCGCCAGCTTCATCGCGGTCTGGGCGCTCGGCTTTCGGCTTGAAACGATGTCGCTGCTCGGATTGTCGTTGGCGATCGGCATCCTGATCGACGACGCGATTGTCGTGCGCGAGAACATCGTGCGACACGTGGAGATGGGGAAAGACCATTACACGGCCGCGCGCGAGGGCACCGCGGAGATCGGGCTCGCGGTGGCGGCAACGACCTTCTCGATTCTCGCAGTCTTCATCCCGATCGGTTTCATGACGGGCGTCGGTGGCCAGTGGTTCAAGCCGTTCGCGCTGACGATCGCGAGCTCGGTCGCGGTGTCGCTCATCGTCTCATTCTCACTCGACCCGATGCTTTCGGCCTACTGGCCAGATCCACACAAGGAGGAGCACGAGAAGAGCTGGATCACGAAGAAGCTCGACATCTTCAACGCGTGGTTTGATCGTCAGGCCGAAACGTATAAGAAGGTCATCGCATGGGCGCTCGACCACAGGGCCGCGATGGTGCTGATCGCCGTGCTCAGCTTTTTCGCCTCGTTTCTGTTGCCGACAAACGGTTTCAGCGGGCTCGCGGTCGCCATTGTCGGCATTGCCGTCCTGGTGTTCGGGATGACGCGCGATGGCTTGGGACGTCCGGTCCGCGTTGTGTTGTTCGTGGCGGGGTTCGCTGCGTTCATCGTGCCGTTTGTCCCGAACGTCATCCCGCCGGTCGGGAAAGTGGGCACCTCCTTCTTCCCGGAAGACGATCGGTCCGAGTTCACGGTGAAGATCGAGACGCCCCCGGGGTCGAATCTCGACTTCACGCGGCTCAAGGCCGAAGAGGCGGACCGCATCATCAAGCGGCACCCGGAGGTTCGGTACACGTATGCGACGCTCGGCGAAGGCACGAGTGGCGCGGTGGATAACGGCAACATCTACGTCCGGACCGTCGGCAAGGCCGAGCGCAGTATTTCAACCGCGCAACTCGCGCGCGCGCTTCGCGGTGAGCTTGGGCGAGTGGCCGGCGCCTCCGTCACGATCTTCGAGACTGACTTTGGCGGCGGTTTCAAGGCGATCCAGGTGCAAGTTCGCGGCAACGACATCGGCCCACTCAACGAAACGGCGATCAAGCTTCGCGACACCATCTCCAAGGTCCCGGGTGCGGTCGACATCGGCCTCTCGTCCAAGGGGCTCAAGCCCGAGGTGGAGGTCAAGCTGAAGCGCGGCGTTGCTGGCGCCCTCGGTGTGACCGCGGGCCAGGTCGCGCAATCACTCCGCCCGGCGTTTGCTGGAATCGATGCCGGCGATTGGGTTGACCCGACGGGAACGACCCGCGACGTGCGCGTTCGACTCGCTCCTGAGTCGCGCCGACGCGCGGCGGATCTGGCGAAGATTCCACTGGTGGTCATTGGTCCGAACGGCGCACCAACGACGATCTCCCTCGGCGACGTGGCAGACATCACGCAAGGGACGGGGCCGGCCATCATCGATCACCTGAATCGGCAGTCCGTCGTCACTGTCGAGCTCAACACGTCGGGCCGAGCCGCAGGCGACGTGACCGCTGACATTCTGAATATCATCGACGGAATGCGCCTCCCGCCGGGTGTCACCATCACCATTGGCGGCGACGCGGAATCTCAAGCAGAGGTTTTCGGCGCGATTTTCAGCGCGCTTGGGCTTGCGATCCTGCTGATGTACCTGATCCTGGTCGTGCAATTCGGGTCGTTCGTTGATCCCTTGGCCATCATGATGTCGTTGCCGCTCTCCCTGATTGGAGTGATGCTCGCGTTGGCGATCAGCGGTCTGACGATCAACCTGATGTCGCTCATCGGGGTGATCCTGCTGATGGGAATCGTGGCGAAGAACGCAATTCTGCTGATCGATTTCGCCAAGTGGGCGCGCGAAGGCAAGGGCCTGCCGTTGCGCGAAGCACTGATCGAGGCTGGAGCGATTCGACTTCGGCCGATCCTGATGACGACGTTTGCACTGATCGCGGGGATGCTTCCAATCGCGCTCGGTCAGGGCGATGGTGCGCAATTCCGTTCTCCGCTGGGCGTGGCCGTGATCGGTGGCGTGATCACGTCGACGTTTCTGACGCTGCTCGTCATTCCGACCGGGTACGAGATTCTCGACGAGCTTCGCCAGTGGGTGTCGGCGAAGTTCGGGATGACGCCGACACAGATGACGGCGGAACACGGGGTGGCGGCGGCAGAGGGCGCCGACTGAGCGGGTAGTGGGTAGTGGGGAGTGGTCGTAGATTGCCGGTAGGCACGACCCACTTTCCACCTATCACTACCCACTACAGTGATCGTCTACCTCAACGGCCAGTTCATCCCGATCGAGGACGCGAAGATCTCCGTTCTTGACCGCGGCTTCATTTTCGGCGACGCGGTCTATGAGGTTTGGCGCGGAGTTCGCGGCCATCTCTTCGAGCCGGACCTGCATCTCGCCCGGCTGGCCTCCGGGCTGAAGGACATCCATATCGCGCCACCGCCGGAGTCGAAGCGCGACGGGTTGGTCGCGATCTCCGACCGCTTGATGCGCGAAAACAGCTTCAGCAGCGAGTCATCGCTTTTTCTCGAGATCACCCGCGGCGTCGCGCCGCGCATGCACCAGTATCCCAAGCCGGCGGTCGCGCCGACGGTGTTCATCATGGCGGCGGCGTTCCAGCCGCCGG
>Ga0315281_10004240_pt1 | contig 20858 bp, 23 predicted proteins | sample YL17G07_0_MG_FD_204540 | JGI IMG/M metagenome (GOLD analysis project Ga0315281, IMG submission 204540) | Sediment microbial communities from Yellowstone Lake, YNP, Wyoming, USA - YL17G07_0 | ecosystem: Environmental > Aquatic > Freshwater > Lake > Sediment | place: USA: Wyoming | collected...
AGCACAGGTTCAGCGACGGCTACGGGAAAGAAATGAAGTTCATCAACTGGGTCGAAGTGAGGGCGGTCGCGACGGGGAGACCAAACTTGAAGGGTTCGTGAAGATTCCGGCCGTAGGACTGCGATCGATTCGTCCTGCAACGTCGTTGCACACTGGACCGCCGAAGTGGGCGTGACAACAATCGTTTACGAAACATTGAAGTAGCATCTCACAGATAATTGAGTTCGCTATATGGCATGTTTGAGGAGGGAGAGTTGTTGAACAATGGAATGAAACCTAAGGATCGAGTTCTCGCGGCACTCGCCTGCAAGAAGCTTGACAGACCTCCTGTGGTCTGCTTCACTCAGAGTGCGACCGTGGACCAGATGGATGCTGTCGGTGTTCACTGGCCCGATGCACACACTGACCCGGAGAAGATGGCCACTCTTGCGATGGCCGCCAACAAGGTCTTTGGCTTTGAATCCGCAAGATTGCCGTTCTGCTTGACGGTCGAGGCGGAGATCATGGGTTGCACGGTCGACCTCGGTAAGGTCGACAGGACCCCGATGGTGAAGAAGCACGCGTTCGAATCAACGAGCGAGGTCGATGTTCCGAAGGACTTCTCGCAGCTCGGAAGAGCGAAGACGGTCGTTGAGGCCACAAAGCTGTTGAAGAAGAAGGCGGGCGCGAAGCTGCCGGTCGTCGTCGGCACGACAGGACCGTTCACGATCGCCGGTCACCTCGTCGGGACCGAGAACTTGCTGCTGTGGATCGTCACGGAACCCGAGAGCGTGCACAAATTCGTGAAGATCGCGGCTCAGGTGGAGAACAACTATTTGAAGGCAATAGCCGCGGCTGGCGCAGATATCATCGTCATGAGCGATCCGTCGGCATCGACCGACATGCTGTCCGGCGAGATGTTCGACGAGTTTGCGGCGCCGTACATCAAGCAGTCGTTCAGCGGCATCGATGGCCCGAAGAACGTTCTGCACATTTGCGGCGACACCACGATGCTGCTCGAGCACATGATGTCGACAGGCGTTAACGGTCTGAGCATCGAGGAGAAGGTTCAGCCGGAGAAGGCGGTCGAGATCGTCAAGAACAAGGTCGCGCTCGTCGGGAACATCGGAGTCGTGAAGCCGTTGCTGCAGGGCACGCCGGATGACGTGAAGAGGGAGGCGACCAGAGTGGTCAAATCCGGATTCAACCTCGTCGCTCCGGGCTGCGGTCTGGCTGCCAGAGTACCTTCGCCCAACATCCAGGCTCTCGTCCACGCCGTCAAGGAACACTGAACGGGAAGAGGAATTCGATTTCCTCTTTTATAGTTATTTTCAATTTATATTATGCACGCTGGTCTCTTTCTGTTCTGTTTGGGAATGCAGCAACTGTCGCTTTTGGCATCGAAGCCGAGACGCATCGAAGAAAAGTTGGGATTGCCAGACGTCCCTCGAAATCCCTTCGGTGCTGCTGTGTATTTGACTCTATTCTTAAATAGGGGAACCATATTAACCTGCGGGATTTCCCATGGGATTTGGCATTGCCCTTGATCTCGGAACGAGCGGGTATCGCACACATCTCGTCGATCTGTCGAAGCGCGGGAAGATCATCTCCACCGCGATAACGATGAGGCATCCGCTCCCCGGCGCGAACATCATGGACCATCTCCATTTCTGGCTTGAGAACGGAGCAGAGGTCGGTCACAAGATCGTCCTCGAGACCGTCGACAAGCTGATCGCGCTTCATGGCGCCGACTGCAAGAAGATCGAACGCATAGCGGTGTGCGGCAACCCTGCCCAACTTTCCATGTTCGAGGGTATCGAGGTGAGGGATCTCGCCTTCGCGGGAGTCTCGATGCTCAAGCGGCTCAATGTTCAGAGCCCCAACAGGAGGGGGCATACCACGATGGCGGGCACGATCGGTCTGGCCTCCGTGAATCCGGACGTCGAGGTCGCGATTCCTCCGGCGATCAGACACGAAGTCGGCGCGGACGCGCTCGCTATGATAATCAAGTCGAAGATGCTGGATAAGAAGGAGACATGCATGGTCACCGACTACGGCACGAACGCCGAAATGGGTCTCTATCATGAGGGAGGGCTCTACAGCGGCAGTGCCGCCGCGGGACCTGCAATGGAGGGCCAGCACATCTCTTTTGGAATGCTCGCTGCCCCCCATGCAATTTCCGACCTTAACTTCGCGGAGAACGGCTATTGGGTGAACGACGTTCTGGACGAGAGGCTCGGGCCACATCACAGCACTTCCGTGAACCCGGCGACCGGAGAGGTCAAGAAGCTCGACGGCCTGAAGGCACGAGGGATCACCGGCACGGGAGTGGTCGCGGCAGTCGCTCTCGGGATCGAATCCGACCTGGTGAAGCTTCCGAACATAACGACGCAGGACAAGTTGCTCCACTTCCAGGACAAGATCTCCTTCAGCGAGAGGGACCTGAGAGAAGCTGGAAAAGCGATGGGCGCTATCCGGGCGGGTCACAAGACCCTCATCGAGGAGATCGGAATCGACGACTCAGAGGTGAAGACGATGTATCTCGCAGGCGCATCTGGGACCTACGTCGACCCGATAAAAGCTCAGACCTGCGGCCTTGTTCCGAGAATCGTCGAGAAGACCGTGCAGATCGGTAACACCTCGCTGATGATGGCGTACGACTTGCTTGTCCACCCCGAGGTGTTGGACATGATGCAGCGGGTCGCGGACTCGATCGCGTCGAAGCACATAATGTTCGCAACCTCGAAGATATTCGAGGACCTTTACGTCAACGAAGTGGCATACTGGCTCGAAGGCATGCCATTGGACGCCTACAACAACTTCATCAAGATGGCAGGGTTGAAGCCAATGCCCGAGATAGTCAGGCCCAAGGAGATCCTGAGGATCGTCGACAGGGACATTCCTGAGGTGGGGTCGAAAGGCCTCAAGACACTCGAACACGTTGGCGTGTACCTGACAGGCGGCTTCAAGGGTTGCGTCGGGTGCAAGAAGTGCGAGATGGAGTGCCCGGAGCAGGCACTGAAGGTCGAGAAGATCGGCGACAAAGAGTTCAGGATCAGAATCGCGACGGAATTCTGTCTCGGGACGGCGTGCAAGAACTGCGAGCAGGTGTGCCCGGAGGATTGTTTCCGATTCAACGAGTTGAAGATAGTGAAAAGAGAGGATGTGAGCGGTAAGTGCGCATAATCTCGATAGTGGACAACATTTCCTCGCCCCCATACTCGCCTTCGGGGCTGGTCAAGATGCTCGACAGTCCGGACAGGCATTTTATGTCCGAGCACGGATTCTCTCTCCTGATCGAGAACGAGAAGGGGCAGAGGGTCCTCATCGATGCTGGCGCGTCAGAACAGGTATTCATGCACAACATGGATCTGTTGGGATACAAGCCCGAGAGCATCAGCGCGGTGTTCATCTCCCACGGTCATTACGATCACGTCGGCGGTCTCGTGCCGTTGATCAAGGCTGGCGTCCCGATCTACGCACATCCGAAGACATTCGTCGGGAAGCGCTACATCCTTCAGGGGACGAAGAGGACGGACCTCTCAATTTCGCCCGCGGTGCTCGAGGTGCTCAAAGGTGCGAAACTGAGTCTGTCCGGGGCGAGCGTCGAGCTCGCTGAGGGGATCAGGACCTCGGGTGAGGTGGTGCGTCAGTTCCCGTTCGAGGGCCCCGGAAACTTCGTGAGAGAAGAGAACGGAACGGTCACCGAGGATAACAACATTGACGATCAGGCGGTCTACATCTCGACGAAGAAGGGGCTGATAGTCATCTCCGGTTGCGGACATGCGGGCATCGTGAACGTCGTCCAGCAGGCGAAGAAGTCCATGGGAGCGAAGGTGTTCATGGCGATGGGAGGGTTTCACCTTTACAGCGGGGACACCGACAGGCTGCTGAAGACGATGGACTACCTCAAGAACCTAGGCGTGGACCATATCGCTCCGATGCATTGCACGGGATTTGAAGCGATGAAGCTCCTTTCCGACAGGTTCGTCGGCTTCGAACTGATGTCGGTCGGGAGCGAGATCAGCATCCAGTGAGCGAGATCTCCCATTCAGATCATTCTCTCGTGAGACGTCGTCATATGTCAGAGACGGATTGTCTCACGATCTCGTCCGCGAACGCCGCGGCAAGGGAGACGCGCTTGGCATATTCGATCGGCCCGTACATGACGAAGTCCGCCCCGGCCATGATCGGGATCACTGCCGATGCGACATCGACGTACCTGAAAAGCTGCTTGTCCCTCTCCTTCGCCCTCAGCACCGGCGGCCAAGATTCGACCGCGTTGTGGAATGCGCATCCCGAGGGGAGCCCCCACTTTGCCTTCGCAACGATCAGGGCCTTGACCGCAGACCCTGCGTTCTGCTCGACCGACAACACAGCGAGGTCGATCAGCGGTTTCTCAATCCCGTGCTTCCTCGCGAGCTCGATGAGCCCTTCTCCGAGCATACCTCCGCCGTCATCCAGCAGATAGATCTTCCCCTTGACTCCTATTTCTTTAGGGTTGAAGGCAAGCAGGATCGCGGATCGTATCTTCGAGTCATGCAGTTTCACCAGTTCATCCGGGGAGGTGCCCGCGTTCAACGAGTTGTACACGACCCTTTCTCCCAATCCCATCTCGCCCGCCTTGACCGCGCCCCCGATCCTGACCTCAGGGCTAGGGGAATCGATGAACAGCGGCACGTCCGAGGACTCAGAGACCTTCTCGAGGTACGAGGACATCGATTCCACGGTCTCGGCGTAGAGCATCAATGCCGCCGGGCTGCCGGTCTCTTCCATCGCCTGACGGTGGTCTGAGAGTATGTTCTTCAGGACCTCCTTCTTGACCTTTCCCCGTAGTCTGTCCTCGACAATGCTGTGGCCGGGGTAGAACAGTGAACCGAGGAGAACGGTCCTCCTCTCACCAGGCTGTCCTCCGAACGGGATGTTCCCAATCTTGAAGACCTGCTGCTCGTTCTGGAACTTGAACATCTAGCCACCTCCTGACAGATACGACTTGATCCTCGCCGCCAGCTCCACCGACGGCACCATCACGATCTCGGAGTCAATCGGGTCGAGGATGATCGAGAACTCTTTCGAGACGACGGCAAGCGACGCCGTGGTGCTGAGCTTCTGGCTCGGCATTCTCAGCATCTGGGATGCGAACCTGTCAGATGCAAGGTTCAACGCCTTGCCGATCTTGCCGCCCTCGCCCATCATCGTGCCAGTATCGATTATGATCGGGTCGCCATCGAAGCGGCCCGGGTCCCTCTCGAGGCAATCTCTTGCAGTCTGCATGAGTTCCTCGCGCCGAGTCTCATCAAAATTGTAAATCGGATTGTAGGCCACGATCTCGTCCACGTTTTTCGGATGGACCAGGTCGACGACCTCCACCTGCGCCAGGAACCGCTCGACCGCCTCGCGAGGAATGTTGCACAAGAACGGGATCGCGGATCTCGATCCTTGGATGCGCATTTGCTCATCGACCCCGTTTTTACCAAGGCTCAGCAGGGCGTCTCCAGGGTAATGTCCGAACTCGTCCTTGCCGCACACTATCAGAAATCGTATCCTAGGATTGCTGATTGTGTTGACGATGATCTTCTCGACCCCTATGTTCTCCGTCTTCACAGTGCCTTTGACAGCGTGCAGGTCGTTTGGTATCTCGACGATTCCCCTCCCGACAATAGCTATCGCGATTGGAGATTCAAGCGAACCGATCTCGTAGTCACCCGGAGCTACCGGCCATGATGCCTTTGCGCTCATCTTGCACACTCTGTCCAATTGGGTTCAACACCCTTTGTGGTGAGGGCGATTACGGCTTAAAATGATTTTGAACCCTCCTATCTGATTAGCGAGGATGCGTCGTTTACCTCCTTGTCCGAACGATCACGTGACGGGCCCATACTGGCGGGAGGACCTCAGGACGAAAATTCGACACATATAAATAACGACGGAAGGATTTCGCACATGGTGTTCCATTATGACGGATTATGCTGGAATCTCCAAGAAAATGGTCGCCATCCTCGGATTGAAGAACGAGCCGGTGGCGGTTTCGCTAATCAAGAAAGACCAGGCCATTCCCTCAGGATATGCCGAGCCGGAAACGAACCTGAGGCACTGTCAGTCGATCATGCGCGCGAGGAAAGGGGAGTCGCTTGTGATTCCCGCGAGTAAGCATGCGTGCCATGTGGGCGCGTCTGCGCTGGGAATGGTGCCGACGCCGGAGAAAGTCTCGTCAGGAGAGCTCCACTACAACCTTGGGATGTTCGAGACTCCGGAGGCAGCCAGGAAGATGATCGCGAAGCGTCCCACGATTGAGATGGGAAGCATAGTGGCGACCGTCGTGAGCCCTCTGAGCAAGGCTAGGATCGACCCCGATGTGGTTGTTGTCATAGGCGTGCCCGAACAGATATACTGGCTCATGCCTGTGGCAGCGACCTACAACTCTGGTGGAAGGATATGCGCCGACACCGCCTCCTTCCAGGCCACGTGTGTCGACGCGACGATAATCCCCTACCTGACGGGTAACACGAACATCTCGCTCGGGTGCTTCGGGTGCAGGAAGGCAACTGACATTGCGCCCGAAGAGATGCTGGTTGGGATCCCTGGATCGAAGCTGGAATTGATTGTTGCGGTGCTTGAGAAGATGGGCGCTGGACCGATACCGAAGTCTCGGGCCCGTGTCGATCTCTGAACGACAACGATTTATAATCCAAGGGGCAATTCTTGAAACGTCGTGTCAATTCGAGGGCCCGATGCCCTATTGAACGCAACATTGTTACGAAGGAGGAGTACGAGTGGACCAGGTCGATCTTAAGATTCTGAGGATGCTTCGAGCAAACGCCAGGGAGAGTTTTGGGAACATCGCATACGCTCTCCAGATATCTAAGGCGACCGTTAGCCGCAGGATATCGAGGCTGGAGACGGAGGGATACATTGCGGGGTACACTACCGTCACGAACCCTTCGAAGGTCGGGCTCATGAGGGCGCTGATCAGCCTTGAGATCGTCGGCTCGGCCATAAACTCCGTGATCGAGGAGCTGAAGAACTTCGAGGAGATCGAATCCATCTACAAGGTGTTCGGGGACCACAGCCTCGTCTGCGAGGTATACACGAAGAGCGTCGACGGCCTCTATCTCCTTATTCAGGGGAAGATACTGGCCATACCTAACATACACAACGTCGAGGTCGACATATTGATCGAGCGTATGACCCTGAATCCCAACGCTGGTCTGAATATGATCGTGCCCCAGACTTCGGGGGCTCAGCAGTCTCAGCCCGTCCGGTCCACGGTCGCTGCCCGATGAACAAGCGGGGATGCGGAGTGGAGTCAGACAGGTTTATTAGCGATATTAAGCATCGGCGATTCGTGAAGCTAGGCCCGGCCCCGAAGAAGTACACGAAGGACGGACACAGGATCATGGACCCAGCATCCACGCTTAAGAGGGTGGAGCCGCTCTGCAAGGTCGCGGGGATCACCAGGATCGCCGACATAACGGGTCTGGACAGGGTGGGTATTCCTGTTTTCTCGAGCATAAGGCCGGTGGCCGAGACGGGGGCCGTGACCGTGTACAACGGCAAGGGCGCAACGAAGGATCAGGCGAAGGTTTCTGCGATCATGGAGGGTCTAGAGCGGTACAGCGCGGAGGTTGGGGAGATGAGGATAATACGCGATTCAGTGGAGAGCATACTAGCCTCCATTAACGCAGTCGATCCCAGGGACCTCTTCTTGCCGAAGAGAACTGAGATGCATCTAATGTATCAGCCTGTGGCTTGGGTCGAGGGCGTCGAGCTGAACGAAATGGAGGAGGTACTCGTGCCAGCGAGCGCCGTGTTTCACCCGTACTCGTCCTCACAGGACCTCCCGCTGTTCCGTACGAATACGAACGGTCTGGCATCCGGCAACTCGATGGAGGAGGCGGTGTTGCACGGCCTCTGCGAGGTCATCGAGAGGGACGCCTGGTCGATATGCGAGGCGAGGAGGAAGGCGAAGGCGGATTTGGTGCTAGGCAACGACATGGGGGTCCCCTCAGACCTCTTCAACAAGTTCGCTTCGAGCGGCGTCGAGATACACTTGAAGGACCTCACCAGTGATATCTGCATCCCGACTTTCGGAGCTGCAGCGGACGATGTTCAGACCCGGGACCCGATCCTCCTCACGATGGGCATCGGGACGCACCTGAGCCCCGAGATAGTTGTGATTCGGGCGCTCACAGAGGTAGCGCAGAGCAGACTGACCCAGATCCACGGCGCGAGGGAAGACACGGTCAAGGCGAAGGGAAGACAGCAACTTGGATACGACCGCGTCAAGATGATGAACAAGATGTGGTTCTCCAGTAGCGGTATCGAAAGAGATGTGGAATCCGTGTCCGCACTAGACACGCCCGATATCTATGAGGATATTCAGATCGTCCTCTCACGATTGAAAGAGAGAGGTTTCAAAAGGGTGATAGCGGTCGATCTGACCCGAAAGGAGCTCGGGGTATCAGTGGTCAGGATTGTCGTACCTGGGATGGAGGTGTTCGCCATGGATGACGAGCGGGTGGGCCCGCGATTGCTTGGGGGATGAGCTTGAGGCCGGTTGTTTACCTGGGTCCCAGCCTCCCTCAATCCGAGGCCAGGAAGCTGCTTGATGCGGATTATCGACCGCCGGTTAAGCGCGGCGACCTCCTGTCGTTGCCGTCTGGCACGAGCGTCGTCGGGATCATCGACGGCGTGTTCATGAGCGAATCGGCTGTCGGCCATCGCGAGATTCTGTCCCTCTTACAGAGTGGCATCAAGGTCGTTGGAGGGAGCAGCATGGGGGCGCTCCGGGCGGCCGAACTCTCGGATTTCGGAATGATTGGGGTCGGAAAGGTGTACGAGATGTACGCGAGTGGTGCTGTCGACGGGGATGACGAGGTAGCGCTGGTGTTCAATCCAGAAACCCTTGAGCCTATGTCTGAGCCGCTGGTCAATATTCGTCTTAACGTCTCGGAGGCCGCCGCCGAAGAAGTGATCTCTGAGGCTGAAGCGAATGAACTAGTCGAGGAGATGAGACGTACCTATTTCCCCCAGCGTTCCTATCCTCTTCTTCTGGAAATTGCCCGTGCAATGCTGGGTCGGGAAAGGGCAAGGAGATTGAAGAAGTTCGTTGAAAACGATGCAAAGGATTTGAAGAAATCCGATGCGCTGATGGTCATCGCAACCATCAAAACATTAATAAAATCTGAAGAATATTAAATGCATGTTAACCACGAAATGAGAGAGATCTGGCCATCTTAATTGGTTAATCAATCGTTTAATCTGGATGGTCAATCCATCCATGGGCAAGCTTATATTCCTGCGCGTTCTAACGAAATATCGCAAGGGGAACTGATTCTCGTCGAGTGAGCATTTTCTTGACCGATGGGAATCAGGTGAAGCAAAGGAGGTATTAGATGGCGAAGTACAAGGACAAAATAGACTTGTATGACGACAGAGGCAAGCTGATCGAAAAGAACGTGCCGCTGGAAGCCATAAGTCCTCTATATAACCCTGCGATCAAGCGAACCGTCTCCTTGGCCAAGAGGACGATCGCCGTTGACCTAGCTGGACTTGAGAAGAGCCTCAAGACCGGAAAGCTCGGCGGCGGCCAAATCAAAGGAAAGGAGATCGACGCTCCGGTCGTCGCGAACGCCGAAAAGATCGCGAAGAAAGTCCGAGAGATGCTGAAAGTCTCGAATGACGACGATACGGAGGTCAGGGTTCTTGCGGAAGGAAAGAGGATGATTGTCGTGGTCCCGGAGCAGAGGCTCGAGGCCGGTGTGGAGTATACGACCGGCTTTACTGCAACCGCTGCTGCGGTCACCCAGACCTTGATCGACGTCTTCGACGTCGACATGTTCAGGGCGAACATGGTGAAGAGCGCTGTCTGGGGAAGGTATCCCCAGACCATGAACTTCCTGGGTTCGAACCTGAAGTCCATCCTCGAGGTTCCGCAAAACAACGAAGGAGCAGGGTATGCACTGAGGAACATTATGGCCAACCACGTAGTGGCTTTGACCGGCAGGAACGCAATGAACGCAGCTGCTCTATCGTCGATTCTCGAGCAGACAGCGATGTTCGAGATGGGAGATGCGATCGGACCGTTCGAGCGAATGCATCTTTTGGGCCTCGCATACCAGGGATTGAACGCCAACAATATGGTGTATGACATCGTGAAGGAGAATGGCAAGACTGGTACCGTCGGTACGGTGGTCCAGTCCCTCGTAGGCAGGGCGATCGAGGACAAGATCATCAGAGTGAAGGAAAAGCTGCCATCTGGCTACAAGGTGTACACAACGAGCGACATGCCACTGTGGAACGCCTACGCCGCCGCAGGCATGCTGTGCGCGGTCATGGTTAACTGCGGTGCAGCCAGGGCCGCTCAAGGTGTGCCGTCTACGATTCTGTACTACAACGACCTGCTTGAGCACGAGACTGCCTTGCCCGGTGTGGACTTCGGACGAGCGATGGGCACCTCAGTAGGGATGTCCTTCTTCTCGCACTCGATCTATGGCGGGGGCGGACCTGGTCTGTTCCATGGCAACCACGTCGTGACCAAGCACTCGAAGGGATTCGTCATACCCGTCATTGCGGCGGGTTGCGCCCTCGATGCGGGGACGCAGCATTTCTCAGTAGAGGTGACGTCTGGATTGATGAAAGAGGTATTCGGTGACATACCTGAATTTAAGTCACCCATAAAAGCGGTCGGTAAAGAGGCCAAGAAGCTGAAAGGCAAGGTGTAACGATGCCTAGGACCCCCATTCCAGAAGCAGTGCCCCTGCCCGAAATAATGATCGTACCTTCGCGGCTGCTATCAGCGGGGACTACCGAGAAGCTTCTGAACAAGATTCGAAGGGTGAAGCATGTCAGGCAGTTGACCGTCAGTGGGGAGGATCTTCCCGCCAATATCAGCTGGGGACCCGGAAAGGGTCTGGAAGTCGATCATGACGAGCGGCGCAAGATCAAATATGGCGGGCAGGAGATGGAACTCAAGGTTCAGGTCGGCCGCGTGTTCGCCGAGATTGACGATATCGACAGCGTTCAGAAAGCGCTGAAGGAGATCGAAGCGATCTGCGAGGGGATCCTGCCATTCGGGTTCCAGATGGAAGTGGGGAGGTATTCGAAGTATAGGCCAACCGTTACCGACTACAAGAAAAGGATGAGGTGATTTAAAATGGCATATCAGAGGCAGTTCTATCCCGGCGCATCATTGCCGGCGAAGAACAGGCGTCGATTCATGGACCCGAGCGTGAAGCTGGACAAGCTTCGCGAGGTCGCCATGGAAGACGTTGTGAAGATTCTTGGTCACCGCCAGCCAGGTGAGGAATACAGGAGCATCCACCCGCCACTGGAAGAGGGAACCGAGCCGGACTGCCCGATAAGGCAGCTGGTGACCCCGATCCCAGGCGCTAAGGCGGGGGACAGGATCCGGTACATCCAGTTCACGGACTCTGTATACTTCGCTCCGATCATACCCTACGTCAGGGCCTGGATGAACGTCTCTAGGTTCAGGGGCGTCGACACAGGTACCCTGTCCGGAAGGCAGATCATCGAGATGAGGGAGCGAGACCTCGAGAAGTGCGCGAAGGAGCTCATCGAGAACGAGACCTTCGACCCCGCGAGGACCGGTATCAGAGGCGCGACCGTTCATGGTCACGCTTGCCGCTTGGACGAGAACGGATTGATGTTCGATGCCTGGCAGAGATACAGGTGGAACGCCAAGAAGGGCGAGGTTGAATACGTGAAGGACCAGGTCGCCATTCCGCTCGACAAGCCGATATCCGTCGGCAAGCCGCTGCCGGAGTCGGAGCTGAAGAAGCGGACCACGATGTTCCGCGTCGACGGCGTCGACATGAGGGACGACAAGGAGGTCATGAACGTCAACCTGAGAATCCACAGGTTGAGAACGCTTGCGGGCTTCCAGCCCTTTGCGGTGAAGGAGTGAGGGGGGATTCACAAATGGCAGAGAAAGAGAAGCTGTTCATGAAGGCGTGCAAGAAGAAGTTCAAGGAAGACCCCACTGATGTCCACACCAATTATTACACGTTCGGAGGCTGGAGGCAGTCCAAGAGGAAGAGGGAGTGGGTCGAGCAGGCGAACAAGATCGCCAAGAAAAGAGGCATCCCGATGATGAACCAGGACATCGGCGTTCCTCTCGGTCAGAGAGTGCTGATGCCCTATCAGCTGTCCCACACGGACATATTCGTGGAAGCAGATGACCTGCACTTCATCAACAACGCGGCGATGCAGCAGGCCTGGGACGACATAAGGAGGACGGTCATCGTCGGACTCGACACAGCTCACCAGGTCATCGAGAAGAGGCTGAGCAAGGAGGTCACGCCCGAGACGATCAACGCCTACCTCGAGACAGTGAACCACACAATGCCCGGTGGCGCAGTCGTGCAAGAGCACATGGCCGAGTGCAGCCCCGCCTTGACCGCGGACTGCTATGTCAAGGTTTTCGGCGGGAACGACGAGATTATCGATGAGATAGACAAGTCCTATGTCATCGACATCAACAAGGAGTTCCCTGCGGACCAGGCAAAGCAGCTGAAGGAAGCCATCGGGAACACCCTATGGCAGTGCGTGCGCTGCCCGACGATGGTCGGCCGCGTCTGCGACGGTGCGACGATGTCCAGGTGGAGCGCGATGCAGATCAGCATGGCGTTCATCAGCTCCTACAAGCTGGCTGCAGGTGAGGCTGCGATCGCTGACTTCGCGTACGCTGCGAAGCACGCGTCGGTCATCGAGATGGGAACGATGATGCCCGCCAGGAGGGCCCGTGGCCCGAACGAGCCGGGAGGTATCCCGTTCGGTTTCCTTGCAGACATGACACAGTCGTTCCGCAAGTACCCCGATGACCCGGCGAGGGCGGCCCTTGAGGCCGTGGCGCTCGGTGCGGTCATCCTCGACCAAATCTACCTCGGATCGTACATGTCCGGCGGTGTCGGCTTCACACAGTATTCGACAGCTGCCTATACCGACAACATACTCGAGGACTACACCTACTGGGCCGTGGACAAGATAAAGAGCAAGTACGGCGGCTTCGTCAAGATGAAGCCCTCGATGGCGAACATCGAGCAGCTCGTGAACGAGGTCAACTCCTATGCATTGGAGATGTACGAGAGGTACCCGGCCGCGATGGAAGCGCACTTCGGTGGCTCCCAGAGGGCGACGGTCGCTGCCGCCGCGAGCGGTATCGCAGTTGCCATGGCAACTGGTAACGCGGACTGCGGCGTCAACGGATGGTACCTGTCGATGATCCAGCACAAGGAGCGCCTTGGAAGGCTGGGCTTCTACGGATACGACCTGCAGGACCAGTGCGGTGCCTCGAACAGCTTCGCGTACAGAAGCGACGAGGGTCTGCCCTTCGAGCTGAGAGGTCCGAACTACCCGAACTACACGATGAACGTCGGTCACCTGAGCGGTTACACAGGTATCGCGAACGCCGCGCACGTTGCGCGCGGAGACGCGTTTGCCTGCAACCCGCTGATAAAGGTGGCCTTCGCGGACAAGAACCTGCCGTTCGACTTCGCGAACATCACGAGAGAGTTCGGCCGCGGCGGCCTTAGAGAGTTCAGGCCCGCCGGTGAGAGGACCTTGATAATTCCGCCGGAGTGATCTCTTGAAAGTCGGCGACTACGCTAGGTACAGGAACACCGGGACGGTCGGCAGGGTGATGGACGTCACAGTGGAAGGGGGGGTGACGTGGGTTCTCCTTGACACGTACGACCTCTACTACGACGCGTCCACGCTTGAGGCTGCGCGCCCGGAGCAGTACCACGAAGTCGCCTTCAAAGAGAAAACTCTGGAAGAGAGCCTCGAGGAAGTCGAGCGTATGAAGGAATCCCTGGAGGAAGCGGAGAAGACGATAGGTCGGATCACGCCCTCTGGAACCTAAACCATTTTCCTATTTCTCTTATTTTTCAGAGAAGCCCTATCAATCCGGATGCGGTCGTCGAGCGTCCTTCTTCTTTCTTTCGGTGTCGAAGCCGATCAGGACGCTCGCCAGTTTTGGATCGTCCTCGAGATCATGTGAGGTCCTCACGAGAACGTCCCCTGGTGCCGTCGGGCTGCAGGATACGACGTTCTTGACGCCGGGTATTCTTTCGACCTCCGGGAAACTGATAGGGGGCATGAGGAAGTACTCTTGCTTCGCGGCCTTTCTGTCCGTGTAGACGACGAAGTCGTCCGAAAGGAAGATCAGATTTTCCTTGCCTTCGAATTTGCCCCTCTCACCGGAAAGAACCTCTTCGCCGAGGACTGCGCCGTTGTCCCCCATCAAGAGGATAGTCGGCTCCGGCGGCGGGCGAAACCTCTTGTCCTTGATGATGCCGACGACGTGCTCCCTGCGCAGACATTCGTCCAAGCCAGTGTTCTTGACCTCGATGTCCAATGTCGCTTTCACGCCGTTCTCGATGTCCTTCAATTGTTTTCTCGTCTCGGCTCTGAGGGCGAACGCCTCGACGACTCCGTTGAGGCCTCTTAGGACCTTTAGGACCTCGTCCAATTTCTCGGTTGGCACGCGGTGTGAAATGACCTACCATATAATATAGATGGCGTCCCATTGCTTTTTCATGAGCCTAGAGCTTTTGGCCAAGCAGGAGCCGAAGGTGGTCCAAGCCTTGTACAAGTTGAAGAACGAGGTCTTCAAGGACGGCGCGCTCAGCACAAAGCAGAAGGAACTCATCGCCACAGCAATGTCATGTCTGCTCAAGTGCGAAATCTGTCTCGAGGTTCATGCTCAAAGGGCAAAGGATGCCGGTGCGACGAAGGAAGAGCTGCGTGAGGCGTTGACGGTCGCGATCTACATGGCAGGACCTAGCGCTGTGGTCTGGACTCCGAAGCTGGACGAGATCATAAAGTAGGTTGCCGGCATTTCCGCTACATTCCGCGCTATCTCTGGCGCAGCGCTCACTTCTCGGATTCCACTTTCACATTCTTCTTTAGGGCCAGCCCCGCCGCTGCCTCGATGCATTTCAGGATTGCCATCGGGACGGGGCAGGTCGAGTGCTTGAGAACCTTCCCGGACTTCAAGTAGATGGGATTGTCGCTGTAGGACATCTTGAGCGCTTCAAAGGACTCAACGCTCTCCAGTTCCTCTGCGAGTTCCTGGACGCAAGGACAGTCGCTTTCGATCTTCAAGTGAACGATGGTCCCATCAGGGCTGCCGACGATCATGCTCTTGAATCTGCAGACACCAGCACCGACGTTCACGACGACATCGCACGACCCCAAGTCCTTCTGCCTCTTTTCCGACATCGTGACCGATGAACAATGGTCGTCACCTTAACACTTTCCCGAAACGGTATGGTGCCCCCGCAACAGACGCTTAGAGTCGCTCTTTCCTGATCCTGTTCAGTATCTCGAAGACCGCACCTTTGCTCACGTCCACGACGCCGATGACCGCGACGGCCTCCTTCTTTCTCAGTATCGGCACCGCGACGATCGGCACGCCCCTGTAAGGTCCGGTCGGGGCGATCTTGCGTATGATTTGACTCTTCCGAAGCGACTCCTCGAGTACAGGCCCTGTGTAGTTCGCGTCGATGATATCGCCGTCCTCGCACCTGACGCCACACTGGTTCCTGCTCCTCATCGTGAGCGGAAGCCTCCCGACAAGCTCGTGGATCGCAAGGGCGAGGCACCTGAGATCCTCCGCCTCCGTGTCCTGAGAGATGAGACAGGTTCCTTCCTGCCAGGAGGCTCCTGACTGCTCGTTCATGGCCAGCGCGGCCGAGACGGCCCCCTTCTCCGCCGCTTCCCTCCTGAACGCAGAACCTACGATCACGACGTCATCCTCTTCGACGGCGAACACTCCCCTCAAAGGCGCTACGAGCTTCTGATCCGGGTACTTGTCTTCCCCGGGAAACAGGAGCTTCCCGTTCCTGCAAACAAGGGTTGTCGCCCCCATCGCCCCGTTCCTCACTGCCTCGTCCCTCTGCTCGCAACCGAGCCTCACCTTGTGGGCCATGCCCTTGACCAGAACGGCGCAGTTGTACTTGCTGACCGTCAGTCCGTCTAGATTCGCCTCTTCCACGAGTATCCCGGAATCGTTCAGCTTCTCCTTCCCGCGCTCGGTGAGGACCGCTCCTCTAGTCGTGTTCTCCGCGCTTCCTTCTTTTATCATCCTGTCGAGAATGGTCCGGGTGCTGCCCTCCCCTACCTTCAATGCGGTGGACAGGGCCTTCCTGCCTATCGGTCCCTCTTCGTCAATTATTCGGTAGGCCTTCCAAACATGGTACGGAGAGAACTTGGGAGTGGGCCCTCCTGCGCTATAAGAATAGAACTTGGCTCCCATTGAGGGATGGATATACCATCCATCCTATTAAGCTTTATTAGTTCTGGGCATAAACAATCGTAACCGTCTGGGAAAACATTTATAATGCGTACAACTGTTCGCAACCTCATATGCCCGAGGAGTCAGAGCCATTTGTGACAATTGACAACGTCACGAAGAAGTTCAACGGGGTTATGGTCCTGAGGGATGTGAGCGCCGTGATATACCCCGCCGAAGTCCTTGGCCTGATCGGGCGTAGCGGATCTGGTAAGTCCGTCCTCATAAACATGCTCAGGGGAAGCTCGGACTACAAGCCCGATTCTGGGAGTGTGGTCTATAGGGTCAATCGCTGTCATTCCTGTGGATGGATAGACCGTCCTATTCCCGGCGAGAAGTGCAAGAGATGCGGTTCCGAAACCAAGATCCAGGACATCGATTTCTGGAAGTTGAGTGAGCGCGATCCTTTGAGGCTGGCGATGAGGGAACGAATCGCCATCATGCTCCAGAGGACCTTTGCGCTGTTCGGCGATCTTACAGTAATTGAGAACGTCTTTGAGGCGCTCGGAGACAAGTACGGCGACAAGAAGAAGATAGACAAGGCAATCGAGCTCCTTAAGATGGTGCATCTGCAACACAGGATAACTCACATAGCCCGTGACCTTTCGGGCGGTGAGAAGCAGAGGTGCGTTCTGGCAAGGCAGCTCGCGAGGGACCCGATCCTTCTCCTGGCTGATGAACCGACCGGGACATTGGACCCGCAGACGGCGGAGATCGTGCACGAGTCGTTGATCCACGCCGTCAAGACCAAAGGCATGACGATGGTCGTCACCTCACACTGGCCGAAGGCGATAAACCGGCTCGCGAATAAGGCGATCTGGCTCGAGGCCGGGGAGATGATGAAGAGAGGTCCGCCTGAGGAGGTCACGAAGGATTTCATGATAGGCTACGGGCCGAAGGAGCTGGAGGAGGTTCCCATCGGCCAGCCTATCATAAAGGTCGAGAACGCCAAGAAATACTTCTACTCGATAGTCAGAGGCGTCGTCAGGGCCGTCGATGATGTCTCCTTCGAGGTCGGAGAGAAGGAGGTCTTCGGGCTGGTCGGTCTGAGCGGCGCGGGCAAGACCACCTTGTCGAGGATGATTTCGGGGATCACGCCGGCCACCGACGGCAAGGTGTCGATCCGCATCGGGGACGAGTGGGTCGACATGGCCGAGCTGGGACAGGCCGGTCGCGGAAGAGCCACTCCCTACATCGGCATGCTGCATCAGGAGTACTGCCTCTATCCTTTCGACACCGTCCTGCAGAACCTGACGGTCTGCATCGGTATGAAAATGCCAGCGGAACTGGCGAAGATGAAAGCGGTGCAGGTTCTTTCAGGCGTTGGCTTCGACAGCAGGGAGATAGACCGCCTCTTGTACGCGTATCCTGAGTCGCTGAGCGTCGGAGAGAAACAGCGCATTGCTCTCGCCCAGGTTCTCATCAAGGAGCCGAGGCTGGTCATACTCGACGAGCCGACCGGAACGATGGACCCGATCACAAAGCTATCCGTTGCAAAATCGGTCCTGAACGCACGCAAAGAGCTCGGCGAGACGTTCCTCATCGTCAGCCACGACATGGACTTCGTCGTGAACTGCTGCGACAGGGCGGCGATGATGAAGAACGGCAAGATCGTGGCCCTTGGCGACCCGAAGGAGATCGTTGCCAGCTTGAGCGGGACCGAAGATGAAGTCATGCTCCGTGGTGGGGTCGAGGCTTGAAAGACCGAATCGGCAGGCACACGCGGTTTGTTGAATGTCGCGAATCCAGGGGGCTCGGGGTCGGAGGAGGTCTGGCCCAGAGGGCGACGATATCAGAGAGCGGAAGGGACGTCGTCGCCATAGCGATGGGACCAGGTAAGCGGCACATCACCAAGCCGGTGTGCGAGATCACCTACGCCCTCAGAGAAGAGGGAATAGACACGAGCGTCATCGTCATCAACGCCGGGTCCGGGGTCCCTGCCGACGCCCCAGATGTGAGCACTGGGTCGATATTCGGGCTCGATCAGATTGAGATCGACCGGATCCGGCAGTTCAGGCTTGCCCTAATCCACCTTGGAAACGTCAGGAACCACATGATCTACAAAGCCCGATTGATCCTGAGGAACGTCGACCTTCCGGCGATAGTAGTGTGCCAGGCGCCGGTGGACTTCGAGGATTTCGCCAGGATAGGCACAAAGACGCGCCTGGTCATGCCGAAGAAAGAGAACGTGGCGACCAAGGGCAAGATCGTCGACATTGTGACAGGCGTCATACGAGGGGTCACCTGTCCCCAGACGAAGCTGGACGAGATTCTTTCCAAGGTGAAGAGGAATCTGTAGGGGAGAGGGGAATGGAACGACCAGGGGTCCTCTAGTTCTGTTGCCTTTCACAGGTGCTAGGCGGCGCGCTCGCGTTCTTTCTCGTCTTCATGTCCGTTATGAAATCAAAACCGACCAGGTGGGTCCAGGATCTTTTGGTCATCAGGCCCATGGTGGTCCTGATGAGATGGTCGGAAGGGGTGGATATGCTTGCAGAGGTCACCCTCGTCACACCTTCCACGTCGTCAAGCCCATGAAACTCGATCTCCGGGACGAGGAAATATGGCTCTCCGCAGATCTCAAGGCCATGGTATAGCACAAAGTCCTCGCTGAGGAAATAGACGTCATCCCTGGCCCTCATTTCCCGTCGTCTTTCCTCATTCAGGAACTCCCCGACTATCTGCCCCTTCTGGTCGAGCAGATATATCGCGTGGTCCGGAACGACGAAAGGCACCTCCTGTGAATCGAGGACCATAACAAAGCAGTTCTCCCTCTTCAAGGTCTCCCAGACACCCTTGTTCACGAAGGGCATGAGTCCTCCGACTGCGCCATTCTCTTCGGTCTGGCGTTCGAGGCGGGCCACCTTCTCCTTCAGATCCTCGTCGAGGTACTTCATGTCCACGACGCCGGGGATGCTCCTAACCCTTTTCTCCACGTTCCACAGGATCTCGTCCCTGTCCATGCGGCTCTCTCAACCAGCGAGTCTGTATTAATAATTTGACATTCCGGATCAGCTTCGTTGATTCGGCGCCCAGGATTGAGCCTCCAGGTGTCTTCACCCGCTGGGCATGCTCGATTCTTGAAGACGTCCACGGGCAAGCCTCTGGCAGTTGTGAAAAAGTATATTGCCCCAAGGAAAATAGGTGTGAAAACAAGCTAGAGTTCTGGCATACCGCTAGTCGAACGCATCGTCCTCAAGCGTTGTGTTGCATTCGTATCGCTGAGTTGCAGTCGTCTTCTAGCTCGAATCACACAACAGCATTTAGTAGCCAGAAAAAGTGTCCAGATAAGCTTGAGTTAAGATCGCAACCCCCCGCGAAGACGGGGGGATGAAAATCTTTGCTTGTTGACAAGGAGCGTTATCATTCTCTGAAATGATAACTGTGGCACGGAGTTTATTACAGATGGACCTCAAATGAACGAGGAGCCGGTTAGGGGACTAGTCCTCCAACTCTCATGGTAGCTATCCCTTGTCCGGTATCAAAGGAGTGGGACGATGGATCATCAGGTGCAGGAGTACAAGGTGAAGCTTACGGACAAGACACTGGCAAGGCATCTTGAGACCCTTCGTCATGATAGCTGGTTACGCCAAGTCTACGAGAGAGCTCTAGTCAAGTACGAACGCGAGCGGGACTCGAAAATAGCGTATTCGTGAAATGAAGAAAAGGCTATCTAGATAAGTCTGAGTGTGCGGCCTGGCAGCCGCATCTTGACACCTCAGACTCTTCTGACAGTCCTGACGGCAGATTGGCAGACTTGATTTCGACTTTCGGATGTCTTTATATCCCTTTGCACCTCTGTCTCTTATTGGAAGGTGAAAAAGGATGCTCTTCATAGTTCTCGGGAAGTTCAGGAGGAAACTCACGAAGGAATCAGTCGGCGAAGTAAACAAATACATAGAGAAGCTCGCTAAAGAAGGCGTCAAGTTCAAAGCCATGTACTGGACACTTGGCAAATATGACACGATCGGCATATTCGAGGCCCCCGACGAGAAGGCAGCGATGAAAGCGATGAACGGTGTTAGCGATGTCGCCGAGACTCAGACCCTTGTGGCAGTCCCGAGAGAAGAAGCTGCTAGACTGCTCGAGTAGAATTGAGCAAGTCTTTTTGTTTTTTTAAGACAGAAAAAGAATGTCTGGATATACTAGAGTTTGGATCCCGACGGTCGCAACCCCAAGCTATTTCAATCTTGAACGAGAATGATTATTTGGGGATGTTGGAATGATTTGCCCGAAGTGCGGAAAGGAGATGGAAGAAGGATTCTTATCGCTTCAGATGCCCGACATAATGGAATGGACAAAAGGTAAGTCCAAACCAGAGACAGAGAGACTCGAAAGCATAAGTACGCTCAGATACAAGCCTGGACCATGGCGCGACTATGTCAAGTCATTCCGATGTGAGAATTGCAGGCTCGTCACCTTCGTGTATTGAGCTTTTTCCTTTTCACAACTGTGTTGAATAATTCACCCCCCTGAGTCAGCTCCAAGCATCGTGTTGTACTGGACGAACTTCAGGGTCGCCTCTCTCAGCATCATGTCCGTGCGCCTAGACATGATCGCCTCTCCG
>Ga0315281_10004241_pt1 | contig 20857 bp, 17 predicted proteins | sample YL17G07_0_MG_FD_204540 | JGI IMG/M metagenome (GOLD analysis project Ga0315281, IMG submission 204540) | Sediment microbial communities from Yellowstone Lake, YNP, Wyoming, USA - YL17G07_0 | ecosystem: Environmental > Aquatic > Freshwater > Lake > Sediment | place: USA: Wyoming | collected...
TCGTTCGGGAAGACGGCCACGCCGCCGCAACCGATCGGTTCCTGCCAGTTCACAAAGGTCAGCCCTGCCACCGAAGGCGGCGCGGCGGTTCCATGGCACCACACCGGAAGACCGGTCTTGAGAACGCCCGCCATGTCGCGCATCGCGCCATCGGTGACAAGCGCCGCAACGCCGCGCCTGTGCATGCGCGCGCACAGAATGTCGCCGAAGATGCCCGCATCGGTCGTACCCATTGCGTCGACCACGGCGATGACGCCCTCTGGCATGGCCTCAATGGCCGCGCGCGTGGAAATTGGCGACCCCCACGAAGCCGGTGTGGCCAGATCCTCGCGCGCGGGGACGAAGCGCAGCGTGAACGCGCGTCCGGCCAGGCGCGGTTGACCGGCGCGGATCGGTATGGTGCCGCGCAACCAGACGTTGCGCAGCCCCTTCTTCAACAGCAACGTGGTCAGCGTTGCTGTCGTGACTCCTAAAAGTATGTCTCGTACTTTGGGGTCGAGAAGCAAGGGAGTGACTGCCATATTGTTTTCCTCAGGTTGATCGAAATCCGGTTCTCTCAGCGATCCCTGTCGCAAGCGTAAAGCCGCGCGATACCCTCGCTCTGCGGCGCAATACAGCGGCACGCGCGACATCCGCTGCGGGCGAGTTCCGTCATATTGGGGGGAGGCGCAGATCGACATAACGGGAAAAGTATACCCCGTGATGTACAGGCGCCGCAGTGTGCCGAACGACACCAATGCACCAGAAACAAAATCCGCAATTCATTCATCAAAACCCTGCGGTTTTCCAGCCATCGATAGCCTCTGCTTTTGTTCCTGCGGGCGGGTATGCTAGTCTGTTCAAGGTGTTGCCTGCCAAAATGATGTTGGCATGATGGATGCTAGGTAAAGCGCTGGCGCATCTCGTCCGAATTTGCCCTTCAAGGAGACTCAAATGAAAAATATCTTCCTGCGCGCAATGCTGGTTTTTGCCGGCGCGGCGCTGCTAACCACTGCCGCAAGCGCACAGCAGCAGTTCATCAACGTGCTTACCGGCGGCACGAGCGGGGTGTATTACCCGCTGGGGGTGGCGCTATCGCAGATCTACGGCAAGGCGATAGCGGAGGCGAAGTCGTCGGTGCAGGCCACCAAGGCTTCCGTCGAAAATCTGAATCTGCTGCAGGCCGGCCGCGGCGAAATCGCTTTCACTCTGGGGGATTCGCTCTCCGATGCCTGGAAGGGCGAGGAAGAAGCCGGGTTCAAGGCGCCGCTCAAGAAGCTGCGCGCGATAGCGGGAATCTACCCCAACTACATCCAGATCGTGGCATCCGCCGATTCCGGCATCAAAACGCTCGCCGACTTGAAGGGCAAACGCATTTCGGTCGGCGCGCCGAAGTCGGGAACCGAACTGAATGCGCGCGCCATATTCAAGGCGGCGGGCATGACCTACAAGGATTTTTCCAAGGTGGAGTATCTGCCTTTCGGCGAATCCGTCGAGCTGATGAAGAACCGGCAGCTCGACGCCACGCTGCAATCGGCGGGGCTGGGCGTTGCATCGCTGCGCGATCTGGCGACGTCGGTGAAAATCGTCATTGTGTCGATCCCGTCCGACGTGGTGACCAAGGTCGGCGACGCCGCCTATCAAAGCGCCGTCATCCCCGCCAAAACCTACGAGGGACAAACGGAAAGCGTGCCGACCGCGGCAGTGCAGAATTTTCTGGTGACGCACGAGGGCGTCCCGGCGGACACCATCTACAAGATGACCAAATCGATGTTCGATAACCTCGACCAGCTCGTTGCCGCGCATGCCGCCGCCAAGGCGATCAACAAGGAAAACGCGGCCAAAAATCCGCCCGTGCCATTGCATCCGGGAGCGGAAAAATATTACCGCGAAGCCGGCCTGATCAAATAATCCCGCGGGCGTCTGTCGCATGAAGAAAAACACGGACATGACGGAAAACCACACACAGCCGGAGGAGTTTCGCGAACACGGCGCGCAGCGTCATCTTGGCGGCGTGGCGCTGAAAATCGTCGTCGCGGCGGCGCTGGCGTTCTCGACCTATCAACTCATCGTCGCCGCGTTCCATCCCCTCTCCAGTCTGGCGATACGTTCGCTGCATGTCGGTTTTCTGCTGCTGATCACTTTTCTGCTCTACCCGGTTGTGCAGCGCGGCAAGCACACGCGCATTCCGTGGTACGACTGGCTGCTCGCGGTGACCGGGTTTGTACTGGGCACGTATCAGTGGGCATTCGAGGCGGACCTGATCGCGCGCGCGGGTGAACCAAGCACGATGGATATCGTCGCCGGGGGTGTCATGGTGGTGATGGTATTCGAGGCCGCGCGGCGTATTCTGGGTATCGCATTGCCGCTGGTGTGCGGAACGTTTCTCCTCTACGGCCTGTTCGGGCAATACCTGCCGGGAGATCTCGCGCACCGCGGCTATGCGTTCAGCCAGATCGTCGATCAGCTCGGCCAGGGAACCGAAGGTATTTTTGGCATACCGACCATGGTATCGGCGACCTACATTTTTCTGTTCATCCTGTTCGGATCGTTTCTCGAACACGCCGGCATGATCAACCTGTTCAACTCGCTGGCGCTCGGTCTGGTTGGCCACACCAAAGGCGGCCCTGCCAAGGTGGCGGTGATTTCCTCGGGGTTCATGGGCACCATATCCGGTTCGGGCGTCGCCAATGTGCTCACCGTCGGGCAATTCACCATTCCGTTGATGAAACGTTTCGGTTATACCTCCGTGTTCGCCGGCGCGGTCGAGGCGACCGCATCGATGGGCGGACAGATCATGCCGCCGGTGATGGGCGCGGTCGCATTCATCATGGCCGAGACGCTCAACGTGCCTTACATCGACATCGTCAAGGCGGCGTCGATACCCGCCATCCTTTACTACGTCACCGCGTTTTGCATGGTGCACCTCGAAGCCGGTCGCGCGGGACTCGTCGGTCTGCCCAAGGATCAGTGCCCCAACCCCTGGCGCGCGCTGAAAGAAAGCTGGTATCTGGTGCTGCCGCTCGCAGCGCTGGTCGGCATGCTGTTCCACGGTTTCACACCGATGTTCGCCGGCATGACCGGGCTTGCGCTCACGGCAATTCTTATTCTCGGCGCAGCCGTAGCCGCGCGCTTCTCGGTTGTCGCATTGCGCTACGTGTTCTGGGTGGCGCTCGGACTGGGCGCGGCCACATTTGCAAAATGGGGTATCTTTTCGATTCTCGCCATCATCGCTTTTCTGGTCGTGGCGTGCTTCGCCATCAAGGGCGGCGGCAAGACCCTGCACACCATGAAAATGAGTCTCGTTGACGGCGCCAAACAAGCCCTTCCGGTGGGCATCGCCTGCGCCATTGTCGGCGTCATCATCGGCATCCTCACCCTCACGGGTGCGGCATCGAGTTTCGCCGGTTATATTCTGGAGGTCGGCCAGAAAAGCATTTTCCTGTCGCTGCTGCTCACCATGCTGGTGTGTCTGGTGCTCGGCATGGGCATACCCACCATTCCCAACTACATCATCACCAGCTCCATCGCCGCGCCCGCTCTGCTCAAGCTCGGCGTTCCGCTGATCGTGAGCCACATGTTCGTATTTTATTTCGGCATCATGGCCGACCTCACCCCGCCGGTGGCGCTCGCCGCGTTCGCGGCCGCTTCCATCGCCAAGGCGTCGCCCATGAAAATCGGCTTCAAGGCGACACAGATCGCCGTGGCCGGCTTTGTCATCCCCTTCATGGCCGTGTATGACCCCGCATTGATGCTGCAAGGCGACTGGACCGTCATGGGCGTTGCATACATTGTGCTCAAGGCCCTGCTTTCCATCGCGTTATGGGGCGCGGCCACGATCGGGTTTCTGCTCGCGCCGCTCAATCCTGCGGAACGGATTTTCTCCGCCGCCGCCGCCTTCATGCTGGTTTCCGCCTATCCGCTCACCGACGAAATCGGTTTTGCCATGACCGCTGCTTTTGTCGCCTGGCATTTCTGGCAACAGCGCAGGCTCGCCGTGGCATGAGCGCGGTGTGCCTGGCGGCGCTGGGGCTGGTGGTGCACCTGCCGTTCCAGGCTTTCACGCTCGAATGGACGCACTCGATAGAAAAAATCCGCTGGGAAGAAGACTACCGTGTCGTCGCAGGCGGCCTGCAATTGACCGAGGCGCGCATACGCGGGAGCGGCGCGGGAATGGAGCCGCTGCGGGGCGCCGTCTTGAAAGAGGGCGTCTGGCATTACACGCCATCGTTGCCGGTACAAAAGCGCCTGCGGCTCGCGCGCTCGGCCTATGCCGGCGATTACACGCTGTGCTGGTCTGGCGCCTGCCACCCGCTTGCCGAGTTTGCCGGGCCGGTGGAGAAAAGCGAAGTGGTCGAGCTGTTTGTCTGCAATGTGTGATTTCATTTATTGGAAAGCCCGTCGTCCCAGCCCCCGATTAAAGCATTCGGGGGCTGGGACGACGGATCGTAGATATTTGGAATTCTCCATTTACGGTATGTTGCAATTCATGATTGTGAAATGGATAGGAAGTCTTTAAGGCGATGCCATTGAAAAATCTCGTTCCCAATTTTCGCCAGTCAGGACAATACTGGATTCTTTCCGTGGTGGCCTGTGCGGCGGTGTTCCTGCTCACTTACGTGGTCAGCATGCATTCCCGGCTGGCGGGGTTGCGCGAAGTCAGTACGCAGCGTCTCGAGTTCTACGCCGCCAACCTTGAATCCGCGCTGGAAAAATACGACTACCTCCCATTCATGCTTTCCTTGCACCGGGACGTGCCGCGCCTCCTGTTACAACCGCGCGATGCGGCGTTGCAGCATGAGCTCAACGTCTATTTGCAATTGCTCCAGGAACAATCGCGCGCCGCCGTGATTTACGTTCTTGACAACACCGGCACGACCCTCGCGGCCAGCAACTGGCGCGAGCCTGGGAGTTTTGTCGGGCATAACTATGCTTTCCGTCCCTATTTCAAGGACGCGGTGGACGGCAGGCAGGGCCGCTTCTATGCGATCGGAACGACGACCGGCGCGCCGGGATACTTTCTTTCCTCGCCCGTATATGAAAATAGCCGCCTCATCGGCGTTGCCGTCGTCAAAGTCAGTCTGGCGGATACCGAGGAAGCCTGGCGGCGTAGCGGCGAGGATATTGTTGTCGCCGATGCCAACGGGGTCGCTTTCCTGAGTTCCGTTTCGAAATGGCGCTACCGCACATTGACGGCGATCCCGTCGCATACGCTTGCCGACCTGCGCGAGGCGCGTCAATATGGCGCCCATCCGCTCGATCCGATCGCCTCGCTGGCCGTAGCCCCGCCCCCCGAGGGGCAGCGCATCGATATCGCGCTTCCGGAAAAAGGACTTGGAGGAGGATGCGAATTTCATCAACGCGACACGCTGGCGATGTCGCAGCCGACAGGGCGTCTGGGCTGGCAATTGCTGCTCTTTACGGATCTCGATTCCACGCGCGAGCTGGCGCGCAACCTGGGCGCATCGGTTGCTTTCGCGACGGCGTTTTCCCTGCTGCTGTTTTTTTATCTGAGACTGCGTAAACGCAGGCAGCGCGAACTCGCCGCGGCGCGCGCGGCATTGCAGCGAGCGCATGACGAGCTTGAGTTGCGCATCCGGAAACGCACTGTCGAACTGACCGGCGCCAATGACGAACTGCGCGGCAAGATTGCCGAGCTCAATGAAGCGCAGCAGATGCTGCAGGAAACGCAGAACGATCTGGTGCAGGCAGGCAAGCTGGCGGTGCTTGGACAAATGGCCGCCGGGGTGACGCATGAACTGAACCAGCCCTTGGCGGCAATGCGCACTCTGTCCGACAATGCGCTGGTGCTTATCGAACGCGGCCAGACCAAAGAAGGGCAGGAAAATCTTGCGACCATATCGCAACTTACCGACCGCATGGGACGCATCGTCGGGCAGTTGAAGGCTTTTTCGCGCAAAAGTAACGCGCGCCTCGGCCGGGTGTCGATCGAGACGGCGCTCGACAACGCTCTTGCTCTCGTGGATGCGCGTGCGCGGCAACTGGGTGTGGAGGTGAGCCGCGTTGGCGATGCCGACGCGGTAGCAGTGCTGGGCGACGATGTTCGTCTCGAACAGGTATTCATCAACCTGATGCGCAATGCGCTCGATGCCCTTGCCGGTCGCGACAATCCGCTCATGCGACTGGGCGTCGAGTTCACGCACGACGCTACGAATGTGGCCGTCACAGTCAGCGACAATGGGCCAGGAATTCCACCCGAGGTGGCGCAGCATTTGTTCGAACCTTTCTATACCACCAAGGCGAGCGGCGGCGGCCTGGGTTTGGGGTTGACCATTTCGCTTGTTATCGTTCGGGCAATGGGGGGCGAGCTGACCGTGCACAATAATCCCGAAGGCGGCGCGACTTTCACAGCGATATTGCCGCGCTACCGGGAGCAGGGCCATGCATGATTCCCTGACCGTGGTGGTGATCGAAGATGATCCCGCCGTGCGCAAAGGCGCGGAGCAGGCATTGCGTCTTGCGAACCTCGACGTCAAGGCCTTTGGCGATGCCGAGCAGGCGCTCGCCATCCTGCGCGCCAATTTCCCCGGCGTGGTCATCAGCGACGTCAGACTGCCGGGCATGGGCGGCATGACGGCATTGAAGGAAATCGTCGCCCTCGACCCTGAGCTGCCAGTGATACTGATTACCGGGCACGGCGATGTCAGCATGGCGGTTGAAGCGATGCGCAGCGGCGCCTACGACTTCATCGAAAAACCTTTCCCCTCCGACCAACTGGTCGAGGTGACGCGCCGCGCGCTCGAAAAGCGGCAACTCGTACTGGATAACCGCGAACTGCGCAAGCAGCTCATGCGCCAGGAAGGCGCGCTGCTCGTGGGCGATTCGGCCGCGACGCAACGCATACGCGATATGATCAAGACGATCGCGCCGACCAATGCCGATATCCTCATCAACGGCGAAACCGGAACGGGTAAAGAAGTCGTGGCGCGGTCGCTGCATTTCACCAGCGGGCGGCGTGGCGAATTCGTCGCCGTCAACTGCGGCGCGCTCCCGGAAACGGTATTCGAAAGCGAAATTTTCGGGTACGAACCCGGTGCGTTCACGGGCGCCGCCAAACGCCGCATCGGCAAAATCGAGCACGCCAACGGCGGTACTTTGTTTCTCGATGAAATAGAAACCATGCCGCTCAACCTTCAAGTCAAACTACTGCGCGTATTGCAGGAGCGCAGGCTCGAACGGCTGGGCAGCAATGAACTCATCCCCGTCGATTGCCGCGTCGTCGCCGCCAGCAAAACCGACTTGCGAGTTCTGTGCGACCAGGGGAAATTTCGCAGTGATCTGCTCTACCGCTTGAACGTCATCACCCTCGATCTGCAACCGTTGCGCGCGCGCCGCGAAGACATTCCCCGACTCGTCGCGCATTTCATCGAAGAGGCCGGGCGCCGCTACCTCAAGCCGCCCCCCGAGGTGAGCGCCGAGCAAATGGGCAACTGGACCAGCAACGACTGGCCCGGCAACGTGCGCGAATTGCGCAACGCGGTTGATCGTTTCGTACTGGGAATAGCCGATAGCCTCACGCGTACGCAACCGGCAGTCGCAGGTCAGGATTCGCTACCGTCGCGCGTCGATATCTTCGAGCGCGCGCTCATCGAAGAAGCCTTGCGCCGCAATGACGGCAATGTCGCCGCGGTAGCTGCTGCGCTGGATGTTCCCAAGAAAACCCTGTACGACAAACTGCGCAAGCATAATCTGATTGCGGACATTTACCGGAAATGATGCACACCTATATTCAATGACGTTGTAATCATGGCAAGCGGGGTAGTCCGGTTTTCCGGAAAACCAAGAAGAATTTTGGATGGAGAATCATCCTGAAAATGATTTCGGTAGCAAGCGAAGAAAAAATACACATGTCAATCAATACCTTGTTTCAGCAGTTGCAGTTGGCATAAAGACTGCTAACGTTAAAGGCAAAGCGGAAATCCAAAAGAATATTGTCATTCCCGTGGAAACGGGAATCCATTTCAACTCCTTCCCCTCACGAGGGGAAGGTTGGGATGGGGTAAAGCAACAAGAACGACGCAACAAAAAAACCGCGCCAGATAATAGGCGCCAGTAATGAAATTGATAGAGGAGCAATTCCATGCAAGCCACTGCCAGCCAGCACTCTTTTCTTGAAGCCATGTGATCCCCTCTTGGCCCGCCTTCCCGGTGGGCTTTTTTTCTGCGGAAGGAGGCAGTATGTGTTTCTTGCAAGGAACCGGCGCCACTCTACTTTGCCTGCTCTCGTTCTGCTCGTATGCGCAAGGCGTCACACCCAGCCGGATATTGATCGGGCAGACCGCGGGCTTCACCGGCCCGGTTGCCGGCGGCGTGAAAGAAACCACCGAAGGCGCGAAGCTGTATTTCGACTGGGTCAACAAGAGCGGCGGGGTGCATGGGCGCCAGGTCGTTCTCGAATCGCTCGACGATGCGTTCGATCCCAAGCGCGCGGGGGCGAATGCGCAAAAGCTGATCGAGGAGAAAAAAGTCTTCGCGATGTTTTTGACGCGCGGCACGCCGCACACCGAAGCGGTGCTTCCTTACCTCAAGGCCAACGGTGTGCCGCTGGTCGCGCCATCGACCGGGGCGGCGCTGCTGCATAGCCCCGTCAACCGGCTGGTTTTCAATGTGCGCTCGAAGTATCAACTCGAAGCCGAGAAATCCATCGAACAACTTCACACCATGGGCATTACCCGCATCGCGGTGATTCACGTCGACGATTCATTCGGCAAGGATGTGTTGCAGGGGGCGATGAACGGCTTCAAGGCGGCGAACCTGCAGCCGGCAAGCGTGGCCTCATTCGATCGCACGACTTCCAAGGTGGACGGGGCGGTGCAGGCCATGCTCAAGGCCAATCCGCAGGCGGGGATTCTCGTGGGCGCGGGGCCGGTCGTGTCGGCCATTGTCGAGCAGGTGCGCAAGGCGGGGTCGAGCATGCAGCTTCTCACGATATCGAACAATTCTTCCGGCGCATTTGTGAAATCGCTCGGGGCTAATTCGCATGGCGTTATTGTTTCGCAGGTGTTTCCCAACCCCAATATGACCATGACCGCCATCGCCACCGAAATGCAAAGGCTCGCGCGCGAGCGGCCGGGTTTCCTGGTTTCGCACCAGGCGATGGAAGGCTTTGCCGCCGCCAAGGTTCTGGTCGAGGGCTTGAAGCGCGCCGGGAAAAATCTCACGCGCGAATCCTTCATTGCCGCGCTGGAAAATATGCGCGACTACGATCTGGGCGGCGTGCGCGTCGGCTACAGTCCCACCGACCATACCGGCATCGAATACGTCGATCTTTCCATCATCGGCAAGAAGGGCGAGTTTATTCAGCGTTGAGCGAGAAGCGAGGAATGTAATTTCATTTACAGTTCAGAATAGCTGTCGTCCCAGCCCCCGATTAAAGCATTCGGGGGCTGGGACGACGGATCGTTTAGATGAAATGGAATCAGGGCAGCGGATTTGCCCGCAGAAAATCCAGCATTGCCGGCTCGTGATCGATGCCGCTGCCGTCGGCGACACCGTCGGGCCAGCGCATATGATTGATGAGGCCGATGGCGGGTGTGCAGATTGAACTCGGCGTACATGCGCCGGTTTGTTGTCCGATCCCGCTAACGATGCGCCATTGGGCATTGGGATTCTTGACTTTAATTGGCAGGTCTTGCAAGACCCATTGCTCCACGATATGTCCGGGTTCGGTGACCGTGCCGAAGCCGCTCGCAAAACTATCGGCCTGCGCCTGGTTGCATACCACGATGTCGCAGGAACGCGACACCAGCATGATCGGCACCGTTGATGCCGGATAGGGGTTGAGCTGGTAACTCGGCGCCTGCTCGCGGCTTGTGTTGTTGAACGGATCCGCCGCGGTATAAGGCGCCACCGCCGCCACGCGGTTGCCGCCCGGTGTCGGCGTTGCGTGTCGCGCGATGGCGTACATCTGGCCGAAGAATCCACCGTTCGACCATCCCATGACGTAGATGCGCCGCGGATCGACCAAGCCCGCGGCAACCAGATCGTCGATGTGACGATCGAGGTTGGCGATGTCGGGATTGCTCGACGGCGAGCGCAGGTCGCGGTAGTAGAAGTCGTGGTGGTGGCCGTCTCGGTCATTAAAGGTTGGATAGTGCAGGTTGCGTCCTTGAATCGACAGGAGGAAGAACCCCGGTCGCGCCACATCGTCGCCGAGCACGTAGGACACCGCCTTGGTGCGCAGCGAGGTGAAGTCGTACACGTTACCTGCATTCCCACTCCCGCCGCCGTGCAGAAAAACCACCAGCGGGCGTTTAGCATTCGCGGTGGCGCCGGGCGGCTGGTAGAGGCAGGCATAGCGATCAATACCGTCGCCGTCCACCCGGTGTATTGGCGCGCCATCGCCATAGAGGGGGCGGCCGGGTTCGCTCGTGCGGCACGTTGGAACGAAGCCCGGATCGGTAATTGCGGCGACGCCCAGTTCCGGCGCCGGCCGCGTGCATGGGCTGGTTTTTGTGCAGACCGCCAGCGGCGCAGGAAGGCCGGTATTCACCGGAGCCGGCGTCGGCTCGCTCGCCACCGCGCTACCGGTATCGCCCGACCCGCCGCAGCCAGGCAGCAACGTGGTCGACACGGCCGCTATCAATACGAATAATACTTTTCCGGTACGAAATGCAAAGTGTGACATTGTTATTTCCCCCTGGGATACCACCAAGCTATTCGGTTTGGAAACTGTATCCGCGAGCGGGGGAAAATGTGTTTCCGAATTAATACGAAATGTATGGAGATGTTTCCGCGTTGCCGGCGAAAATCGGCGCCAGGAAAATGCAAGGGTTTCCGGCGTTGCCGATGTTTATTTCAACGAATGCAGGCCGAACATATTTCCTTCGGTATCAACGGCCAAGGTGATGAAGCCATACTCCCCAATGGACATTTTGCTTCGGTAAATGCTTCCACCGGATTTTGTGACGCGGCTTTCCTCCATCGAACACTCTTCACAACTGAAATACACCAGCGTACTGTTTCCGCCAGAAGCGACGCCAGCCATTTTCACCAGGGCGCCGCTCGTGCCATAGCGATTCATGTCGCTGGGGAAAGACCACATCTCAATGGCTGGGCTGTTGAGTCTATCCAGCTTGACCTGAAAGACGGATTCGTAAAACGTCTTGGCACGATCGAGGTCCTGCACGTAGATTTCAAACCAGCCAACGGGATTGCTTTTCATCGGGTTTCTCCTGATTATTGATTCACCGGAACAATAGTCTGGCTGCGAGGTTGCAGCATGAATGGCTTGCAGAGTGCATGTCTGCCCCGCTACTTCATTTTGGATTTCAGTTTGATCTTCTCGCCGGCGATCATGAAGTTGCCGCTGCCAAGATGGTGAATCGTGCGCGGGTTTTTTACGGCAGGATCGATCCATGCCTGGACGACTTCAAGGATAAACAAACAGTACTTGGACACCATGCTCGTGTCGGCCACGCGGCACTCTAGATTCGCATAGCACTCTTCAATCAGAGGCGCGCCGACTCGCCGGGCCGGCCTGGGCGTGAGACCAAACTTCTTGAACTTGTCGATGTTCGCGCCCGACGTATTGCCGCAAGCCACGACCTTATCCGCAATCTCCGCGGTGGGAATGTTGATGACGCACTCCTTGCCCGACTTCAACAGGCCGAAGGAATAATTGCGATTGCTGACAACGCAGCCTATCAGCGGCGGCTCGAACTCCATCATGGTGTGCCACGACAGGGTCATGATGTTCGCGCGCCCGGCGCGTGCGGTCGTGAGCAGCACGACCGGCCCCGGTTCGAGCAGACCATAAACTTTCGCGAGGGGATAGGATTTTCGGGACATGCGCGTTTTCTCCATGAAAAATTTCGCTTGGATAAAACCCGCTCGGCGCTTGAGGGTATGCGCTTCGCGCGGGCGTCATTCCATTTCTCAATCATTAGTGTCGTAATGACGAATGCTTGAATCGGGGGCTGGGACGACGGGAGCACTTATTACTCGTCACGACTTCACATGTAACGCCATTTTCAATGCACTATTGAACTGGAAATGGAATCAGGCCAGGCGTTTGGTGTTTCTGGATGGTACTGCAAACATTTTGCTCGTCATCAGAAGGTTCTGCCCAGTTCCCGTATCGACTTCATCGCCAGGAAATCCGGCAGCAGCCGCCAAACGACAATACCGATAATGCCGGCGAACAGCCAGATGCGAATGCCGGGAATGAAAATCGGCAGGAAGAGGAGGCTAAGCGCGGCGAAGGCGGCCGACTGCGGGCTCAGCCAGCCCGAGGTGACGGCGCGGCGCTCTCTCAGCCTGGCTACCCTTTCCAACAGGATGTTGGCCACGACTTGCGTGCGTTGCATCTGTTTTTTGATTTCCTGCCATGACGCGTCGATGCGCGGCGAGGCGCGGATTTTTCCGGCGAGAGCGAAATATTCATCCAGGCGTTCGCGCAACTCATTGCAGACGGCCGGGGTGGCAAGCCGGTTTGCCGCGATGTCGCGGATACTGGTGATGACCGTGCGCACTTCATTGCGCAGGTCGGCATGTTCCTTTTCTACCTCCTGCTGCCTGCGTTCGGCTTTTTTGAGCTGGTGCTCGACCGATTTTCTGGCTTCGGGAAGCAGCGCTTCCACCACCAGAAGCGAGGATGCGTCCATTTGCAGCGGATCGCCGAGATCGTTTATCCAGTCGCACTTTGCCGCGAGACCGAGGAGTTCGGCCAGCACGCGCTTGCGCAGCCGCTCCGCCCAGGAGCTGTCGTATGACATGGCCAGGAATCTGGCATGCATGTCGATGAGGCCGGGGCGCCGCATGCCGCTCCTGCCGTACATCACTTCGTCGAAGTCGACCACCGCATCCGGGTCGCGCGCCGCGCTTTTCGCGGCGATCACCTCGAGCTTGTCCCGCCATGCCAGATTGAAACGGTCGATGGCGCCATGCCATCGTTGCACCAGATCGGCCGCCTGGCTGTTGCCGGCCGCGGCGTAGATTTCCAGCACGCGGTATTGATATAGCTCGTCCAGCCAGCGGGCGGCCGCGGTTTCGCCCTTGAGCGCCTTGTTGGCGTAGTCGAGAATGCGCGAGAGTTCGATGGTTTCGTCCTGCCATACGGGCGGAATGCCGGGCGCGAGATGCAGGATGAGCTTGAGCAGTTGCACGTTGAGAGGCAGTCTCGTCTGGCCGCGCATGTCGAGCAGCAGGCGCACCACATTCTGGTCTTTTTGCACATCGCGAAACCAGGTCAGCAATTGTCCGTTGGCGAGGTCCGCAAGCCCGGCTTTCCAGTTGCGCGCGAGCGCGACCGCGAGTTGATCGGGCTTGTAGCAGATTTCCTCACCCAAATGATAAGGCGAGTCGAAGCCCCTGACCGCGCCCTGCGCGGCAGGCTCGGCAAGGCTCGTATCGTTGTCGAGCCAGCGCCGGACTTCGTCTGCTCCCCAGCGTATTGTAGGGTCGCGTTGCAGCAAGCCGAGCAGGAGTTTGCGCACATTGCGATCGGCGACGGCGGAGAGGTCGATGTTGCGCGTGGTCAGGTGATGCATCACCACGGGTTCGGACAAACCGGCGAAGGGATGTATGCCGAGGGCGCATTCCAGAACGATCATGCCCATCGCCCAGAAATCGCACTTGAAGTCGATCACGCCGGACAGGCTCTCCGGCGAGGCGTATGGCAGAGTGCGCGCCACGCCGGTAAAACGTCGCGTGACGTCGAGGATGGAGGAAATGCTGAAATCGGTGAGCACCAGATCGAGCGGCTCCAGCGCGCGGATCAGGATGTTTTCCGGCTTGAGGTCGCGGTGCACGAGGCCGGCGGCATGCACGTCGTGCAGTGCAGCGGCCAACTCCTCGACGACTCTGCGCAACCGCGCCGGGGGCAGTGCGCCGCCCTCCATCATCTGGCGCAACGAGCCGTGTTCGCACAGTTCCATCAGCTCGTAGGCGTAGCCATCGGACACGCCTTCTTCCAGCAACGCGACGCGGTGGGCGAGGGGAATTTTATCGATGCGCTCCTGCACCTCGCGCTTGGGCAGGATGCCGTGCCGGTAGATCTTGGCGACCCGCTGCGGACCGCCGGAAGTGTCCTGCACGATCAACAGCTCCGCCTCGGCGCCGCGCGTGGGCATGGGTTTGACAATGCGGTAGCGCTCCATCAGGGCGGACGGCAGGTTGATCAGGCTCTGCATCGTTTCCGAGCGAAGCCGTGCAGCGTTGCCGGGGAGGGGGCGGTTGCAATACAGGCAGGTTTCGCTGCCGGGCGGATTGGCCTGGCCGCAATCGTCGTGCGGGCAAATGACGGTTGCCTCGCTGATGGCGGCGCCGGCCTGCTCGCCGGTTTCCGGTTTAGCCGTCTGCCTGGCGACGATATCCACACCCGCGAGGATCATGCCGCAGGCGCAGCGCATGACAGACAGCGCATTTTCCGATCCGCACCCTGGGCAGCGGCGTATCAGCTCTGCCTCCACTACGATCTCCAGGAAATCTGCGTCAATTCCACGCCGCGCTTTTTGCACGCCTGTTCCAGCGCGGCCATGTCGCCGCGCGCGGGAATGCCGACATACCAGACGCGTCCGCCGTCGAGCATGGTTTGTATGCACTTGGCGGCGCCGTCCGCCGGGGTGTCGAGGTAGGGGGTGTAGCGGCTGAGACCGCGCTCCGACAACGCAACCAGCGTCTGGTTGGATGAGCCGCGCCAGATGCGCGTGAGCGGCCTGGCGTCGATATAAGGCTCGGGGATCAAGGCATCCAGTCTCGCCAGCAGCGGCGCATGTTTCTTTTGCAGCGTGGCCAGCGGATAGCCGCTGTAGCAGAGAATGTCGAATTCGAGCCGGCCGGTGTTGCGCCACTCGATCAAACCATCGAGCAAGGCGGCCAGCGCCAGCGGCTGGTCGAAGGGCTCGCCGCCGGAAATCGTCACGCCATCGAAGCCATCGGCCGTCACCTTGCGGCACCAGTCGAGCAGTTGCGTCACCGTCATGTCGCGGCCGGGATCGCGCGCCCAGGTGTCCTGCGAGATGCAGCCCTTGCAGCCGATGCCGCAACCCTGCACCCAGATGCCCAGCCGTCTGCCGGGACCGAGCACGGTGACGGGGAAGTGCGCCTTGTTAATGCCGATAATCATGTGACCTGCAGCGTCAGCGTCACAACCTTGTCCTGCTCGGCGATGCCTGCCACCAGCAGTTTGCTCTTGCCTTCGAGATCCTGTTCGAACAGGGCGCGCGACAGCGGGTTGATGAAAGCCGATTCCAACTGGTTGCCTATGCCGCGCCCGCCGTTGCTCAAATCGCGCGTGCAGCGGTCGAGAAGTTGTTCGTGTACCTGCGGCGTGATGGCGAGTTGCACCTTGATCTCCTCGAACAGCCGGCGCGCCACGTTTCTCAGCATGCCGTCGAAAATGGCCGCTGCCACTTCAGGCCGGATGAAATTGAACACGACGATATTGTCGCCGATGCGGTTCAGCAGCTCGGGGCGCGACAGCTTGTATTTGAAGTAATCGCCGATTGCCTCGCGCACATTCTTTTCCACGGTCTCGTAGGGATCGCCCGGTTTGACGTGCTGGACGCGGTTGCCCTGTTTGTCCTCGACAAAAATGCCGAGGTTGGAGGTGAACACCAGTATCGTCTCGGAAAAGTAGGCGGTGTCACCGCGCCCGTCGGTGAGGCGGCCGTCCTCGAGGATTTGCAGAAACTTGTCGAGGATGCGCGGATGCGCTTTTTCGATTTCATCGAACAGCACGACCGAGAACGGCTTTTCGCGCACCGCATTGGTCAGCTCGCCGCCCGCATCGAAACCGATGTATCCCGGCGGCGCGCCCAGCAGACGCGCGCCGGTGTGCTCTTCGGCGAATTCGCTCATGTCGAAACGCAAATAGGCTTTCTCGTCGCCGAACACCAGTTGCGTCAGCGTCTTGGCCAGTTCGGTCTTGCCGACGCCGGTTGGGCCGGCGAAGAACAGCACGCCGCGCGGGCGGCTGCCGCCCGCCCTCGCCTGCGCGCCCGTCATGCCCATGACCGAGCGCTTCAAGATGTCGAGCGTCTTCACCACGGCCGGATGCTGGCCCTTGACGCGGTCTTCGATAAAGGACTGCGCGTTGCTGATTTTTTCGCGCAGGTAATCCTTGCGCCACGGATTATCGAGCGCGCCCACCTTGTAGCAGCGCACCGCATCGTCGATATCGACGATGCCCAGCCCGCTGCGATCGGCCAGTTCGGTGATGTCCGAAAGCGCCGTGAGCGACATGCCTTCTGTGCCTTCGGAAAAGCGTTTCACGAATTTTTCGCGCGCCGCCGCCGCGGCTTCGGCATAGCCCTTGAACAGCGGCGCGAGCTGCTGCGCAGCCGCCTGGCGCATTTCAAAATCGGGCTTGCCGATAATCAGGCTGGCGACGCGTTCGCTGTCGAGCGTAAACCACGAAGGCAGGTCCTGCGCGCGGTTGACCAGCCACAGCACCGGGTTGTACAGCGGCTTGCCGCCCGCCTCGGCGGGCGCCCCGTCCCTGGATGACAACAGCGGTGCGGCATTCAGCGCCAGTTTTTCCGCGGCGACGAAAAAACGGTGCTCGCCTTCCGCCAGATGATCGGCCTGACGCGTGATGCGCGACGCGAAATCCACCACCAGCGCGCACCGCGCCGCGCGCAGCGACACCAGATTTTTCATCACGCCCGACAAGGTTTCCAGGCTGATCGTCTGGGCGCCCGATTTCAATTTCAGGTCGAATAATTTTTCGGCCTGCTCGCGGTTTGCCGGCTCGTCGGGATAGACGCGCAAGCCATCGGCCGGATCGTAAACCAGCAGGAAACGGTACTCGCGCGCCTTCAGCGTTTCCCACACCGCGCGGATCAGCGGAACCAGCGCCGGGCCGCTGGGCAGCGGCGCAAGAAAGCTGTCGTGGATACTTCCCGAAACGACAAACTGCGAACGGATCGCCAGCAGGCGTTCGAGGTCGGCAAGCCAGCGCGATGCGGGCAGGGTCATGTGATCTTTCTTGAAAGGAGTTTCTGGCCGGGTGCGGCGTCTTCCTCTTCCGCAAACCTGGGCAGCTTGTCCTTATGCACCAACTGAACCGGCATTTCACCGGCCTCCAGCCTGCGCGTGATATTCAGATGCAGGCCGCGCAACGCCAGCGCCTGCAACAGCGCGGGAAACTCGGCGCACCAGCGATCCTCGGCCAGATGGTCGAGCACGCTGCGTTCGTTATGCGCTTCACCCACCGCGCGGACGACATTGAAGTTGGCCGTCCTGGCTTCAGGATCGACGCGCATACGCACCATGTAATTTTCCCAGCCCTGGCGCCTGAAGTGCACCACGCCGCCCTCCACGAACAGCGTGTTGGAAACGTCTTCCACCTGATAGCCCAGGTCTTGCAGCGACTGTTGCAACACCAGCGCCGAGGCTTCTTCCACGGCATGCGCCTGTGCCGCTTCGACATGCTTCTGGATGCGCATGCGCAATTCGTTGGTCAGCAGTCGCGCGCGCTCGGTATCGGCAAAAGGTATAGCGGCGATCTCCCTGGCCACGCCGGCGATGTCCTGCGGCACATCGCCCAGGTGAGCGATGCGCGCCAGCAGGCGCTGCACGGGAGTGGCGCTGCCGGAAGCGGCGGCCTGGGCGATGGCGGCATCCAGCCCCGCTTCCTCGCCGAGCTCATCCATGCGCAACGCGGATTCGGTCTGCAGGATGGCGCGCAGCTCCATGATCAGCGCGCGCATGGCGTTCACGTAGGCCGCCAGTTGCAATTCATTGCCGCTGTCAGGCGTGGCCGGCCGTGTCGTCATGATCGTGTCTCGCGCGGCATAGCGCTCGGCCAAACGGGTGATCGCCTCGAACTCGACCTCCACGGCCTTTACCTCCTGCTGCAGCGCCGCGCGCCCCTTGGCGGCCGCGTCTTTCAGCCCGGCGCGCAAACGCTCTCGATGCGCGCGCTGCTCGCCGCGCAGATTTTCGGCGTGCTCATAACCGGCAGCGACGGCCTGCGCGGCACGTATGGCCGATGCGGCGAGCAGCACCGCAATGGGATCGCCGATAAATATTGCAGTAGTGGGGCCGCTCATGACGATAGGGTTTGGATGCTGAAATCGTGGCTTGGGATAGAAGTGCTCATCTTGCCTCAAGCGTCGGCTGGCATCAATCCTTAGGGTACCTCTAATAATTCGTCATTCCCGTGAAAACGGGAATCCAAGTTCATGGTTAGAATGGATTCCCGTTTTCACGGGAATGACAGATAAGGGATTTTTCCGCCCACGAAATTCACAGCCCTTCGGTGACAACGAAGTTCGATTTTGCCGTGCGCTCGCGTATGGCGCGGAGGAGCCGATATTCAGGTGATTCCCACCATGCCTTGAGCTGAGCCATGCTCGGAAACTCAAGCAGGACACATCGTTTTGGCGACCACTTTCCTTCGAGCACTTCGGTGACACCGCCGCGGGCCACATAGCGGCCTCCATACGCGGAGATGGTGGCTGGCGCCCTCTGCCGGTATTCCTCGTATCCGGCGCTATCGATGACTTCGATGTCCGCAATCAAGTAGGCTGTCATGGCTCGTTCTCCAGTTGGTTGATGTTCAGGGTACGCGCGTTTTCTCGCGCCGATTGCTTGCGGCCGGCGAGACGAGGAAGGTAGTGTCAAGCCACATTGCCGATGTTCTTTCGCGATCCGAACTCACGCGCCACGTTCAAACCGGAAACAGGATGTCAAGGAGAGCCCTGGTCTTGGGCGTCAGGTTCCTCGGGTCGGGGCGGAGAAGACCGTGGTGCGGCATCAGCAGCTTGGCGTAGACCGCCTCGTATACGCGTTTCACCACGTCGGGCGCGACCACTTCGCGATCATAGCCGGGAGTAAACCCGAGTAGCCGATACCCCGCGCGCCCGTGCCGATGGCATAGCCGGAATTCATTGTCCGCTGTTTTTCGGTGCGTTCGGAACCCGCGTAGATGTAAAGAATGTCCACATGACATCGTTGGCAGATATCGCTTGCGACGCGGGCTCGTCGCCGCGAGGCTTGGTTCCACCCGGCCAGGAATGCCCGCCAGTCTCGGTGACGCAGAGTTGAACCGCCACATCGCCCCGGCATTGGGAATATTTGTCGCAAAAGGCGCCAGGCGTATCGAGCACGCGCTGCGGCGTTGGATTACAGCTATTCAGCTTGACCCATTTCGATATCGTGGCCGGGACCGAAGTGAAATCCGAGACCTTGGACTGATCCCGGAACGTCTTGCCAGCGCCGCCGTTGTAGAGCAAATGGTCGTCGTTCCTTGCATGGATGTGCAGGATCGAGATTGGCGCCTTGGGTGCACAGCTTGTCGTGTTGTCGGTTCCGGCTACGGCCGCGATGGCCTTGAACGTATCCGCCATCTCGCACGCGAGACGGTAGGCCATCATGCCGCCGTTCGACATTCCCGTCGCGTAGATCTTGTTACGATCGATGTTGAGCTGACTGGTGGCGTTGCCGATGATCTTCCTGACAAAGCCGGCGTCATCGACGTTCTCATCGCGCGCGCTCGCGCAGCAGGCGCCGGCATTCCAGGTGGCGAACTTGCCGGAATTCAGCTTGCTGAATCCGTTCGGAAAGACTGCGACAAAGCCCGCGGTTTCCGATTTCGAGATCAGGCCGTAGTACTTGTCCGTGGCGTGATAGTTCATGTCACCCCCGCCACCATGAAAGGCCAGAACAAGCGGTGCCGGGGTCGCCGCGCTGTATATCCGAGGTACGTGCACACGGTACATGCGCGTCAGTCCATCGTGCACGATGGAGAAGGTGTAGTCGCCCGGCTTGTCGATCCTCGTTGTGCTATCCGTACTGGACTCGGAAGCCGGTTTGTCCTGCTGCTTCTTGATCCAGCGTTGCTTGATCCGTTCCCTAATCGTCCCGGTTGCAGCGTCGTCCTGGGCGACGCCGTCGCTGGCGAACAAGACCAGGCCGCAGGCGAGCAGGCAAATCGCCATGCCGGCGATGGTAATAGGGGACAGACAACTGTTTTTTATCATCCTGTCCTCAAAGCAAGCCCAACTGCGTTGCATTGTCCACCTCGATCTGCCTCGGCCGTCCCGGCTTGCCGCGCCGCACTCTTTGCCCCAGCGCCTTCTCGATATGCTTCTTGAAGCGCTCGCCGCCCAGGGCGAAGTTGCCGTTGGTCGATTGGCGGATATCCATGAGCAACTCCGGGTCGAGGTGCGCCTTGAACAGCTCGCGGTAGGCTTCGCGCCTGGCGCTATCCGTGCGCGCGAGGCTCAGGTATTGCTCGTGCGGCGTGATCAGGCCATCCGCTTTGCCCAGCGCATTGGCGTGGTAGCTCGACCAGCGGTAGTCCTTCGCTTGATTGACCATGCCCGCCCTCACCGGGTTGAGTTCGATGTAACGATAGCATGCCAGCACATAGTCTTTGCTTTGGGTCAGGCACGAGCGGAAGCGCCCTTCCCAGAGGGTGCCGCTACGCTGGTTTGAGCGGTTGATGTATTGCACGTAACGCTGGCCCAGGTGCTTCATCAAAAGCGAAGCGCTGTCTTCCCGCTCCGGGGTAAGCAGCAAATGCACGTGGTTGGTCATGAGCACATAGGCATGCACCGCGCAGCCGAAGCGCAAGGCCAGTTCCTGCAGGTGGTGCAGATAAAAGCGGTAGTCCTGTTCGGAAAAGAAACATACCGAGCGGTTGTTGCCGCGCTGGATGATGTGCCAGGGAATGCCAGGAAGGCTCAGGCGCGCGCGTCGTGGCATGGGATGTAGGAACAAACAGTAGGACTCATGCGGTTAGTCTAGCAGAAATAAACGTGGTCTGTCCCCTATTACTTGCTGTGTGCCTGCTGCGGGGCGGTGATGAAGATTGTACGAACGCGGGTGCGGCCGGGGATCGAAGGGGTCATGCCGCCGCCCATCGCCACACGGGAGGCGCAGTGACCGTGTAAGCGCAACGCACCTT
>Ga0315281_10004242_pt1 | contig 20856 bp, 20 predicted proteins | sample YL17G07_0_MG_FD_204540 | JGI IMG/M metagenome (GOLD analysis project Ga0315281, IMG submission 204540) | Sediment microbial communities from Yellowstone Lake, YNP, Wyoming, USA - YL17G07_0 | ecosystem: Environmental > Aquatic > Freshwater > Lake > Sediment | place: USA: Wyoming | collected...
ACTTATGGATATATCACTGGATTGGAAGACAAGGGATTGATAAAGACTGAGAAATATGGGAGGACGAAGATAATCACGACGACTCCTGACTTTGAAAAGTATTTTGGGAAAAGCAGCGAGGAGATTAGAAAAGTTTTGGAGACTAAAGAGAAGATTTGATTATTCGTATTAAAGGTTAAGGTGCTTCACGGGTTCAAATCCCACCTCCCGCATGAAGTAAATTTACAAAAACATTAACTTTTACTGATTCCAATTAAATTTAAGTTGATTTGATGAAAGAATCCATTACAAGCCTGGACTTGCTGTTTTTAACAAGAGAATTGAAAGAGAAATTGGTAGGAGGAAAGATCCAGGGAATAAAACAAATGGACAGAACTTTTGTTTTCGAGATATACAAGCAGGAGAGATTTTTCCTGAAACTGATTCTGCCGAAGATGATCTACATCACAAAAACTTCTCAGCAGTCCTCCCTTCAGCCTTTAAGTTTTTGCATGCAGCTGAGGAAGCATCTGATGGGGAAGACAATTTCAGATGTTAACCAGTATGAATTCGACAGGATTGTCGAAGTTGAAACTGATGGATATAGGATAATTTTTGAGCTGTTCAGCACTGGAAATCTGATTCTCACTGATTCTTCTGGATTGATCATAGGAATTCTCGAACAGCAGGAGTGGAAGGATAGAATCCTGAAAGTAAAATCAATCTACAAGCACCCGCCCAGCAACATCAATCCTTTCAAGCACGACTTCTTCGAGTTCCAAAAAATCCTGCAAAAAATAGACAAGGAGACGGTTAAGACTCTGGCAGTCGACTTCGGGCTTGGAGGAACTTATGCCGAAGAGTTTTGCAAGAAGATTGAGATTGACAAGAACAAAAAAATCAACCAGCTGACCCAGCAAGAGACTGACAAACTGTTCAGGATGTTCGAACAGATGAAAAGCTTGAATGCAAAGCCATTCGTTGCTATTCAGGAAAAACAGGCGGTGGATGTTGCCCCATTCGAGATGCTGACCTACATCAACTATGAGAAAGTTGAGTTCAATTCTTTCCTGGAAGCAGTCGAAGCCTACTTCGAAGGTCTGGAGAAAGTCTTGAAGGAAAGGAAGGAGACCCAGTCAACAGCAAAAGAGGAAAAGAGAGTTGAAAACATCCAGGAAAAACAGATGATTAGATTGAAGGCCCTGCAGGAAGAGGAGCAGAAATCCAGGAAGGCTGGCCAACTGCTTTATGATCATTATCAGATTTTCGAGGAAATCCTAAACGGGATCAACAAGCTGAAGGAAGAGAAGAAATGGCAGGAGATAAAAGAAATAATTAAATCTCAAGACATGGAAGAGAGCAAGATGATAAAAGAGCTGAGGCCGGAGGATGCGATAGTGGTTGCTGTGATTGATGGAACTGAAGTGGAACTGGATTTCAGGAAGAGTGTGGAAGAGAATGCGAATGGTTTTTTTGAGGATGCCAAGAGGATGAAGGGAAAGATTGAAGGTCTGCAAGAGGCGATGAAACAATTGCCAGCCGAGCAAGTGAAAGAGGAAAAGGTTGAACCAAATGCTAAAGTGACAAAAAAATGGTTTGAGAGATATCGATGGTTTTTATCCAGCAACGGCCTGCTCTGCATCGCAGGGAAGAGCGCGAGAAACAACGAGACGATTGTAAAGAGGTATACAAGGCCGCAGGATTTTGTGATGCATGTGGACATCCACGGCTCACCATTTGTTGTGATCAGGAACGACCAGAAGCTGGAAATTATTCCCGCCGAGACAATCTACGAGGCTGCCGAGTTTGCTGCTGCCTATTCAAAAGCCTGGGACCAGAAAGTGGCTACAATAAGCGTATATTACATACGGCCTGAGCAGGTTGCCAAGGAGCCTGGCCTGCCGCTTGGCAGTTTCATGATCCATGGCGAGAGGAAGTGGCTGGAAAAAATCAAACCCAGGCTGTCAATCGGAATCAAGCAGGAGGAAGTTTACAAGTCAAAGCTGATATCCGGGCCGGTGACCGCGGTGAAAAAGCAGACTCCCTACTTGATTACAATCGTTTCAGGCGACAGGACTTCTGAAGATTTAGCCAAAGAGATAAAGAACCAGTTGCTGATGAAAATTCCTTTCGAGATAAAAAAATCGAGTGAGGAGATTGATCTGGAAGAAATTAAAAAATTAATTCCTTATGGCAAGGGAGAACTGGTCAGGTGATTCTATTGCTGAGGGACAATTTCTGATATTGCAGCCTGAGCTTTTTTTCTAATTTTTTTATAATATTTCCATATCACAAAAAATATAACAATTATTATTACCAAAACTAAAATCCAAGTATAGTCTCCTGGTTTTATTACAATTGGGATCGTAGTGGTTGTTGCTGGAACAGTTGTAGTGACTGGTGGAATAGTAGTTGTTGGTTTTTGCTGAGCAGATACTGCAAACACCGACAATCCAGGAGATTCAGCCTCAAAATAATAATATCCGTTAGAACTCACCAATTTTGTTGTCAAAGGAACCCATGTCCCATTAACATATCTGCTCAAGGTAATTGTTCCAGAATCAATATTATTATCCGTTATCCAAGACTTCTCAACCTTAAACTTTATTGTCACCTTGCTGACATCTGCATCAGCTATGTTTGTTTTTTCAATGTTGAAGTAAGCGTATGTAACTCCTGGAGCTACGATAGAAACAGTTGCAGGAGCTGTATCAGTCTTTGTCACGGCAATCTGAACATTACTAACTGCATTCTTAACATCTACTTTTATTTCAGTAATCGGAACTGTGTCAAAACTGAAAGTTCCTGTTGCAGCAGCAGCAATTGAAGCAACCGTCTTAGTTTCTTTTACTGGTGGAGTTGTTGTAGTAGTTGGTGATGTGGCTCCTGATACCGACCCGCCTCCTGGACTCGGCGCAGATGTAGTTGCTGTAACTGAGCAGCTTGAGCTTTGGCAAGCCCCTGTTCCTTCTCCTGCAGTATACTCAGTTGCACCGCTGCAGCAGAAGCCACCTGAGCAACCGCAACTGTACGTGCAAGAAGCGCCACTTGCAAGTTTTGATACGGAAAGATTGATGTAAGGATATGTACCATTTGGATGAAGGCCTTCCGACCAGTCCTGTGATGGTATTGCAACAGTCACATCGCAAACTTTAAAATTAATTTTATCTCCAGGTGTGCCAACAACATTAATAAGATAATAACCATCGAGCCAGGTAGAAACCTCTTTGACTGTTGCATTTCCTGATTTTGTAATATTATTTAAGTAACCATCAACAACTGTTCCACTTGCTGCAAGTGATCCATCTGTTATAACAAAACCTCTCCAAGTTCCAGGAATAGCATAAGCTGTAGGTACTAACAAAAGTATTAAAACTATCGAGAACAAAAAACTTTTTTTAACATTCAGTCTCATTTTTTACCTCACTAAAAATCAATTTACCCCACTGAATTTTTATAGTATAAACCATGCTGACTGTGTCGTGTTAACGTGATAGTCATATTGATTTGTATTGTTCACATACTGCAGACTGCTTCCTGTCCAGTCTGTTCTGATGAACACTTTCCAAGTAGTTCCCTCATAATAGACCACATCATAGTTTGTTCCAAGACCTGCAGTAGTTAATACTGTTGAGATATTCCAACCGTTTGTGCTAGCTACAGTATAACCTTTACCCTGCAGTTGTGATTGGGAAGCTATTTTGAATCTTGACCAAGTGTTTGCTGTTAGGAAATATGTTGTGAAATTGAATGGCTTGGGTGCGTTTGTCATGATTGTAAGACCTGTTTGTGTTGTATCATTAATTCTATACCCAACACTACCCAAACCAACAGTGAAATTGGAAGCGCTACCCGTGAATGGTTCGTTCCCAACTAAAACAGAAAATTCTGCCACTGATGGAGTTGTAGCCTTGTTCAACGCATAATAGATAACACCGTTTGCAGAAGAATCTCCATCGCTCGAGCCGCCATCGAACAGAGATGTTAGCGAAGAGCCATCGTTTATCGTCAACTGGCTTCCGTTCAACAATTCATTATTTGAAGCTCTTACCGTTACTTTAACCACATAAGGCAATTGAACTGTTTGGACTGCTTGTTTGGTTGCATTGACCAGGAATCCTGCTATACCTCCATATGTAGTGTTGATGTAACCCACTTTAGCTCCTGTAAGATTATAGGCAGCAGTTGACAGGTTGAAATAATAAATATTGGATGTGGTGGCACTTCTCCAGAACTGTGCATTTTCTGTTTTCCAAGTGCTGTTAACAGCAAGAGCTGCACTGGTATTCATACCAGTAGACTGACCTAACTCATCTGTAACATTTACTTTGAGTGCGTACAGTAGCGGATAAGTGGAAGATGAGTTGAACCAGATTACTTGTTGAACAGTTCCAGGAGTTAATGTCACAAGCTGTGACCTATTAATGAATCCAGTCGAGAAAGCTGTGATGTTTGCAATCCCTGTACCTGAAGCATTGAGATAAGCATAACCGCCAACATATGTTGTGTTGACACCACCTGTAGTGTTTTGAACTCCAGCATGCCCGATGGTAGCTGGAGTGCTATCTATTGTGAAGCACATTCTATTCACTTCGTCGCAGATGTTTAGAACTTTTACAGTAAAGTTTAATCCTCCATCTGTTGCATTCTGATAGCTATCTGCACCTGATTGGTTGAATACAATTAATTTTTGAGCAGCTGAACTTGCAATAACACTTGTGCTCTCGTTAACAAAACCACTAGCTCCAGCCACAACACTTACTGTCAATCCGTTTGGTGTTGGGATGTAGGCAGCACCACCTGAATAAGTTGTTGTGCTTCCTAAAACTTCTGCGAATGCAGATCCAACAGTGGTTGGAGAGCCATCTATCGTGAATTTTGTTATGTTTAATTCGTCAAAAATCTCAGTGACTTTAAGAGTGAATGGCAGACTTGTGTTTTGCAATGCCTGCGCCGAACCGTTGAGCGGAAGTGCTGAAGTAGTAGAATTAACATATCCTGTGTAAGAAACATTTACATACATGTCTTGCGGGGGATAGGCGAAATAAGCATACACATCACTTGTTGCATTCGGATTCACTACAGTATTGTTTACTCTATATTCAGCTACGGAAGAAGCAGTCAGAGGAGTGGTCAACTCATTGTTGATTCCTACTTTCAGTGTGAAAGGCAATTGAATTGTTGTAAATGCTTGAGCTGATGCATTTAATCTTATCAGAGTGTTAGTTGCATTTACATAACCAGCTCTTAATCCTGTTATATTTACGGTTGTTGGCGTTGCACCAGTATTGTTAGTGAAGTAATATACATTACCAACTGTTGCATTTGGTGTATAAGCTGAAAAATTAAAGGCAAAACTCATTCCAGAATCCATGTTACTAATGCCTGACAACTCGTCTGTGACATTTACTTTAAGCAGATACTTAAGGCCGCCAGCGAAAACATTGGCACTAAGACCGTTTGATATATTGAACAAAATTGTCTGCTGTGTTAACGCACTTGGTGTGACATTTTGAGACATGTTAACAAAATCCTTACCGACTTTATAAGCTGTGACTGATGCATTCGTTCCGCTTACGTTAAGGTAAGCATATCCGCCAGAATAAGCTGTGTTGCCACTGTAGTTCACTTCTATTGCTGCATTATTTTTAGTACCGTCCAAAATGAAGGACAAATTGCCCAATTCATTCCACACGCCCAAAACTTTGAAAGTATAACTAAGAGCTGTGGCATTTCCTGTATCGCTTGATTTGTTGAAGACAAGAACTGTTTGCTGACCTGAGCTGGCAGTTATCTGTTTAGAAGCGTTGATAAAACTGTTTCTTCCAGCCACAACACTTACTGTCAGACCGTTTGCTGTTGGGATGTAAGCAGCACCGCCTGAATAAGTTGTTGTGCTTCCTAAAACTTCTGTAAAAGCATCAGTACCAGTTATCCCAAACTTCGTTATGTTCAACTCGTCCCAAATATCAGTGACCTTGACAGTGAATGGTAAAGTTGTGTTTCCAGCTGCTTGAGCTGAACCGTTGATCAAAAGATTTGCAGCACTATTATTGACGTAACCTGTGTAAGAGCCAGTTACGTTTAAATTGCCATTCGAGGGATCCAGAACAAAATAAGCATAGCCTCCAGTTGTGTTGGTTACAGTTTGTGTCGTAGTAAGATTTGTTACATATGTTGCAGATGAGGCTGTCAAATTGCTCAATAGTTCATCTTGGGTAATTATTTTCAAAGTAAATGGCAATTTAGTAGTGACAGCTGCCTGGGTCGATGTATTAATCTTGATGGGGGTAATGGTTGCATTAACATATCCTGTTTTGTTTGCAGTTACGTTTGTGTCTGTGGACTTGTTGAAATAATATACATTAGCACTGCTAGCATCTGGAGTTGTTTTCGTATCGTTTAAGTGGAGGGTTACCGAACTCATATTGGCAATTCCATTTAGTTCGTTTTGAACAGTGACCTTGAGAGAATATTTTAACAGATAAGGAGATCCACCAGTCACTTGGAATGTCTGGTTGGTGACATTGATTAAATAAAACGTTCCTGCAATGCTGGCATTAGCACTACCGTTAGTGAGGAAACCAGATTTTGAAATTATGAAAGTCACGTTGTCAAAAAGTGTACCATTGGGCAAAGCGAAGTAATAATTGTTTGCAAATGTTTTATTGGGTAAAATTGTTGAATTAATAGCACTTGAAATGTCTGTGACATTTACCGTAGCTCCTGTTAAAGCATTGGCCAGCTCGTCCTGCACGGTTATTTTGATGAGGTATTGAATATTAACTTTAGTTGGATTGAAACCACTGTCACCAGTACCATCTAGATAGTTTAAAACACTAGAATTAACTCCAGTTACAAACCCTGCTCTACTTATACTATAGCCATAAAACCCATCGGTACTTGAACCGGATATTTCATCACTGCCAGTCGCTCCCGCATCAAAAATAACAAGACCGTCTGCAGCAGCATCATTTACACCACTACCATCAGTAATATTATTCACAGTTATTCCTAATCCCCCACCTCCATAAATTGTAACATTTGTACTTGTTAAAACATTACCTAACTCATCTCTTACATCAAATCCTATATCTTTTTGATCTAATGCAAGCAATTTTACAGTATTATTATTCAAACCAACATTGGTATCAGTAGTGTTGATGCTCCAAGTGGTAACACCCGAATTGGCTGAACCAGGGGTAGTAACTACCATATTAAATGTAGCATAAGAATTGACAGCTATTCCTGTAGTACTTGCGTTTATACAGTTTGAGACAGTTCCCACGCTGCAGGTCCAGCCTGTCGGTGGAGTTATCGCACTAATAAAATATCCTGATGCTGTAGAATTGGTTATGTTTACTCCAGTTATAGTATGGATTGAATCAGCAGTATTATTTACCATCAAAGTTAAAGTTGCAGTAGTACCTGTTGGAACAATTCTCTGCGTGCCATTTTCAAGAGTAGCATTCAAGACGTGTGTGGCGCTAACAAAAGAAACAGAACTCAAACTAGTGAATAATAAGGAAAATAAGATTAAGCAAATTTTAATGAGGTTAATCTTCTTTGTCATTCTCATCACTTTCTTTTTGGTCGGTAGACATTGCTGCGTCCTACTTTAACAACCTCCACATCTCCATCGTGCCTCATCGCTTCCAAATAACCAGTAACAAACTCTCTCCTCACCTTCAGTTGCCTAGCGAGCTCGCTAACGGACATTGGTTTTTTCTGAAGAGTATGAAGAATTCTAGACTTAACGTCCCCAGACGCGCCTGTCATTATATAGTATTTCATATTGTACACTATATAAAGTTTAATATGGCATAAAATCACTACTTTCAAGTGAATCTGAGCATGCTCGATTGCTCATTTTAAGGCGAGAATCTGTTCAACAAACCCCACATCTATTCCAATCTTGTATCCTTCGGGATCCCTGACCTGCCTGAAGGGGACGCCAAAATCGTTTTTCAGCTCCGCGATGTAGGCTCGAGCCCTTGACTGGGAAATGCTCAGCTTTTTTGCCATTTGATCGTACGTGTGAAAGCCTTGGTTCATCAGCAAGGCCAAGACTTCCCTGTGCCTTCCAGTAATTCTGCTTATGCCTTGAGTACCGAGCATTTGTTCGGTTTGCTCGGTGGGTTGCTCGGTTTTTGCTCGGTTTGCGAGCAATTGCTCGGACTTCAACATTCTCTCCAGAATTTTAGAAATATCATCTATTCTCTTGTTCTGCTTCTCGAAAAGAACTAACATCTTTTCCATCTTTTTTTCCATAGAATTTTTGGAAGTCATTGATTTTATTTTGGATTTAACCACTATTTAAATTAGACGATAGGTCTAGATTTTTTTTTCACAAAGAGGATGTCTTACCCTGCTCAATAGTATATTAACCATTTTTGATGAGCCAAAACCCAGACGCGCTCTGTCAGGAGTGGTACTCACCTATCCTCTGAAATTTTCAGAGGAAACTTTTTTCTTTTTCTTTTTTTTCCACCCCCTTTGATTTATTAAATTATTTCACTTTAGTTATAATTATGAGAGTTATCAAGACAATTAATCTTCTTTTGATACTGTTTATAATTGCTTTGTCATTGAATTTGGTTCTCTCAAATAAAATTGGAATTTATTTCGAAGATATGAGGAATCAAGTGGAAGCTTTATATGGCAGTGTAGTGCCCCTTAGTTTTGACATAAATAAAACAAAATGCCTTTTCCATAATGATGATAGATTGAATGAGATTCCAATTGACAGCTGCTGTGCTGAAATTCAAAAACAAATTGCATGCAAGCAAGTTTCAGGCCAGTCCGATTTCAAATGTTTCGTGTCGGAATCTTCTGAAAGATATTATCTGATTGACCGAAATACCATAAATTACTGCGAAGAAGAAGGATACAATGCCAAAATTAAATAATGATTTTTTGCAAACGATTGTATTGCTAACTATTATATTAGTTTTATTGTTTTTTAACTGGACCCTCTCGAAAGCGGAGAGTGAATCTTCTGAAATAAAAGAGCCAACAAATGTTTTGTTTGATAAATCAACTAATACTCTGCAATTAGATTCTTTGACATTGAAACAAAAGATTGCTCAGATGATAGTCACAAATGGAGATGAAAACGCAAAGGATGAATTGCAGAAAATGCTTATTGGTGGGATTTATCTCGGTGCAAAACCTTCAAAAGAAAGCTATATTGATTCAATAAAAAACTTTCAAGACGGGGCAGCAATTCCTTTTTTTGTTACAATTGATTTGGAGGGATGCTGGAATCCTTTTGAAAATTTCCAGAAATTTCCTACTCTAAAAGAAATTAAAACTAAAGAAGATGCTTATCAGGTAGGGTTCGATGAAGGCAAATTGCTCAAGGAGTTAGGTTTCTCCATCGATTTTTCTCCTGTTGTTGACTTGAATGATACAATTTGGAATTGCAGGAGTTTCACTGGAACTCCAGAAGAGATTGCTGAAAAAGCAAATTTTTACATAAAAGGTTTGCAAGAAAATGGCATTCTTGCTACTTCCAAGCATTACCCAGGAAAAACGCTCTCAATTAGAGATCCTCACCAATACATCACATATGCAACTATTGATGATAGTGATTTGATGCCATTTAAAAAAACCATTGGCAGCAATGTTTCTGCAATCATGATATCACATGTTATTGTAAATGGATTGGTAGATTCGGAATCAAAACCTTCTGTTGTTTCACAAAAATTGGTAAGTGGTTTGAGAAATCAATTCGCTGGCTTGATAGTGACAGATGAGGTTCACATGCTAGGATTATACAAATACTATACAGATGCTGATAGGATGTGTGTTGACCTTTTCAAAGCTGATAATGATTTGGTTTTATATTTCGATGCAAACCCAAAAGATTTGTATCATATGATTTCTATTGTCGAGGATGCTGTTAAAAGAGGTGAGATCAGTGAAAAGAGGATTGATGCTTCTGTGACAAGAATTCTTGAGGCAAAAGGGATTCAGGTAGTTTAAAATTATTTCAATCTTTTCTGGACTGCCGGACTGGTTAATTCTCTCAAGACATCAGCAGCTAAGCTATTGTTGTATAATCAACTTTTTATATTTTCATTTCTTTTGAAAATGTATATTTCCTTGAAGAATATTGATACCTCAAAATACCTCCAGATGATTCAAGGTATAGTGCGGGAGGTGGGATTTGAACCAATTAGGAATCACTCTTGTTTTTTTCTTACTTTCCATTCATAATATAAAAAGTAAATTGTTATTCCAATGATTACAAAAAAAGAAGCTAATTGACCTGGAGTTGCTGGGTTGGCTGCTTTTGATCCAGCTTCAGTCCCAATAATAATTGAATATATACCTGTCAGGGTTATAACAAAAAAAGGAATTATTCTCAGTTTCCATTTTTTCTTATAATCAATAGCAAGCAGAACAGCAATTGTTATTGGTATGTAGATAAAATCATGGAAGTGAATAAGTATCGGATGGGAGTGAGCACTTGTAAGTCCAACAAAAAAATATGCTCCTAGCCACGGTGCCTCAATGAAGTTATAATTTATAGCATGGAAAATTCCTCCGAGAAAAAGATCAGATTGTATTGCTCTGAATATCATTGTAGGGAAGAATAATAAAAACTTTAGTAAATCCCAATAAAAAAGTGAATTGCTAGTTTTTTTATAACAAATGTATGCAATACCAACGTAAAAAATAGTAATAATGCCTGAAGCAACTGTATCAGTTAAACTCACTTTATGAAACCCTATAGCTTGTTCTGGCGTAGGTGCCTTTGGTCGAAATGCTATTAGAAGAAAAAGGTTAAATATCAAGCAAATGGCAAAAAATATAACAATAATAGGAATATTTTTCTTCAAGTTCAATTCCATAATTATAGTTCTATTTTAATCAAATTAAAAGTTTATAAGTTTTCCAAGGTTATGCAGGAGATGTGATTTGAACCCGCGCAGCAGCATACATGTTCATGCATCATGCCAAGTTAAGAATTGAACTATCGCCAAATTTAATACAACAGAAATCAATTTTTATTTCATGATGTTAGTAACTAAATCTGATGGAAGAAAGCAACCTTTTGACAAATCTAAAGTGATCAGAACTTGTTTGAGCATGCACGCGACAGAGCAGCAGGCAAGAGATGTTGCTAATAAAGTGGAAGCGAAAGTTTACGAGGGAATCCCTACAAAAAAAATTCTCCAGATGATTTTCACATTCCTTAAAGAATACAAGCCAGAAATAGCTCATGAGATTGACCTGCGTGAGGCGATCAGCAAGCTGAGGCCGAAGCCGGACTTTGAGATTTTTATTTTTCTGCTGCTTAAGGAGTTTGGATATTCTGCCACCGGAGCTCAGTTGGTGAAAGGGAAATGCGTGGAACACGAGATAGATGCTGTTGCTCTGAAAGGAGATGAGGTGATTTATGTTGAGGTCAAACATCACTTCATGCATCACACATTTACTGGGCTGTCTGTATTTCTCGAGACGCATGCAGTTTTTGAAGACCTGATGGAAGGATTCAGAGCCGGAAACAACAGAATCAATTTCAACAGAGCATTAGTGGCTTGCAACACGAAATTTTCCGAGCATGCCCTGCAGTATGCGGACTGCAAAAAAATTAGCTATTTGGGTTGGAGCGCGCCTGCAGACATGGGGTTGCAGCAGATGATCGAGGAGAAGAAATGCTATCCGGTGACATTCTTGAAAGGGTTGGACAAGAATCTTGAGGAGAAGTTTGGGAATTCTGGGATTGTTCTATTGAAGCAGCTGGTCACATTCGATATAGATGAACTCTGGAGAAGGACAAGAATCCAAAAAGAAAAATTAGAAAAGCTTGTAAAGAATGCAAAGGAAATTCTATCGGTTGAATAAAAGAATACACTAGGGAAAACTCTGTCGATTCTTTTTTATACAGCAGTTTGCCTTAGTGCATCAAGTGGAATATGCTGACTCTCTTTTTCTTTCTCTGTATTGGAGTTTCCACGCCGGGCAAGATTTTCTTTATTGCTTCTTTTGTGACGTAGAATCTTTTGAAAGTCTCGTCTCTCTTTCCGTTGGTCTCTCCGATCTCTGGCTGGCCCAATATTGATCTTATCAAAAGGACTGACTTACCCATTGCGAGCACGTCAGAGGCAGGAACAAAGAAATGTCCGCCTATCCCTTGGCAAACCAAAAGATCTTCGTTGAATGCTTCTATTTGTTTTGCTTCATTCTCTGAATATTTTTGACCCAACAGAGAGAATTTTGCTCCGTAGGCATGCTTTATCTTGTCAACACATATTCCTGTTTTGACTGCGTTAGAATCGACAATATCTTTTCCAATGCATTCATTTGTTTCTTCTATATGCTTTTTAACAATGTTTGTGAACTTTGTTGCGAATGACAACATTGATTCCATAATATCACTTGTAAATAGTAACAACTTTAAATATTTAAACCTTTTGGTAGTAACAGAATTCAGTCTATAGGCATCCCAAAAAGTTTTTTCTTATCTCCATTCTTTTTAAGTTGTTCGGCATATGCTACTTGTAATCTTACCCTGCCGCTTCTGAATCTTGGCTCTTCGTCCAAATCCACATGTTCGTTACATTTGCGGCAGATATAATCATGATTTTTGTCGTGTTTTGAGCAATATAAAAATTGGCCACACTCTGGACAGGTTTGATCCACTGCATATTTCCTTCTTTTTCCCATGGATAAAACCATTTCTTATTTTATTTAAATTAGATAGAATAAGGAAAAGATTCTTCTTTTTGCTGCAGTTAGAGATTCTTAGAAAATCATTTCCAATCTTGGAACTGTTGGTGGAACGTTGACTAACTGTTGTAATCCTTCTATCAGCTTCTTTCCCTTTAGCGTGACTATGTAGACTTTTCCTTTCTTTGCGATGTACTTGAAGCGAAGAAGAATCTCAAGGTGTTTGTATATTTCACTTGATCCGATCTTTATCTCGAGTCTCTTGAACTTCCTGTCCATCTCTGTGTAGCTCATCGGCTTTACGTTAAGTATGAACAAAAGAATTGTTCTCTTACCAGAACCTAGAACTTGACTGACCTCTAAAAGCATTTGAATATCTTCTTTCATAGTACTAACTAACAAGTAGTTAACGTATTTAAGCTTGATTACAGTAAAAGATTTATATTAAATAGGAAAATAGAAAAAAAGTTTATAAGGTTTATTGATTTTGTTGCACAATGCGGGAGGTGTGCACTTGTACTGCACTGAAATTGTGGAGATTTTTTTAATTGAGTGCGAGAAGTGGGATTTGAACCCAGTGGAACAGATTTCATAATGATTCTTCTATTTTAATATTAAAGAAATTAAAAATATTTTTATGCCCTCACTACATAAACGAAGAAAAATATCCATTTATGACAATATAATTGCTGGTCTTGTCGTATCTTTAATTATAACTTTGGTAAATTTCTTAAATTCATTTCTGTCTTTCCTCAATTCATTTCTCCCTAAGGAAGTAAGTCAATATATAATTTACTTGATTGACGGTTTGGTAATAGTTATAGTTCTATACATGATCTTGCATAGAAGCCACAGAATATAATGCGGAGGCAAGCGGCCAATCTATAATTAGTTCAACGGGCAATATTCATGAGAATGCTCGATTCAAATTTGAAAAAATCATTAAAAAGCCGACGAACAATTATTTTTATTTCATCCCTATCTTTAATCTGCTTTCTGTTCATAACTTTTCTAAAGAGCAGTTTTGCTGCAGTGGATGCAAACGTAAATTCCTGGTCAGCATCAATTCAATCCACCTCATTCACACAAGCAGCTGAGGTGATCAATTACAGCTTCGATATGACTGCTTTGCTTGCAGCCTCTATTTTGATAGCAGCATATCTCCTTTATAAAAATCACAAGAATGATGCCTTGTTGCTGGCAGTGGCGATGCTTGGTGATGCTGTTATAATTACAGCAGTCAAGCTTCTGGTCAATTCCCCAAGGCCTTTGAATGGAATCATAACCGAGCAGGGGCTTTCATTTCCAAGCGGCCACGTCATGAGCACCATGGTCCTTTTCGGCTTGCTGACTTATTTTGCATGGAGACATCGGAAATCTTCAAGAGCAAAAATATTGTCAACCCTTATTTTTGCAACTGTAGCATTCATTGTAGGGCTTGACAGGATTTATCTCAACGTTCATTGGTTCAGCGATGTCTTGGGAGCATATTCATTGGGAGTGTTCTGGCTTACATTTTCAATCTTGGTGTTTCAGCATTCAGGAAGAATTGTAAAGTCCAAGCTGTAAAAAAATCTTACAAATTTTCTATCAGATAGTAAATGTGCGAGAGGTGTGCTCCCTGTTTGAAGTGCAGAGCGAGAATATTTTAATAATTGTTAACAAAGCAGATTGCCTATGATTAATGGTTGTTTATTTAAATAAAAGCAGAATTGATATTTATGAAGAAAATAAACACAAACATGATTGTATTGGTGCTCGTAATAGCGCTCGTGATTGGAATAGTTGCACTAAGCGGATTTGTAAAAAAACCTATTGGAGGAAACGAAATTTATCCGCAACAAATTTCAAACACAATTTTTGACGATTCTAGCAATCTAATTAACCCGCAAACAGGCGAAGTTACTAACACAGCAGAATATTTAATTAAAACTTACAACCCCCTGACTGAAAGTCAAATACAAACTTTAAGAAATTCTGGTGTATGGAGATTACAAGCTTCAGATGTACCAAATATTTATTTTTCTTTAATAGAGGAAACCAAAATCAGTCAAATTAAGAGCTTGAGTTTCATACAAGATGTCTATTTGCCTCAAGTCCGCTCAAAATAAAACTAATAAATAAAGCTCAAAATGAAGAGATAGCTGAATGTAGGTTACTTAAATTCTTATGTGACCCTTATGCATGAGGTGGGATTTGAACTATAGAATATTTATTCACTCGGTAATTTCTGACCTTGGATTTTTTCAAGCAGAAATATATATTTCCTTGAAGAAGCCTTACGTTGGCTGTGGTACATTATTCACAAAAGTATTTTTATTTAGCAAACTGGAATCAACAAACCAAGGAGTTTGAGTTGAACTAATAACATTGCCTATGAAAGAATTTAATTCTGTATAACTAGCAACTCTTATACCGACATTTTGGGTTTTCACGGACTGATTATCAAATATTCGATTTCCAGAAATAGTTGAGTATCTAGTTGCTTCCGGTAGACTATCAGGAAAGAAGTTCCACATATAAAGCCCTCCAACCTTAGGGTTTTGATTTTGATTGTTGTTGAAAATGAGATTGTTGTTTATAGTCACATTGGTTATATTATCTATCATTCTTATACCGTAATCTTTGTTGTGATATATAGTATTGTTCGAAACTGTTACCAAAAATATGCTAGTGATCGGAGAAGTCTGAGGATTATTTAGAAAATTATTACCATCAAATGATATACCGATCAAGTTGTCGTGAATCTTGTTGCCAATTATCTTACCTAAATGCATTGCACTAACATGAATACCTTTCGTATTTGTATTGTACATCTCATTGTTTTGTATAGTTACATTGTAATGGTATTGTGAATTATATGGGAGCAGTGAACAATTGCAAGCTATATGAATGCCTCCTGCGCTATTATCGTGCATTATAGAATTTTTGATTATTATATTTGCCGAGGTTCCCCATTGTGTTGTTGCTGTCATTAATGCGATGCCCACACCACCATTATATGCTTCAATGCTGTCTATTACAACGTTTGTAGAGTTGAATATTGCAATTGGTTTTGGGGCAGTTGAAATATTGCTTGCATTCAAACTCATTTGCCTTATAACAACATTATTTTTCTTAAAAACAACAATGAGATTGGCAGGTACATTAATATTGCGTATAAGTATTGTTTTTCCTATACCTGCACCAACAAGCTCCAAATTATTTTTTGCAATTAATACACCACTTGAATTACTAATTGTATCACCAACTACTGTCCTACGAGAAAGAGTGTAAGTTCCAGATGGAATAATTATCTTGCACCAATCCGTTAAGTTGTCTGGGCAAGCGTCTATGGCATTGTCTATAGTATTGAAGTAAAAAGTACCTGTTTTCATATCTACTCTAATAGTTCCTGTGGGTGTCGTAGTTGTTGTAGTGCTAGAGGTAGTTGTTGAACTGGTTGAAGATGTTGTAGTGGTAGATGTGGATGAGGAAGTTGTAGTTGTAGATGTAGTTGTTGGGTGAGTGGTTGTTGATGAATAACTAACAGTCGTAGTTGTTGTACTTGTAGTTGAAGATGAAGTGGTTGTTTCAAGGCAATTGCTATCAATCAAACAAATATTACCGCTCTTATCTCCGCAGTTTTGATTACAAGTAAACCATGAACATTTGCATTCTGGTACAGTTGTTGTACTTGGTACTGATGTTGAAGTAGTTGGTTGAGTTGTTGATGTAGAAGATATAGTGGATGAAGTTGTTAATGAGGTAGTTGCCGTAGTGATAGAAGTAGTAGTAGCATTTTCAATTGGTGGATTAAATTTTATAGGAACATAGTAAATTACAGCAACAGAAGCAGCAATTGCAGTTAAAACAATTATTCCAAGAATTAGTTGATACTGACCTTTGCTCATAATTTAATATTATAATTTTGCCGATATATCTCAAAATACTTCCAGATACTTCAAGGTATCATGCGGGAAGTGGGATTTGAACCCATTTGGAATCAATGGTAGCTTACATGAATCTTTCAAATCTTTCTTTCTCTGCCTTGCATATCGGGCAAACTTCTGGCGGCTCGTCTCTTGCGCAAAGGTAGCCGCAGACCTTGCAGCGCCAAACCGGTATCTTGACGTTGGATCTAATTCCAGCAGACTCTGATTTTTCCAACTTATCCCTCTCATCTTTCGTCGGCCTCCTTTCAGGTATCGAGCCGGCCTTCTTTTTTCCCTGAACAACTTCCTCAGAAACATACAAAGAACAGAAGCATGTGCCGAACTGGTTCAAGTCCGCATCCCTGTAATCGCAAGGGCAAATTATATCAAAATCTTCCTCTTTCACGCCTGAAGCAAGCCTGCAAGGGCACGACCAGTAGCCGTATCTTTCTTGGTTGATCAGGATGCTTCTTACAAGCTCTTTTGCAAACTCTGCGTCAGGATTCAGGTGGTAGCCTGATTCCTCAGCTTCCTTGCCGAGTTTTTCATGAAGCTCTTCCACTTCATTAACTTCTATCTTGCTCATTTTCCAAGTTCCTTTATCTCATCTTCCTGATAGCCTGTGATGCACTTTTTGCTGTTTATGACGATGGTGGGGAATGACTCGTCAGGATTCCAACGAACAAACTCTTTCATCACTTCATCTCTTATTTCATCCTCCACAAAATCTACATCTATGTAGCTATACTCAACTCCCAATCTGTCAAGCAGTTTCTTTGTTTTCATGCACCAGACGCAAGTGCTGAGGGTGAACAAAAATATTTCATCTTTCTTCTCTCCCTTTACTTTTGTTGCATAATCTTTGATCGCCATAATAATACCTTTCAGCAACCCGTATATTAATATTTTTTATTGCCTAACAGGTCACATTCTACGATTTGATAGTTATATAAAGCTTTAAAATATTCTATCAACATAAGTTAAAATTAATCTATATCAATTGTGATAGGATGAAGCAGCTGTCCCATAACGGGGTAATGGTACCCAAGTACGAACCAAGGGGGTTTCACATTCTGTTTAGAGGTAAGAAGATAGTCCTGACCCCTGGACAGGAAGAAATGGCTGTTGCATGGGTGAAAAAGCTGGGGACGGATTATGTCAAGGACAATGTGTTTGCAAGAAATTTCTTTGATGATTTTGGAGCTGCCCTAGGATTAAAAGAAAAAATTTCGCCAGAGGATATAGATTTTTCTGAAATAATGAATGTGATTGAGAAAGAAAGGAATGAAAAACTTAACATGACGAAAGAAGAGAGAAAAATATTGGCCCAGGAGAGAAAAAATATCCGTGAAGCAAACAAGGAAAAGTATGGTTATGTTGTGATGGACGGGGAAAAGGTCGAGGTTTCCAACTATGTTGTTGAACCTGGCTCGATATTCATGGGGAGAGGCAAGCATCCCCTGAGAGGAAAATGGAAGGAAGGTGCGAAAGAAAACGACATTACAATCAACCTGTCTCCAGACTCGAAAGTTCCTGAAGGAAAATGGAAGAAGGTGATTTGGGAGCCTGACTTTATTTGGACAGCAAAATGGGACGACAAGCTGCGCGGCAAGGAAAAGTATGTTTGGCTTTCTGACACCTCCAGGGTAAAGCAAGAGCGTGAAAAAGAAAAATTCGACAAGGCAAGAGAATTGGAAAAGGAGTATGGCAAGGTGAAAAAACACATTTTTGACAATCTCAAATCAGAAGATCTGAAAAGGAGGAAAATAGCGACTGTATGCTATTTGATTGATGCGCTCAGCATGAGGGTCGGGGATGAAAAGGATGAAGATGAGGCAGACACGGTAGGTGCGACTACATTGACAAAGGGTAATGTCATTGTAAAGGAGAACAACTTGGTTAAATTTGACTTTTTAGGAAAAGATTCGGTGAGATGGGAGAAAGAGATTGTCCTGCCGGAGCAGGTCGTAAAAAATCTGAGAGAGTTTATTTCAAATCCTGAATCTGAAATATTCGATGGTGTGAGGTCTGAGAATGTGAAACTGTTTTTGAACGAAGTTGTGCAGGGGCTGACATCAAAAGTCTTCAGGACTTTCCATGCTTCCAGGGCAGTGGATGATTATCTCAAAAAAACTGATGTCAAAAAGGAGGATTTTGAAGATTACAAAAAATATTTTGCTACGATGGCAAACCTCCAGGCGTCTGTTGTATGCAACCATAAGAGAACGCTGCCAAAGAATTGGGACCAGACACTTCAGAAAAAGGTGGAACGCTTGAAACTGGTCAAAGAAAAAATGGCAGAGAGAAGAGGGAAATCCGTGGAAGTCCTGGAATTGAGAATTAAAAAGCTGGAAACGATGAAACAGACTGAAAAGAGAGAATTGAAGCTGGGTGATTATAAAAACAAGTTGAAGATTCTAAAGACAAGGAAGATGACAGAGAAGGAAGAGGAGAATGTCAAAAAACTGGAGTTGAAGGTTGAGACGATGAGAGAGACGAAAGATTACAATCTCAACACTTCGCTGAAAAGTTATATAGACCCTCGCATTTATTTGAAATGGTCCAGGAAAGTGAATTTCGACTGGAAGAAATATTATCCTAAAACATTGCAACGAAAATTTTCCTGGATAGAAGAGAAGTGATTATAACGCCGAGGCTGAGCGTATAAACTGTATTCAAAGCCCTAATAAATTCTGAATGCAATTTGAACGCCCGCATGGTTTACGATCATAGTCCGATGAATAATCTATACCCTCTTTAGTTGAATGGTCAATCATCGACCCAAATATTCCGTCTGCTGCTAACTTGTCACTTGATGCGTAATTAGTATCCATATCCACTCGATGTAAAAGTCGTTTACTTCAAGGATTTCCAACAACAATTGTTTTTGTGAAGTTGTTGTTCGTTTCATTCCATTCGTTTAGTGTATTGTCGTAATCGATGATAGTATTCATTTCGTAGGTGCCTCTCGGAAAACCATTGTTATACTGTTGCAATTCAGAGCAAGTGACAACAGTTGTTTCATATACCGTTTCACCTGGAAGTATAGAAGCCCAAAAACCACCGTGAACACATCTTGGAGTTGTTAGTGGATTAACTATTGCAAAGGTTATAGAGCTGTAAGGTTTAGATGCATTGCCAATATTTTTTATAGTTATATTCACAGGGTAAATTGTCTTATTTGGCTCAATGTAACTAGGCCATCTCATGTCAGCTATTATCAAGTCTGGTTTGTTAACGGTTCTTATACAAGCACCATCTGTACAGCCACTGGGGCAAGTATAAATTTCTGTCATGAAACCAGAAGGAGTGCAATATCTCTCTGCTAAATAATTGCTAGAGACTACACAATTTGAATCAGTTGGTGATGTGGCGCAACAATCGTAGCTTTCTACTGTTCCGTTCCAAGATTTTATAGTCCCTTTTACAAAATAATCCTTTCCTGTGTCAGAATCGATACAGGTCGGACTTGTAGGTTTTCCAACAACAATTGTTTTTGTAAAGTTGTTGTTTGCTTCGTTTAATTCGTTTACTGCATTATCATAATCGATGATAACGGTTATCTCAAAGGTGCCTTCTGGAAGACTCATGTAATTTATATTTGGTTTGTTGTATTGTTCCAGCTCCACACAACTGATAACAAATGTTTGATTGACAGATTCACCCGGCAGTAAAGAATTCGAAAAACCACCGTGAACACATCTTGGAGTTGTTAGTGGAGTAGCTATTGCAAAAGTTATTGATACATCAGGTTTAGAAAATGGTGCATTGCCAATGTTTTTCACGGTCATGGTCGATAGAAAGTTTTTACTTGGCTCAATGTAACTTGGCCATGTCATGCCAGTTATTATTAAATCTGGTAACACCGTTTGATTAATTGCTTCATAATCTATCGTAACGAGGCAGCCTTCTATCGAAATCGAATCTACTATCTCTAAGACGCCCTCTATCTCCAAGGTAGGGTAGCATATGATATTTATGTAATAGGTGCCATTTGTGCCTCTGGAACGTATGTCATCAATTATGTCCTCGTAATATCTAGAGCGGGCCGTCACGTTGCCTTCCAACACCAAAACATCAGTGTAGGTAACGTTCTGGCAATAATTATCCACACATCCGCGACCGAATTCAGGATTCAAAAATTTCTGGTAATATTCCGCTAAGAGAAAGTAGTATTCGTTCAGGTGGTCGGCATTTACCCGCACCTCGCTTGATATATTAGTTTGGCATTCATTCTGTCCATCCACGCATTTTTCAGTAACGTTGCAATCATCTATTAACA
>Ga0315281_10004244_pt1 | contig 20851 bp, 16 predicted proteins | sample YL17G07_0_MG_FD_204540 | JGI IMG/M metagenome (GOLD analysis project Ga0315281, IMG submission 204540) | Sediment microbial communities from Yellowstone Lake, YNP, Wyoming, USA - YL17G07_0 | ecosystem: Environmental > Aquatic > Freshwater > Lake > Sediment | place: USA: Wyoming | collected...
CCCTCCGTACCGCCATCCTCAGCGGCCAGACGGACCGCATCCGCCGGCTGGCACGAGCGGCTTAACAGCACTGTTACCTACACGGAGGAATTCCACCCATGCCATCGCCGCCCAACCCCTAGGCGCGCGCATCCCGCGCAGTAGGAGTCAGATAGGGCCTACTGGGAAGCTACCGCCGCCTCCGTCTCGTCGAAGATCGGCAGATAGTCTCTCCACGCCTGGTGTACCGGGCCGGTCATGAACTTTGTCAGGCTTATGAACGGCACGTATTTCGGCCGCCTGGGGTGCCGTCTCAGCGTGAAGCCAACCTGCTGCAGAGTCTTGTCGCCTTTCTTGGTATTGCACCTCCTGCAGCAGCAGACAAGGTTCTCCCACGTCGTCGGGCCACCAAGCCGCTTCGGCACTACGTGATCGACGGTCAGATCCTTGGCAGTATGCCCGCAGTACTGGCAGGTGTAGTTGTCCCGTGCCAGAATGCTCCTGCGCGACAGTCGCAGCTCAGGCACGGGACGCCGGATATGATGCCTCAGTCTTACGACTGACGGAGCATCGAACGCGCCGCGAAGAGTGTGCACGACCTTATGGTCGGTGTGCAGCACATCGACCTTGCCCAGATAGACGAGCGATATCGCCCGCCTCACGTTGCAAACGTTGAGCGGAGCATAATCGCTGTTTAGCACCAGGACTTCCTGGTTCAAGTCTCCGTATCGTTCCAATCCTTGGCTCCAAGCAACTGGCAGGCAGCGGCTGCATGCCCTTGCCTGCGGGGCTGAACCCCTGGCTTCCGCTCGGCAAGACGGCCCAGTGGCTGAACTCAGCAGCCCTACCGACGCCCGCCGGACCATAAAAAAACCCGCTGTGGTACGCACCAAGCGGGTCTACACACGGACCAGTCGTCTTTGCGTGTAATGCTGGGCCAGGCACAGGCCATCCTCTAGCAGCCGGAGGCTGTGCGCCCTCGCCCCGCTGATCGTTCTCGACGCTATGACTACTCTTCGGCAAGGCGTCTTGCTCATGGTCCAGTCCAACCGGAATGCGGCTCGGCCGAATTCCTCACAGGTATAATACCAGATCGTCCGGATGAATGTCAACAGCTTTGATAACGACTGAAGACGGCGAGCATGGGCGCGGTATCCCGAGCCACTCGAAGGGGTCGGGCCGGGGTTCTCAAGTAAGGGGAGTAAGTTGCCAATAGGATGTACAACTATAGAGAGAGGCGGCAGTAACCAGGAAAGGGTCAATGAAGTATCTTGTCATAGTCTTCGATGGAATGGCGGACGAACCGCTCTCGGAGTTGGACGGGAAGACTCCGATGCAGGTGGCCCGGAAGCCCTATATGGACGAGCTGGCAAGGCACGGGGTGGTGGGCGCGGTCCGCACGACGCCGCCCGGAATGCAGCCCGGCAGTGACATTACGAACATGGCTATCCTGGGCTACGATCCACGCACCTACTACACCGGCAGAGGGCCACTTGAGGCTGCGAGCCTGGAGATTCCTTTGGAGAAGCGCGACGTAGCCTTTCGTGCCAACCTGGTCTCGACAGACGGCACGGTCATAACCGATTCGAGCGCGGGGCACGTCTCGACGGAGGAGGCGCGCGAGCTGATCGGGGTTGTCGACCGGAAGCTGTCCACCTCAAGGATCAGGTTCTACCCGGGCGTGAGCTATCGGCACATAATGGTCTGGCGGGACGGCCCCGGCGATGTCCTGACGGTCGCGCCGTACAAGATACAGGATGAACCGTTCGAGCCTCATTTGCCGAAGGGAGACGGCGAGGAGACACTCAGGCAGCTTACCTATGACTCGCTGGAACTGCTCGACGGCCATCCGGTGAACCGGCGGCGCATGGACGAGGGGAAGCTGCCGGCGAACATGCTGTGGCTTTGGGGACAGGGCCGGCAGCCGGAAATCCCGAGCTTCTTTGCGCTTCGGGGCCTGACCGGATGCGTCGTGGCTGGGGTGGACCTGATCCGGGGGCTGGGGCGGATGGTGGGGTTGAGCGTGATTGACGTTCCTGGTGCGACGGGGTACATCGATACCAACTACCTCGGCAAAGGACAGTACGCCGTCTCCGCGCTGCACGAACGCGACTTCGTCTGGGTGCACGTGGAAGCGGCCGACGAAGCCGGCCACGAAGGCAAGATCGACGCAAAGATCGAGGCTATCGAGACTATGGACAGGCTCGTCCTCGGGACCATTCTGGATGGCCTGGCGAAGTCCAAGCAGGAGTTCGGGTTCCTTCTGCTGCCCGACCATCCGACGCCCATCTCCACGCGGTCGCACTCCGATGCCCCGGTGCCGTTTCTTCTGTATTCGTCGAAGGTCGAGCGATCAACCCGGCTGCCGTTCGACGAGCGCACAGTCGAGGACGCCGAGCTGCGGGTTGACGAGGGGCATCGGTTGATCGAGCGGCTTCTTGCAGAGTGACATGGCTCGCGACTTTCTGAGTACGGTTCGCAGCACGGTCTCGCGGTACGGCATGATCCGGCCGGGAGAGACGGTAGTGGTCGCGGTCTCGGGCGGGGCGGACTCGGTGGCGCTGCTTCACTCGCTCTGGCGGCTCCGGGAGGAGCTTGGCATCGACCTGGTGGCCGCGCATCTGAACCATGGCATCAGGGGCGAGGAGGCGGAGAGGGATGCGGAGTTCGTGCAGGCGCTTGCGGCGCAGCTCGGCGTGCCCTCGGTGGTTGAAAAGGCTCACGTTCCGCAGACTGCGCGCGAGATGCGACTCGGCGTCGAGGAGGCGGCCCGGAAGGCCCGGTATGAGTTCCTCGATCGCACAGCTCTGAGCTCGCACGCCGCCAGGATTGCCGTCGCGCACACGGCCGACGACCAGGTCGAGACGGTGCTGCTCAACATTATCCGCGGCGCCGGGCCGGACGGACTCGCCGGAATGCCCGCCGTCCGGGGGAAGGTGGTTCGTCCGCTGATCGAGCTGTTCCGCGCTGATGTCGAAAGCTACCTGCGTGAGAACCGCCTGTCCTGGCGGACCGACCTGACCAACTTCGAGGCGGAGCACACGCGTAACCGGGTTCGGCTCGAGCTGATCCCACTCCTCGAACAGCGGTTCAACCCCAGAGTGAAGGAAGCAGTGCTTACGCTCTCGAAGCTGGCCGCGGATGAAGCCGAAGTGGTGCGGTCTGCGGCGGAGCAGGCGTTCAGGGGAGTCTCGATCAAGGCCGGGCTGTGCTCCGTGGAACTGGATGCGGCTGCCCTGCTGGGTCTGAGCAAAGCGGTCGCCCGCAGGTGCCTGCGGATGGCGATAGAGATGGTGAAGGGCGACCTGAGGGATGTGGAGTACGCGCAGGTCGAGCGTGTGCTCGACGTGCTCTCGCTTGGCCGCGGGTTCGTGATAACGCTGCCATCGGGCCGGGTATACGCGAAGCTGGCGGGTGGGGTCCTGCAGGTCTTCCGCAAGAGGCGTGTCGAGAGGATCGAGGTGGTGCGTGAGATCGAGGCGCCGGGTCGGACGGCCGTGCCGGAGCTTGGCGTCGAGCTAGAGGCAAGTCTGGTTCCCGCGGAAACGCGGCCGGAGAGCCGGTGGGAGGCTGTTGTCGATCCGGCGAAGATTGCCGGCAGGCTGATCGTCCGGACTTGGCGGCCCGGCGACAGTATGATCCCGCTCGGCATGACGGGGCACAAGAAGCTCCAGGACCTGTTCACGGACCGTAAGGTCCCGCGGGACGAACGGGTCAGGGTTCCTGTGATCGCTGATGACGAGAAGATAGTCTGGGTTGCAGGCTTGGCCGTATCCGAGGAGGCGAAGGTGACCGGCGGCGCACGCCAGGGGCTGCTTATACAGTGCTGGCCTATAGAGCCAGTGGCGGAGGCGAGCGAGGTATGAGACGAAGCCTGCTCGTGCTCTCCGGTCAGCATACCCGACACTGGCGACGCCGGGTCATTGGCAGCATGGGCCGAAAATGGCCCTTGACAAATATGACGGCGTGTTCAATACTGGATTTGGCTGATCTGGCAGGAAAGCCAGGCAGCAGGTTCGATGGCCCGGTCTTCCAGCGGCTCTCTCCCGGCTGCGACACGGGCACTACCGACGCGAGCATATCCTGAGGCGATCTGGGACCTCGCTGCCTCTCGTGGTGTGAGTACAGGAGCACATCGCGCGAATACCATGGCCATCGAGATTGGAAGCACCGTAGAGGGCACGGTGGTCAAACTCGCCGATTACGGCGCTATAGTCAGGCTCGCCGGCGGCAAGATGGGACTTGTCCATATCTCCGAAGTGGCGGACGCGTATGTTCGGGACGTCAGGGACTACTTCAAAGAGAACGACCGGATCTGCGTCAAAGTCCTGAAGATGAATGACAAGGGCAGGTATGAGCTCTCGGCCAAGCAGGCGGATCTGAAGGCGGTTGCTCGGCCGGAGCGCCGACCGGTGGAAGCCAAGCCGGCCGGCGGCCACGACGGCGGATACCGACACGACAGGCAAAGCCACGACAGAACGCCCCAGACCTTCGAGGACAAGCTCTCCAGGTTCCTCAAGGACAGCGAAGAGCGGCAGCACGACCTGAAGCGCAACATCGATGCCAAGCGTGGGACGCGGCGGAGGTAGGAGTTGGCGCCCGGCGGGTGTGAACTAATCGAGGCGCTCGGGAGTCTAAAAGAGTGGGAGGGCCTGCGCCGCCGCGTGAAGCCGGCGAGAGCATCCGGCTGGCAATCGGGGCCCGTGAGGAGCGTCCAGGTAAAGTACCGGAGTAAAGTGCCGGAAGCGAAGGGCCGAACGCCCTTTCGCTTCGAAGAGGAGGTAAGAGCAGTGAACAGAGGTAGCTATCCACTCAGAATCCTTCTTCTTACTGCCGTCTCTGTCTTCGCAGTGGCAAGCATTGCGGGAGCAGGGGCGGTATTCCGCGGGCGCGGCAACCGGGACGGCAAGCGCGGAAGTTCGTCGTCCGTCGAGCGGCCGTCGGCTCCAGCCGACAGAGGCAGGTCCCATTCCTACACGCCATCGACTCCGGCCGACAGGGGCGGGTCCCATTCCTATACGCCGTCCGAGCGGCGCGAAAGCGCAGGTGGTTACCGGCGTTCCGAGGGGACCAACTCCCGCGGGCCTACCATGAGGGACAGGACCATCGATGCCACTCCGTCCTACACCCGTCCGGACCGTGACCGCTCCTCCGCCAATGATCGGTCCCGGAACTCTGGCTACGCCGGCCGCAACCGCGGCTCGGACGACAGCAAGTTCCGCCGAGTCGGTGAGAGGCCGCGCTACGATTCCGGTCGCGTTGTCAGCTACCGCCCGCCAAGGCATTCCGGCGGTTTCTACTACTACGATTGCGGCTGGCCGGCCTACCGCAACGTTCCGCTCAGGTACGGCTACTGGTACTTCGAAGCCGTTCCTCATTATACGTTGAGGTCGGTCTACTGCTACTACGACTACTTCCCGTTCATCCCGGTCGCTCGCGTGATCATCATCCACAGACCGGTCATAGCCTACGTAGAAGTGCCGATCGTCATTCACGAGGAAGTCTACGAAACCGACGACTACTATCTGGAAGCGCGCGGGACCAACTCCCTTGACCACGCGCTTTCCGATATCCGCTCGGCCTGGAAACTGGGCGACTCGGATCTCCTGCTCCGGCACGTCAGGAGCGACATCAGGATAGACGTGCTGCTCGACCGTTCCTACGCCTATTCGGTCAACAGTGATGACTACGAAGACATGACCCGCGACGCGGTTCGCAGTACGGACACTACCGACTTTGACTGGTACTCTGTGCGGGGTCGGGGCGACGACCGGGTCATTGCCTACGCCAAGCATAAGTTCTACAACCCGAGCGGCGAAAGGAAGGTCGTGTACGTAAGCTACCTGCTCGAGCGCCGGGGCGGCGAGTGGGTCATAACGGAAGTCGGCTCTTCGCTCAAGCGGCTCGGCTGACCGAGCCTTTTCTAGCTAGATAGCTGTGCGGTGGGGTCGGGGTCGTCCTGGCCCCGCCGCTCCCTGCATCCCTATCTTGCTCCGGACGAGGAGGGACACGCCATGCGCAGGTGTCTGATCGGGACCATCCTTGCTCTTCTCGTGCTCTTCTTCGCGCCGTCCTTCATCCCAACATCCCGCGATCTGCCTGGGTCGGGCGTCTGCGCCCAGGGAGCGTTCGGGCGCAAAGGGACCGGGGACGACGACGAGAAACGGAAACAGGAAGAGGCTCGCAAGCAGGAAGAGGCAAGGAAACAAGAGGAGGCACGGAAGCAGGAGGAGGCGCGTCGCCAAGAAGAAGCGCGCCGCCAGGAAGAAGCACGCCGCCAGGAAGAGGCCAAGCGGCAGGAGGAAGTGCGCAAGCAGCAGGAGGTCGCGAAGCGCGAGCAAGAGCGGCGTCGAGAAGAGGAAGCGGGCCGCGAGGAAGCCCGCAAGCAGGAGGACCTCAGACGCCAGGAAGAGGCGCGCCGCCAGCAGGAGGAACTGGAGAAGCAGGCTGCCCAAAGACGCGAGCAGGAGGAGGAAGCGAAACGCCAAGAGGAGGCCCGCAGAGCAGCCGAGGCGCGGCGCGAAGCCGAGCGGAGACGGCCTGAGAACATCATCAGGCCGGTCCAACCCACCAAACCTTCCGTGGAGCCGCAGCGGCCGGAGGTCGCGAAACTATCGGAAAGGCAGCCTGTTGGGCCCGAACGGCGGTTGCCGGATGCGACTCCGTCCACATATAAACCCACGGGATCGCCCGGCGCTACAGGCGATTACCACCGCGTTGGCGAGCGACCGCCGAGAAGGCCCCAGCACACTTACCGCCCGCCTTACTATCCGTACGACCCGATTGTAATTGTAGACGACCCGGTAGTTGTCGAACAGCCGCCTGTGGTCATCGAACGGCCCGTGGAAGTCGAGGTGGAGAAGCCCGTGGTCGTCGAGAGGCCGGTTGTGGTCGAGGTTGAGGAGCCTGTAGTGGTGGAGGAACCCATTCTGGTGGAGACGCCCGCTGGCGGCCGCTCTCCGGAGCGATTGGACCGAGTGCAGGCCTCAGACGGACGAGTGCCTGTCCCAGCAACGCCCGAGGAGGCGATCGAGCAGGTAAGCCGGGCCTGGCTGCAGCGCAACCCGAGGCTTCTCATTCCGCTCTTGCCGGAGAAGGGAACCATCAAGGTCTACCGGAACGGGAAGTACTCGCACAAGTTGGAAGTGGCGGACTTCTACTCGGTCACCGCGGGCGCCATCGCGCAGCTTAACACGAAGGTATTCCGCCTGAGGCTGACGAAGAGGACACCGGGCAAGGTCGTCGCTCGGGGTGTGCATGAGTACACTACCCCGGATGGGGCCGTGAAGCGCAGCGAGATCGCCTACACTCTGGAGCGGCGCTCGGGCCGGTGGGTGATGACGAGCACCAGCTTCACTGCGGCGCCCGTCAAGGCGATTCGGCAGCAGGCGGCGCGCGCTTGGGGCAGAGATGATACCGCAGGGCTTATGGCGTTCGGTTTACGCCTGTCGCTGATGTGCGCCCTGCCGTGCCCCGGCGCATTTGCTGCGGCGGAGCTTGCTCTGGCTGCGCGACCCGCAGTCGATATCGAGGCTAGAAGATAACCGGGGGAGATAGTTGACCACAACACGGGTGTTCTCAGGCGCCGCCGTGCTCGCGGTGGTGCTCGCCCGGTGTGCCTTAGCCGTGCCCACGGCTGAGGTTGTTCCAGGCACGATAGAGGTCTCTGCATTCGCCCATTCCATTCACCAGGGGGCGGATGCGCACTCTCAGGTCTACGAAGCGCAGTTTGGCATCACCCCGAAACTGGGAGTTACAGCGGAGCTCGCAAGGATCAGCGATCGGGAGGGGCGAGTGCACATCGGCAGCGTGTACTTCCGTCGGCCGGTGCCGAGCCATGTGGCAAGAAAGCCGCGGTTGGCGGGCTACGCGGGCGTGACCTGGCTCGATGTAGACGACAGATTCGCGGGCAAGTCCGAGGAGACCGGGCCGACGATAGGAGCGGTCGCGGACCTTCCGGTCAGGCCCGAGTTGGCCCTCTACGGTCGCTCCGGGGTTGCGTTCCTCGACAAGACGGTCTGGACGCTCGATTTCGGCATTCGCTACGAGGTCAGGCCCCGTTGGCTGCTGTCGTTCGGCTACCGGAGCTACGACGTGGAAGGCACTTCCCTCGGCGGGTTCATCGCTGGTTTCAGCTACACTGCCACGAGATAGGTTTGAGAACCATCAGTAAGGGTATAAGTCTCCTCGGCTCCGGCTCCGTCAGCTATCCTGGAAGATCATCTGAGGTCTCGTTTGGCAGGCAGAGGCTGCGGGTAATTCTGTAATGCCTGAGGCTGATCAACTGCCTGCCGCGGACGCTCAGGTGGTTATGGGAAGGGTAGCTCAGATGCCGGTAGAACCGGTCGCGCAAGCCGAGTTTCAGATCCCAGCAGAAGGAAAGTACGTGGCCCTGGTGCGCAAAGGGGTAAGAGCGCTGGCAGCCGGGGCCGGTTTCGACGAGGTCGAGTGCCAGGACATCGAGGTTGCCATCGGAGAGGCGGTCACGAATGCTGTCTCTCACGTTCGAGGCAAGCACGGCGAGGCTCGCGTCCGCGCTCGGTGCCGCGTAGCCTCCAACCTCCTGGTGGTCGAAGTCGAGGATGAGAGCGGAGCGACCTGCCTGCCCCTTCCGAAGTCGATTCCCGCCGCAGACGTCGAGCACGGCCGTGGGTGGTTCCTGATCCACAGGCTGATGGACCAGGTCTCCGTCAGGTGCGCGAAGCGGGGTCTGCTGATCCGAATGGCCAAGCGGCATCGCGCGGCCGACGCGTCTGGAAGCGACACGCTCAATGGCCTGCCCGCCGTCGCCTGATCTCCTCTGCACTGCGGCGGCTGGACACCACCCCTAAGATGCTCACTGACCGCTCTGCAGTCGTTCCTCAAGCTTCTTCAGCGCTTCCAGTGCCTCAGGCTGAAGCTTGATCTTGCGCATCTCCTCGATTGCCTTTCGGGCGTCATCCTTCTTCCCGGCTGAGACCAGGAACTCGATGAGGTTGAGGTGCGCGTCGGGATTGCCCGGTTCGAGGTCTACGAGCTTGCGGTATTCGGCTTCGGCCAGGTCGGGCTTGCCTGCGGCCTCGTAAGTCGCACCGAGCGCGACGCGGGCAGCGCCCCACATCGGCGCAGTCTTGAGCACGCTCTGGAGCTCGGCGATGGCCGCGTCATAGTCCTTTTTCTTCTTCAGGATGCGGGCGAGAGCGAGGCGCGCTCCCAGGTCGTCGGGCGCGAGACGGACGGCCTCTCTCCCGAGCTTCAACGCCTCATCCAGTGTCGCATCTTTCGCCGCGAGTAGCTCGGAGAGCGCCAGCACGGGACGCGGATCCTTCGGGTTATCCTGCATCAGCTTTCGGAACTCCTGCTCGGCGTCGGCCGTTTTCCCCGCCGCAGCGAGCATGGTAGCCCGGTTCAGCTTGCCGTCCGGGAGTTTTGGATCGATCTCAAGAGCGGTGTTGGTCGCCTTCAGCGCCTCGTCGAGCTTTCCGTGCCGGGCAAGGGCGGTGGCCAGCAGCATCTGAACGGTCGCGTTCCTGGGCCGGAGCTTAGCCGCCGCCGCTGCGTTCTCCAGATCTGAAGGTGCGCCGACGGCAGAGGCCGCGAGGGCCAGGCAGGTTGCTTGGAAGCTTGCCTCGGCGTCGGCGGCCTTCAGGCCGATAGAGGGCGGCTCAGCCAGGGTCTTGCCCGGCACTCCGGACTTGGTGAGGAAGGTGCGCAGGTCGGTTGCGGGCAGCACCCTGTAGAAGGTCGCCGGCTTTGCGCCTGCTTCGACGATCACCCTGCCGATGTACATTCCGAGCGCGCCGACGCCAGGTTTGGCTACGAGCGCAGCCTTTGGCGCCTTCTCCGGCGGGTTCACTCTCGACAGGAAGAGCCAGTTCCGCCCCTTGATCTCGGTGAGACAGGCGTTCGCGGCCCGCCAGTTGCTCACCGTGAACTTCGGAGGCTTACGCTCTGCGTCGAGGCCGTATATCTCGGTCGGGAATCTTCCGCCGACCTCCTCTCCGGAGAGCAGCTCGCCGAGCGTCGCCTTGGGCGCCCGAGCGAAAGCGGCCTCGCCTGCGACAGCGACCGGTGGAACCGCCGGAGCGGCGATCTTCAGGACTGCCGCGGCTATCTGGTCGTCGGTCGCCACCACCGCCGCAGGATAAGCCTCCCCTGTCCACCGGCTGACAACAACGGCGTATGGGACAGGCGTTCTCTTGCCTTCCTTGGAGGGTTCCGTCACCGCATCGACCGTTGTAACGATGTAGGTGCCATCGCCGACGGCGAAGCCGGAGGCAGTCCACGGTCTGGCTCGCCCGTATACGAAGATTGCCGCCACCGCGTCGTCTTCAGCGGCTATCGCCGGGATTGCTGCCAGGCAAGCGAACAGCGCAAGTCCACAGCATGTCAGTGTCTTCATAGCCTCACTTTACCACTACTCGACGGATTCGGCAATCCGCAGCTGCGGGTCGGGCGGTGCATCCCGGGATTAAGGCAGCATAGCACAACCACGAAGAGAATCAGCCACGGATTAACACAGATTATAATGGATGGGCACGGATGGAAAGGGAGAAGGATACATGGTGGGGAGGGGTTCTCCCGTTATCTGTGCTAATCTGTGTGAAATCCGTGCTAATCCGTGGCTAACTCCCTTCCTGTCATTAACCTGGGATGCACCCCGGGTCGGGGGGCAGGGGCGGGGCTGTGTTTGGGAGCCGCCTGGTGTCTACCCGTGCCCATGGAGGAGATTCGGTGCCATCTGGCCAACTACACGTTGGCAGGCTGCTGTGTGGGCAGGCGATCATCAGGTCGAGACTGGCCCGAGCAACGCGGAGGACAATGACATGGCGCTCGCGAAACGCCGCTTCAGGCCGATGGGTTTCGGGGACATCCTGGATGAAGCGTTCGATCTCTACAAGAACAGGTTCGTTCTGCTTGCCGGCATCGGCGCACTGATCTACGTCCCGCTCAACTTTCTGTCCGGCGCGGCGTCGGCGGAGATGATGGCCAAGGGGCCGTTGGCATACCTGAACACGGGCCAGACGGCTGCCGTCAGCGAGGCAACGCAGTCCCTCCAGCAGCTCGGTTTCATCGCCGCGTTGGTGCTCTTCATTGCCTATCCCGTTGTCACCGGCGCGTTCACCTACGCCATCTCGCAGAGCTACCTGGGCGAGGCTACGAGCATCGGGAACTCCTACTCGTTCATCCTCCGGCGAATCGGCGCGGTGTTCACAACGGTGCTCCTTGTCCTGCTCGTCGGCGGCGGGCTGTATGTCGGGGTGGCTGTTGTGGTAGCCGTGATCGCTGCCATATCGATGCCAGCGGGAGTTGGGGCCGCAATCGCTGTCTTCGTTCTCGTAGTGGCTGGGATTGCAGCCTTTCTGTATGTTTTCACCCGGCTGTCGCTCGCGTTTGCGGCTCTCGTGGTCGAGGGACGGAAGCGCATGGACGCGCTCAACAGAAGCTGGCAGTTGTCGGCCCAGCACGGGTGGCGAATGGTGGGCATACTGCTGGTCACGTCGAGCGTAGTGCTCATAATCAACCTGATCATCACGTCCGCAGTCGGCCAAGTGGCCGCCGCAGCCATCCAATCGCGGGGCCTGCCCGCCGGGCAGGTGATCATGGGCGTGACGGATGCCATCATAGGACTGCTGACGGCGCCTGTGATGTCGATCGTGCTCGTGCTCCTGTACTATGACCTCCGCATCCGCAAAGAAGGCTTTGACCTGCAGATGCTGGCCCGGGATCTGGCGGCGAGCGCGGGTGGGCAGGCTGCTTCCCAGGCGGCTCTAGGGCCTGCAGTCGAGACGAAGTGCGCCTACTGCAGGTTCCCGATCCGCGGCGCTGCCGAAACTACGACGTGCCAGGCCTGCAATGCCGTCTACCACAGTGGCTGTTGGACGGAGCACGGCGGGTGCACGACCCCCGGCTGCCCCGCGGCGCCGACGGGAGGGAGCCGGCGGGCTTGATGATGCTCCGGGCCCTGCTCACGCTGCTGCTCCTCGCGGTTCTCGGTCTGGCCCTCGCGAGAGTACCGCATGCGCAATCGTTGCATGGCGTGACGGTCACCGCCATCTCTGCCGCTTCGCCGGAAGCCCAAACGCCTCGGTTAGTCGGCCTTCCGTCGCCCGATGTGCGAAAGGAGAGAATCCGTACCATCCTGGCTCGTCGCGAGTTCGTGCCGGCCCACGAGACTCTCACGGACAAGGTAGTACGCTGGATCGGGCGGAAGATCGGCCGCATGTTCGCCTGGCTAGCCGACAAGATCGGCCTGGCCGGCGGCTCGACGCAGTGGATCGCGGTTGTTATCTCGATTGTCGTTGTGGTGTTCTTCCTGTGGCTCCTAGCGAGAGTCGTGGCTCGGCTTGTGCCAAGAGGAATGGGTGGGTCTGGCGAGCGGGAAGAGGATGCGCATGCAGGTCCCGGCAGTCCCAAGCAGGCGCTGGAGGAGGCCGCGAAGCTTGCGGCGGCGGGAGACTTCCGATCTGCGGTGCGTCTGGTTTACCTCGCGGCGCTCCTGAGGCTTGACGAGCGGTATCTGATACGTTTCGACCGCACCGGCACGAACTGGGAATACCTGAGGGCCATTTCCGGGCATAGGCAGTTCCACGGCGCGCTGCAGCCTGTCACGCTCACGTTCGACCGCAAGTGGTACGGCCACGAACCAGCCTCGGAGTCGGACTACGGGGCTTTCGTGGACGCCTACCAGGCCGTCGAGTCCGCGGAGGCGGGTTGATGAAAGGTTCGCGCGACACGTGGATACTCACCGCTGTCCTTGCTGCCTTCGTAGTCGGCGTGTGTTGGTTCAGCGCCAGGCAGACGCTTGTGAGCGATACACCGAGCAGTTATTCGACCGGCAAACGCGGCACGAAAGCGTTCTACCTGCTGCTTCAGGAGCTTGGGCTGCGGGTCGGGCGGTATCGCGGGCGGATGAACGCCCTGCCCGCCGAGGCACGCCTTCTTCTGATCGTAGACCCTGACGCCATCGAGCCTGCCGACGCGGCCGCCCTCGCGAGGTGGGTCAGGAAAGGCAACACCCTGGTCCTGGCGGTTTCGAGGTCGTTCGCTGTGCCTCCGGAGTTTCAGGTACACCAGAGACCCGAGTTTCCGTCGGACCCGGTTGTAGCGAGGCCAATGCGCGGCCCGTATGCGGACGGTGTAAGGCGTGTGCGTATGGATCCGCAGGTATCGGTGCGCACCTCCAGGGCGATAGTCGCAAGGCACGGTCGGGCCTTCGCTGGTGAGCAGCCTCTGGGGCGGGGCAGGGTCATAGTGCTTGGCGACCCACTGATCCTGGCAAACTCGATGATCCGTGAGGAGGATAATGTCGTCCTGCTCACGAACGTGGTCTACGAGAACGCTGGCGAGAGCGGACTGATCCTCTTTGTCGAGCCGGAGGTCTTTCTGGCTGGTGAGAAGAAAGCGGCGCCTGCGATCGGCCGGGCTGGGAAGCTCGCGCTGGCCCAGCTTGCGTTTACCGTGTTGCTCGTGCTGATCAGTGCCGGGTGGCGTTTCGGGGCCGTCCATCCGCTGCCGGAAAGGACCGAGAAGCGGCGTGCATGGGAGTTCGTGCGGGCAATGGCCGGTCTGTATCGGCGCGCGGAGGCAAGAGAGGCGGCGCTCGGGGCGGTCTACCAGTCGTTCCGCAGGCAGTTGCACACGCGCTTCGGGGTGTCGGCGGACGCGGCGCCCGCAGCAGCAGCCCAGGCAGTCCTGCGGGCAAGGCCGGTCGATCTAGCCCAACTCACGGCCCTGCTTTCCCGCTGCGATCAGATAGCCGCCGGCCGGAAGACTTCCGACGATGAGATGATCGCGCTCACGCGGTCGATCGAGGAGTTCAGGAGTGAGTTAGGGGTTGGAGTCTAGGGTCTCGCGCATAGGGTCGCGGCCGGGGGAAGCATTTGCGCCTTGTCGCGCGGCCTGGGGGCATGCGAGCGGCAGACGGCGCGCCCCCTACAGGCCGGCTTTGAGTTGCCGGGACCGCATGCCCAAGACACCGCCGGAAGGGAGCTTGCAGTTGGTCGATCAAGAGATTTCTGGGACGAGCAGGACCACGGCCGTTGCCGGCGCGGTGACGGATGAGATAAGGAAGGTCATCGTCGGCCAGGAGGAGGTCATCGAGCAGATCCTGGTCGGGCTGCTGGCCGAGGGGCATGTTCTCCTCGAAGGTGTGCCGGGGATAGCCAAGACGCTGCTCGTGCGCACGCTCGCGCACGCGATCTCGGCCGATTTCAAGCGAATCCAGTTCACCCCCGACCTTATGCCATCGGATGTGATCGGTACGAACGTGTTCGACCCATCCAAGGGTGAGTTCCGGCTGCGGCGCGGGCCGGTCTTCACGAATGTCCTGCTCGCGGACGAGGTGAACCGAACTCCTCCGAAGACCCAGGCGGCGCTGCTCGAGGCCATGGAGGAGCGGCGGGTGACGATCGACGGCGAGCCCTATTCGCTGCCCGCGCCTTTCATGGTGCTCGCGACCCAGAATCCGATAGAGTATGAAGGAACCTATCCGCTTCCCGAGGCCCAGCTGGACCGGTTCATGCTCAAGGTAATGGTCGGCTACCCGGACTCCGCGGACGAGCATAGGATACTGCAGAACTACAACGCCGGCTTCCGGCCTCTCAGGCTCGAAGAGGCTGGGGTGAAAGCCGTCGCCGGCGAGGCGGACATCGCAGCCTGCCGTGCAGAGATCGCCCGCATAGTGATGGACGAGCCGATCATGCGCTACATCGGCGAGATCGTCCAGCGCACACGCGAGGACCGGAACCTCGTGCTCGGGGCAAGCCCCCGCGCATCGATCGCCTTGCTCCTGACCTCGAAGGCGCTGGCTGCATTGCGGGGCAGGGGATTCGTGATCCCGGATGATGTCAAGTCCCTCGCGCCGGCCGTGCTCCGGCATCGACTCATCCTGCGCCCGGAGGCCGAGATCGAGGGACTGACGCCGGACCGGGTAGTGGCCAACATACTGGCGGCGGTCGAGGTGCCGAGATAGCGGCCGGGTCTGAGAGGTGGGCAGTTGAGCCAAGGTTTGGAAGAGGGCTTGACCTCGCTTGAGGAGGCGCAGAGGCTGGTCCTATTGTCGGTCCGGCCGGTCGGGACAGAGTGGGCCGGGATCATCAACGCGCTCGGCCGCACGCTTGCTGAAGACGTCCACGCCTCAGAGGATCTTCCTCGGTTCGACAACTCGGCCATGGACGGGTACGCTGTCGTGGCGCAGGACACCGCTGGCGCCTCCGCTGAGAATCCCAAGTCGTTCCGGCTGGTCGGTGAGGCGGCGGTGGGCGAGGGGCCCGAGCTGAAGGTTGCGCCCGGATCGGCTGTGCGGGTTATGACCGGGACGGCGATCCCCGAGGGAGCTGACGCCGTCGTTATGGTCGAGGATACTCACGCTGAAGGGCGTCTGGTGCTCGTCACGCGCGAGGTCCAGCCTGGGGAGAACATCCGGCCGGCAGGTGAGGACGTGCGCGCCGGTGAACTCGTGCTTCCTAAAGGGACGCTCATCGGCCCGGCGGAGATGGGGATGCTCGCTGCAGTGGACAGGCATGGCGTACTCGTTTCAAGGCGGCCCGGAGTGTCGGTCATCACGACGGGCGATGAGGTCGTCGATCTGATGGAGCCTCTCAAACCCGGCAAGGTCAGAAACAGCAACCGGTACAGCCTGGCGGGCCAGGTGTTCTCCGCCGGCTGCGAGCTAGGAACGCTGCTTCACGCGCGCGACGATCCGGCACTTGTCAGAAAGGCCGTCGAATCGGCGCGGCAGAGCGATGTCATTGTCATTGCCGGCGGCATATCGGTGGGGCAGCACGATTATGTCGGCGACGTGCTCGCCCAGCTCGGCAAGGTCGCCTTCCGGAAGGTTGCCATCAGACCAGGCAAACCGACCGCATTCGCGCTCGTCGAAGGCACGCCGGTCTTTGCTCTGCCTGGAAACCCTGCAGGGGCGATGGTGTCGTTCGAACTTCTTGTGCGCCCGGCTTTGCTCGCGATGCTCGGGCGGCGCCGCCCGAACCGCGCTGTCGCATCTGCGATCCTTGCTGAGGACTTTCGCCACGAGCCGGGACGACGGGATTTCGCTCGCGCGGTCGCGTCACCCGAGGCCGGTCGGCTCGTTGCCCGGCCTCTTCCCAGGCAGGGGTCGGGGCTGCTCAAGCCGATGGTGGAGGCCAACTGCCTTCTCATCGTCCCGGAGGATGTCGAGCTGCTCCGTGCAGGGGACAAAGCGCAGATCATACTGCTCGACCCGTTCCTCTTCTGCTGATTCTCCGCCGGGGCGTCAGTCCGCGGAATCCGCGAAGCTATTGCACTGCTGCGGCCACAGCCTCGATCAGCCTTTCCCCGTCGATGGTGACAAGCTTCCCTGCGACCGTGGCGAGCCGGCCCTCCGGCACGGTCTGCTGCCAGAGGACACCGATGGCCGACGAGCGATCGGACTCCTCAATATAGAAGCGTCCTGAGAATGCGGCGCTCGTGGTTTTCGAGGTCAGCAGTACGGCGGCGTCATCCGGCAGGTTCTTTGCCGAGCCAATATCGGGCATTGGACGAACTGCAAGCACCGGGGCAGAGGAACCCTGGCTTGCCATCCCCAGTCCGTTGGTCGCGCGAACGGTGAAGTAGTAGCTCTGGTCGGGCACAAGCGAGAGACCTGTACGGGTGACAGATGTGGACGTGCCGGCGTCGGTCCATCCGGCTGCGTCGTTGGACCCCGGCGAGGTGCCGATGCAGTATTCGTACTTGGCGATGGCAGTCTCTGGGTCGCTCGCCGACCACGACGCCGAAAGTCGGGTCAGGTCGGCGGTGTACTTGCTGCTGGGTGTGACGACGGGCGATGTAGGCGGGTTGCTGTCGAACAGAACGAGATAGCTGCCGCCGCCGCTGCTTTTGCCCCAGGCCACGACGCTGTAGCGGCCCATCTCTGGCAGGTTGAAGAGCTGAGTTTCAGGCTGGCCCGGTCCTCCTGTGTCGCCATGCACGATCGAGGTCGAGATCGTCTGGTAATCGGTCGGCGCGCCGGGCCGGACGCCGAAGATGCAGAAAGCGACGTCGAGGTCGCCGCTCGTGGGGCTAACCCGCAGTCCACACTCGGCTGAACCGTCGACCTCGATCTCCCAAGCCCGCAGGAAGTCAGAACCGCTGAACGTGCGCGAATCCGGTGTGCCCGGGGCGAGATCGCCCGAAGACGTGGCCCATTCGAGCTGGTAGCCACCTGCACCGAGGTACGGGCTGACGAGTGGGTAGAGTGTCGCTCCAAACACCTGGGCGCCGTTAATCGCGATCAGGTCCACGCCGCTGCCCCGGATCGTGCTCGACGCAGCAAGGTCCCGATATGCGGGTTCGGAGTAGATGGCAAGGTCGTGATCGGCGCCGGGAGTGGGACGAAGGGCAAGGGCAGACCAACCCTCCTGGGTCACATCCATATGGTAGCGGTCCGGGTGGGGAGGGGCGGCCCAATCGACGGGCGAGTAAGGCATGAGCGGCTGCCCACCGACTATGCCATTGCGTATGACAATGGCATAGTCCTGGTCCGTCGAGCCTTGCTTTCCTGGGATGCCGTCAGCCACGAGGTTGGCGGCTATGACGTCAACCATGTACGCGCCGGAGGGCTGCCGTATGTAGACGCATTCGACATTATTCTTGTAGTTGCGGTTCCCGCCGACTGTGGACCAACCGCTCTGGAACACGTTTCCGAGGTAGGTACCCGACTCGCCGGTGACAACCAGGTCAAGATCATTGGTCCAGGCGTAGGCGCCGGGGGCGCCAGGGGCATCGGTCCAGACAAGTGTGATCTTGAGCGGCTTCGCCGGGTCTGCCGTCTCGACTCTGTAGCTGCGCTGCTGTCCACTCTGGGTGAGGACGAAGGCCTGATCCTCATAGAACGTGTCAGGAGGGCTAACGGCAGCCGCCAGGTTCAACCTGCCCCAGCCCTGGTCGCCATTCGGGATGTGATCGAGATAGCCGCCGCGGCCGTCGGGGCCGCCGGCGATGTCGTCGGCGCCATTTATGAGGATGGCCTTGCACATAGCCGGGCTGGGGTTGGCGCCGCCGTGATCCGCACGCCACCACTGCGCGATGACTGCAAGCGCGCCGGTGGCCATCGGGGCAGACATTGAGGTTCCGCTCATCCACGCGTAGCTCGAGTTGATAAGAGCAGTGCATCCCGTGCCCCAACCGGTGGCAGCGGACGAGGCGGCGGAGGCGATGTTGGTTCCTGGCGCCACGAGTGTTGGCGCCAGGCGTCCATCGACGCAGGGCCCCCGGCTGCTCAGGCCGGCTACGGCGTCGATATCCTCGGACTGACCGCAGTCCGGACCCAGAGTCTGCCCCGGCCTGTAGTTCTCGCTCGAACCGACCGTGATAACGTTCTTCGCTTCCTTCGGCTCGAGCATCGTGCCGACAGCGGGGCCGCCATTGCCGGAGGAGAAGACCATAGCGAGAGGCTGATCGCCGACCGTCACGGTGTCCGCGTCTCTGGCAAGCGCGTCCAGGGTCTGACAGATATAGCTGTAGCCCATGCCTGGATAGTTGCTCGTCTTCCAACTGTTGTTAGACGCAAATGCTCCGCTTCGGACCGAATCGGCAGTGAGCGTTGCCCAATCGACCGGCGGGAAGCTGAGGTGGGTCGCGACCGCATTCTGGATGACCAGCCTGCAGGCAGGCGCGACTCCCATACCATAAAGGAACCCTTCGTCGTCGCAGCCGGCTGTCGGCGAGCCCGCCGCAATCCCGGCGACGTGAGTGCCGTGGCCTGAGATGTCGGTGCCGTCGGTGTTCGGGTAGAGGATGATCGTATCCAGCCGACCCCGGAGGTCCGGATGAGCGGTACCGTTGTTGTTTGTGTCGCAGCCCGTATCGACTATGGCGATGGTGGACCCCGTGCCATCGAACCCGATCTGTTGGAGCCACGACCTGTAGGACGGGTTGGCGTACGGGATGCCATCCAGACGGTGACCGGACACGATCTGGCAGGCGACTTCGTCGTCCAGTCCGGCCCTCATCGAGGTCTTCTCAACGCGGATCACGCGGGGAAGGGCGGCGATCTTCGGGATGAGGGACGCATCCGCAGAGACTATGGCCGTCGCGAGCGGCGCTCCCTGGCTGAACGGCGACACCGTCTCCCTGACAACGTTCGCGCCGAGCGAGCTGATCTTATCGACCGTCTCACCGGTCGGGTCGTATATGGAGACCGCCAGGTAGTCCAGGCGGCCTCGGGCGCCGTCAAGCGCGCGCGATATCTTGTAGGCAGGATGGTAGATGCCCTTCCACGTTATGAAGGTCGCACGGTCGAGCGCGGGCAAGCGAGCGGGGTCGATCCATACGAGGTAGTTGTACTGCGGGATGTAGCCTACGATGTTGCCACCCGCTCGCTCGATCTCCTGGATCCAGTCGGGCTTGGCCGGCCCCGCGGCATGGATGAGGTAGAGGGTCGGGGCCCCGGGAGTCGGTTTGGCGGCGAGTCCCGGCGGCGGCGCAGGCGGCCCCGTCCGAACATCGAACTCGTGCCCCTGCAGCCCGACGAGTCCCGCAGCCTTCTCCTCCTGGAACCGAGCCTTCGCTGCCTTGAGGACGTCGACTGCGCCAGGGCGCACCTTGACAATCGAGAACGCGCCGTAGTCAGTGCGGTTCAGGACCTCAATGCGGGCAAGCTTGGGCAGGTCGTCAGCGGGGATTCTAAGGGTGAGTGTATCGGGAGGCGCGCCTGCGCACGCGGCAGGAAGCGCCGCCATTGCCCAGACGAGCGCAGCAGCCGAAACACGCAGCGCTATGCTGTTCCGCAGGTTTCCGAGTTGCATTGCACAGATGCCTGCCCGCCACTTACCGGGCACAGCCATTAAGACCGACGACGTGGATGGCCAGGTTGTTCCTGAGGCTCCAGCGCGGCTATAAGGAATTATGGAACATCGGGGGCAGTTGCTGTATGGGAGCGGAGCAGGGCGCGGGTGAACGGATCAGTCGGAGAACCGCCTGTAGCGGAACAGGAGGAAGTAAGCGCGCCCAACGAGCTTACGCGAAAGCCGGTAGGTCAAGATGAGCTTCTCCACGAGCGGCGCTCGTCGCCAGAAACCGAGGACCAAGGCGGTCATCAAGCGGTGATCGTTGAGCCTGTCCCCTCCGTAGTTTACGTTCGCGGAATGGAGCCGGTAAGAAGCCAGCTCTTCCGGCAGATAGATGACGGGATGTCTGCGCGCGATCTTCAACCAGGCGTCGAAGTCGTCGCAGGTTGTGTAACGAGGGTCGAACAGCCCAATCTCGAGCAAAGCGCTCCGCCTTACCAGAACCGCCGATGCGGTGATGACGTAGTTGCCGTGGCTCACGAGCCAGATGAACGACGGGTCGCGCGGGATGATCGTCTGATCTATCTTGAGTCTGTGCGCGTGCGAGCCAAACAGCTTGACTTTGCAGAAGACCATGGCTGCCTCGGGCGACTCGCGCAGGACCTGAACCTGGCGCTCGAGTTTGCCCGCGGACCAGAGGTCGTCGTGGTCGAGGAAGGCTACGAACTCCGCTTCAGCGGCAAGCACCCCGAGGTTCCGGGAGCGCGCGTGGCCGCAGTTCTCCTCGTTGCGGAGGATCCGCAGCCCGGGAATGCCCGCCGTACGTGCGACTATAGGGCCGATGTCACGGGGCGAGGCGTCATCTACGAGGATGACCTCGAAGTCGCGATAGGTCTGCCGGGCCACCGACTCCAGCGTCTCGGCAAGGTAGGTCTCGTGATCTTCGCTCCCGCAGTAGACCGGTAGGACGACGGCCACCGCAGGCGGTCTCTTGGTCTCGCTCACAATGACATTGTAAGGCTTTTCGCGCGCGCGCACCAGCGCCCGCATTGCCTCACGATAGATCGTACCGAAATCGAATCGATGCCTCACGTAAGAATCGTACCGTGGAGATCGGATCTGTGCACATTGACGGAAACGCT